>Ga0180017_100127_pt1 | contig 30904 bp, 26 predicted proteins | sample KR46_S_MetaG_FD_129674 | JGI IMG/M metagenome (GOLD analysis project Ga0180017, IMG submission 129674) | Groundwater microbial communities from the Olkiluoto Island deep subsurface site, Finland - KR46_S_MetaG | ecosystem: Environmental > Aquatic > Deep subsurface > Groundwater | place: Finland...
CTTAATTTAAGGCTATTTTTGCCTTTCATCGATATTAATTGGCAATTTTTTGATCAGCACCTTTAATTTCTCACTGATATTGCTTTTCTTATTATACCGTAACAGCTGCAAACCTGCACTGATATGATCGTGCCCTGGGATAGTTCTGCTATGATAATTGATCGCTTTTCGTAAAATTTTATTTATCGATATTTCAATGGCAAATGAGCCGCTTTTTTTCTGATTGTTTTTTTGGCATAAACCTTGCTTGTTTTAATGTCAACTCGCTACAATTCAAACATCCCAAAATTTTTAGGAGGAAGAAATGCAAAGAGATTTAAGAATGAATTACATGACGACCCGAAAAAACCATACCTGTTACGGTATGGGTATTGGAATCATGGTATTAGATGATGCTTATCCAGGTTTTCCAGGCGATGTCCGCAATGCCAGTGCCTGGGGTTTTCCGATTCAATACGAAATAGCCAAGGGTGTTGATAATTACACACTGGTATGGGAACAAGATAAAAGCCCCTGCCGTGAACCAATTGTCCAGGCTGCCAAAAACCTGGAACGGATGGGCTGTCGTGCGATTGCCGCCGAATGCGGCTATTTTGCCTATTTCCAACAAGACGTTGCCGCGTCTGTCGATATCCCTGTTTTCATGTCCAGTCTGCTGCAGGTTCCCTTTATTCAACAACTGATTGGACCGACCAATGCGGTTGGGATCATTTGTGCCCAAAAACGTTTCTTGACCAATACCCATCTGGAAAAAGTGGGGATTGACGTCAATAGTAACTTCTACATTGCCGGCGCCCAGGACGAATATGGTTGTCCGCAGTTTGACACCCTTTGGGATCATGAAAAACGACCAGAAATACCAGAAAGCTACTATGAAGAATCGGAGCAGGACATGATTCGGATTACCAAAGAATTTATTGCTAAACACCCCGATATTAAGGCGATCATGTTAGAATGTACTGGCATGCAGCCCTTTGCCAGAGCAATTCAACGGGCTGTCGATTTACCAGTATTTAGTTGGGGAACCTTGCTTGACTATGCTTATTCATGCGTTGCTCATCGTGATTACTACGGTCATATCTAAACTTGTAATGATCGGCTAAAGTGATCGCTACTCACTACTAAGAAAAGGAAGTAAAACCATGAAACCATATGAAAAATATGTATCAAAATCCGATGTGCAGATCATTCACGAGGAATCACTGCGGATCCTAAACGAAGTCGGGATAAAATTTGAACACCCGGAAATTCTCGATATTTTTAAAGCTCACGGTGCTCGGATTGATGGGAATACCGTCTTTCTCGATGAAAAAATGATCATGACCGCAATTTCAACCATTCCCGAGAGCTTTACGATTGAAAATTCCAAAGGAAATCATACCCTCGGCGGCGGGAGCCTGATTCTGATGCCTGGCATCGGCAATATTTTCCGTCTGGAAGAGGGTCATTTACATAAAATGACCAATGATGATACCGTTGATCAGTTTAAACTGTCGGATACCAGTGATGTCATCAACTGTAACTACTTTAATATTTTCCTCGATGACAAAAGCCTGACCCTGGAAGAACGGGTATTCAGTCCGATTGCGATGATCTTAAAGTATTCCAATAAAACCGCCTTGCATTTGATGGCCAATACTTTCCCATTAAAATCAGGGGTTCGGGAGTCCTTTAAAGAAGGTCTGGAGCTGATTGAAAAATTTGAAGGCCGCAGCGGTGTTTATAATAATATTATCCATGTTAATTCACTATCGCCCTTATGCTTTGACCACGATCCGCTTGATAAGTTCCTGGTTGCTGCAGAAATGAATCAGCCGGTCTGGTTTTCCCCCTGTGCGATGCCGGTGCTGACTGGTCCGCCATCGGTGGCCGGACTGATTGCGATGACAAATGCTGAAGTTTTAGCCGGGATGGTCATGTCGCAGTTGGTTAAACCCGGATTGCCAGTCGTATACGGACAGACTTCAGCCTCAACCAACCTGCGGACGGTTCAACTCAGCATCGGTGCCCCTGAAACCGCCTTGATTGCTTATGCTACCCGGGGACTGGCAGATTTTTATAAACTTCCCTGCCGTACCGGTGGCGGCTTAAGTGATGCCAAGGATTTTGATATCCAGGCCGGGATTGAATCCGATATGATGATTCGCTCAACCCTTGAAGCCGCTCCAGATCTGGTGCTCCATTCCTGTGGGATCATGGGTAGCTTTAATATCCTGAGCTTTGAAAAATTCCTAGTTGATGAAGACACCTACCGAATGAACCGCCGGCTTCTGAGCGGAATCAAAACCGAGGAAAGCTATCTTTGTCATGATCTGATTGCCAAAATTGGCCCGCGCGGTAACTTCCTCCAGGGTCGTACCCCAAAAATGTTCAAAGAGGAATTTTTTGTTCCTAAATTTTTCAACAAGGAAGATCCCAATCAATGGCAGGAAAACGGCAGTAAACCGGTTCTCAGAGATGTCCAGGCTGCTGTTAAAGAGCGCTTGGCCAGCTATACCCCACCGGATATTACCAGCGAACAAGCTGATCTTTTGAATGACTACATCCCCGCCAATTATCGGGAGCGGATCTAAATAAAATCAGATCTAAACAAAATTAATTTTTAGGAGATAACAATGGAAACAACACAAAGAAATATTGAATTTAATGTTTTAAATCAGACCAAAATTGAAATGATTCATGAAAAGAGCATGGATCTGCTGGAAAATTTTGGGATGCAGGTTACTGGTGATCGTACCATTGATTGTTTAAAAAAATACGGCTGTACAGTTGACGGTAATCTGGTCAAATTTCCCAAAGCCGTTGTCGATAAAGCCCTTAATACAATTCCCAAAGAAATAACCCTTTATAACCGCGATGGTCAAAAAAGCATGGTCATCAACAACCAAAACAATGTCTATTTTGGAACCCACTCCGATCAATTAGAAATTCTGGATTATAAAACAAACACCGCCCGTCCCTTTGTTAAATCGGATATTAAGGACATGTGTAAAATTGCCAGTGCCTTATCCAATATCAGTTTCGTCTTATCGGTGGGCATGTGTGCCGATGTTGATCCCAAGGTTCAGTCACAGATAACTTTCATCGAAACCCTAAAGAACTTTGATAAAACGATTAACTTTTCAACCAATGATATCGGGTCGCTCCAGGAAATCATTGATATTGCTGCGATTGTCGCTGGTGGGCACAAGGAGCTGGCTGAAAAACCCTTCATCTTTAATTACTGTGAACCGATTCCGCCGCTGACTCACCCAGTCGAAAGTACCGAAAAATTATTTATCAGTGCAACCAATAAGATTCCGGTTGTTTATATGCCATATTCAATGATGGGCGGAACTGCGCCGCTTTCGATCGCCGCGGCCTTGACTCAAAATAATGCTGAAATCCTGGCCGGCGTGGTCATTACCCAGGCTGTTAATGAGGGCGCACCAATGATCTACGGTTCGATGCCAACAATTTTTGATATGCAGACCACGATCGGCTCTTATGGTGCCCCTGAATTCCATAAATCGATCGCTGCCGCCTCTGAACTGGCCAACTACTATAACCTGCCATTTTATGGAACCGCTGGCTGCAGTGATGCTAAAACCATTGATCCCCAGTCAGTCGCTGAAGTCCAAATGGAACTCTTCTCGACCATCTTAAGCAAGGCTAATCTGATTCACGATGTCGGCGTCTTAGATCATTGTAACTCGGTCGCTCCGGCAATGGTGGTATTGGCCAATGAAATGATTGATCAACTGTCGGCTTATTCCAAGGGTGTTGAGGTCACCGAAAAAACCCTGGCAATGGATGTTATTAAAGGGGTCGGCCAGGGCGGTCACTATCTGAACGAAAAACACACCCTTAAAAATTTCCGAACCATCTGGTATCCGGAATTCTTTAAACGTCGGATGGTCAACCCCGATCAGTCCGATGTGATGGAAATGGTGAATGCTAAAATTGATACGATTCTAACGTCCCATGTTGTTCCCGCTTTGGATCCAGCGATTCTTGCTGAGATTGAAAAGATCGAAAAAAAATATTTGTAGGATCTGATCCTTTTAGGCTTTTTAATAACACCCAGGCAACCTCGCGATAGAGGTTGCCTATATTGAGTTTGCCTATATAATTTTTGGGGAATTCATGTTATTATATTATCAAAGTCAGCAAACCCCGAAATGGAGGGCTGTGAAATGAGCTCTGAAAAAGAAGCGATTATCAAGACAAGCCAAACCTTTTTTCCGATTCAGGATGTCGAGCGAATTGAAGATGTCTGTATTCACGTGGTTGATAGTGACGGAAAGATTGTTTGCTATTCAAAAGGCTGTGAGCTAATCGAAAACATGAAGCGTGAAGATGTGATTGGCAAAAACATGTCAGACATCTATGACTATCTTGAAAACGAATCGATGGAATCGCTGGTCTTAAAAACCGGTAAAAAGGTCCAGGATGTGCATGTCAAGTATACTTCCCCTTCTGGGAAAATTGCCGATGTGATCAGCAGCACCTATCCAATCTTTTCAAGAAAAGATCCCAAAAAGGTTTCTGCTGCTATTTGTATCTATCGGGATATTTCTGCCTATATTCATATGTCGAGCACGATTAAAAAACTGCAAAGTGATCTAAATACGCAGCAGATTAAAAACAACGGCACCCAATTTACCTTCAAAGACATCATCGGAACTAGCCCTAACCTATTAGAATGTATTCACCATGCCCAAATCGCCGCTCAGAATACCGCACCGATCCTGATCGCCGGACCTACCGGAACCGGTAAGGAAGTTTTTGCCCAAAGCATTCATAACGCCAGTGCCCAGGTGAGCAAGCCTTTTGTAGCGATCAACTGTAGTGCAATTCCTGAAAATTTACTGGAAAGCTCACTTTTTGGGACGGTTAAGGGTTCTTTCACCGGGGCCGTCGATTCAATCGGACTTTTGGAAACTGCCGAAGGCGGCACCATCTTTCTGGACGAGATCAACTCGATGAATTTAGAACTTCAGTCGAAGCTGCTCCGGGTTCTGGAAACCGGAAACTACCGAAAAGTCGGCGGTCATAAGGAAATATCTGCTAATGTCCGATTGTTGAGTGCCCTTAATCAGGATCCTTTAAAAGCGATCGAAGAAAATCGTCTCCGCGCTGATTTGTTTTATCGGCTGGCTGTTTTTTCGATTCATTTACCGGCTCTTAAAGATCGGAAACAGGATATCATCAATCTGGCTCGAACTTTTTTAACCACCGAAGCCGCCGCTATGGGAAAACAGCTCTTTACTATTTCTTTATCGGCACAGGAGATTCTACTTTACCATGACTGGCCGGGAAATATCCGCGAATTGAAACATGCCATTACCCATGCCATCTATCTGTCTAAATACCAGGATACCATCCTGACCCCGGAACTGTTGCCCTCCTATTTGCGAAAAAACATCAGCGATAAAAAGATCTGCGAAAAGTATCTGGCCGCCAGCAGTGATGATAAAAACCTCAAAAACACCCTCAACAAAATCGAAAAACAAATGATTATCGAGGTATTAGAAGACAATCATCAAAACATTTCAAAAAGCGCCAAAGAGCTGGGCATTTCGCGCCAGAATCTGCAGTATAAGATCCGTTTGCATGGCATTAAAGATGCTGAAGACAGACTTTAAGAAAGCTAGCCTATAAAAGTTGATGCTCAAAAAAGGTTTCCGCTGGAATATTAGCGGAAGTCTTTTTTTAACTTAATATCTCTCAAGCATCTTAACTCCATCGCTTAATAAGTTTACCTCAAGGCTCCAGCTTTTTTCTGATAAATTGACTGACCTCTTCCAGGGCTTCGGATGCTTCTGGAAACATCGGCGCCAGTAGTGGAAAGCAATGAAACATTCCTTTCCAGACTTTAATCTCAACGTCAACACCGGCTGCCTTAGCTTTTTTGGCAAAACGGGTTGAATCGTCTCTCAGTGTTTCATTATTTCCAACTCGAATGATAGTCGGCGGTAGACCGCTTAAATCTCCAAAAAGTGGCGATGCATAAGGATGTTTGGGCTCACCGCCACCAACATAATGGGCCAAATAGGTCTCATTTGCTCCTTTGGGGGTGCAGGGATCAGCCTTTTCCCGGCTTTTATGAGATGCTCCTGAAAGCGTCATATCGGTACACGGTGAAAGCACCGCACAGACCCCCGGCAAGGGTAGTCCATCATCCTTGCATTTTAGCAGGGTGGCTAAAGCAATCCCGCCGCCAGCCGAATCTCCGGCAAAAGCGATGTTCTGTGGTTGGTATCCCTCTTCTAGCAGCCAAGAGTAGATCGCTACTGAATCATTGACCGCGGCCGGAGCCGGATGTTCCGGTGCCAGCCGATAGTTAAAGGCTAATGCCTTGATGCCCAGATGCTTAACAAAGTTCCCGACAATATTTCGATGAGACCTGGCATTGCCCATTACGAAACCGCCGCCATGAAAATACAGAACCGCCTTTTCTTTCGGGGTATTTTCTATTTCAACCCATTCTGCGTAAAAATCTTCATAGTCACTGGGTTTAAAACTGATTCCTGGAATTGGTTTAAAAAAACGTTCAGCCGTTTCATCACAGTCTTGTCGCAGCTTTGCGATTGAGGTCGCTTTATCAATCACTTCCGGGCGCATCTGCCCTTTAAAGAGATGCCGGTATTTGATGGTGGTGTGGATCATTTTTGCTTTTATACTCATGTAAATTTATTCCTTTTCTTTATTTCGCCAATACCTACTGCCATCCGGCAATCGACATAAAAATCCGCTTTCCACTAATCCGCGTCTTAAAAGAATACAATCCCCAAAGGTGTGCCACGAATTAATTAATTGATTGACAGATCTTTCTGGATATTCCTGATCGTCATCAAACTTTTCTGCCAAGTATTCATATACCAGCATTTTTTTTGATTGCTTGGCAGGAATCTGCTTAATTTTCCCTTCTTCATTTAAGAACGGTTTGATTTTTGGGATCATTTTTCTCCCTCTTCTTCTTTTTCATTTTTAATTAAAAACATTGATGCAATCACCCGATAATCCAGTTTCACCTCCCGATTATTGTTAGTTGAATAATATATGGCCAGGCCATTGATACTGGTCCAGAAAAAAATCGACAACATTTTGGGATCACCAGCGACAATGGTTCCTTCTATTTGTCCTGCTGCGATGATTTTTTCGATGACCTGATAGGGGATATTCCTTTTTTCCTGGATAAGAACCTGAGCCTGCTGAGGAATTGCCGTTGAATTGGTAGCCTGGGTAATCAAGCGACAGGTGTCTAAAAATGTTTGACTGTGCTCAATGGTTTCAACTAGTCTTTCCAGGGCAAAGCGAATTTTTTCTCCTGGGCCTGTTTCCATATCCCGTACCGAATAGGATGCTTCAATGGTCTTATCCAATGCATCATTGATGAGGTCTACAAAAATTTCTTCTTTTGATGGATAATAATGATATAACAGCCCCTGAGCGATTCCAGCTTCTGTTGCAATATCTTGGATCCGGGTGGCAGACAAACCTTGTTTGACAAATTGTAACAGGGCGGCGTTGCGAATTTTTTCTTTGCGGGTTTCCCGCATTCTTTCATTTTGTTCCTTTGATCGAGCCATAATCCCTCCCGGATGATATATTGAATTTATATTCAATATATCATCCGGGACAATTTTTGTCAATACACAAATTAGATTTTTGATCAAAATCTGATCCTCATTCTGCTGGAGTTTGCTCAGGAAATGCGTCTAATTTCTGGCTTTTCTTAAGGAAGCGTTTATTTAACATTTTATGTGGTATCATTAAATTAGTGCATATCGAACTGCCTTTATTCTCAAACACATTAGGAACATTTAAACTCATCGTTTGACTTGTAAAGAACTTGTTCTTGTCACGCGAAAGGAGTGCTAAACTCTATGAAAGAAAAAGCTTTACTCTACTGTGAAGGTCAATTTGGTGAATCCGATGGAAAAACTGCCAATGGTTTAATCCGACGTTCTCAAAAATACCAGATCACATGTGTGATAGACAGCACCAAAAGAGGACTGGATGCCGGAAAAGTATTAGAAGGAATTGACAATGGTATCCCGATTTACCGGGATTTATCCGAAGCCATCGATCAATTAAGCGAAGTCCCCAAGTATTTTATTTATGGCATCGCGCCAAAAGATGCGATCTTATCGATCAAGGAACGACGTATTTTTCTCAAGGCGATGTCTTTAGGCATGGATATCGTTAATGGTCTCCATGAATTTATTTCTGAAGATGCCGAATTCAAGCAGCAGGCTAAGCGTTATCGGGTTAAACTTTATGATATCCGAAAGCCGCTTGCCAACCGCTACCTGCACCTATTCACCGGGGATATTTTGAATGTAAAAACCCCCAAAATCGCCATCCTCGGTACCGATTGCGCCGTCGGTAAACGCACCACCGCGATGATGCTTATTGCCGCCCTGAAAGAACGGGGTCTGCGGGCCAGCTTTATCGGCACCGGTCAGACCTCATTGATTCAAGGTGAAAAGTACGGTATCGCTCTGGACGCCATTCCCTCTGAATTTATGACTGGCGAACTCGAAAACGCGGTAGTCGAGGCCAATATCCATGAAAAACCAGATGTGATCATTCTCGAAGGTCAAGGTGCCCTCAGCCATCCCGCTTTTATCAGCTCTTGTGCGATTATCCGCGGCGGTAAGCCGGATGGCATCGTTGTTCAGCATCCGCCCAAGCGAGAAAAACGGGTCGATTTTGATTATCTGCCAATGCCCACCCTGGCCAGTGAAATTGAACTAATTGAACGCTTCTCTGAGGCTAAGGTTATTGCAATTACGATCAATCATGATGATATGGACGAAAATGAAGTGGCTGATACCATCAAGGCTTATGAGCAAGACTATCTCTTGCCCACGACAGATACACTGATGCATGGCTGTAATAAATTGGTTAAGGCTGTTTTAGATGCCTTCCCTGAATTAAAAGAAAAAACCACCAATTAAAAAAAAACCATGCGATTTTTCGCATGGTTTTTTTTATTCTATCGGTTAGCGTGATAATAAGCATAGGTCATCGGTTCGTCTTTGCTGAATCCGTCGCCGTCAACGACCTTGCCGATAAACATATAGTGGGTGCCCAAATCGATGGTCTGTTCCACTTCACATTCAATAAAGCAGAGGGTTTCCAGTAGGCCGGGACAGCCCGTTTTGCCGGTAATATAGCTGAGCGTTTTGAACTTTTCGACATCTCGGCCGCTCTGATAGCCAAAATGTTTGATCAGCTCAAGATTATCCTTGCCCAGAATGGAGGCTCCAAAGACCCCAGATTCTCTAACATATTCAGCTGTCAAGGTTCCTTTACCCAGGCAAACGCTGGCTTTTAAAGGGGTATTGGTGACCTGAATAAAGGTATTGGAAACCATCCCATTGAGTTTTTCATCTTTTACTGATGAAACAATATATAAGCCATAACTGACATTAAACAATAAGGTCTGCAAGGCCTCTCTTTCTTTATCGGTTAAACCATCATCAACTGCTTCGACTAGCACAAATTTTTCCGGACCCACGCCGCAAACCGGGCAAACATCGGGAGGGGTTTCACCCACATGGATGTAATTACAAACGGTACAGCGCCATTTTTTTTCTTTAGCAGAATCGCTGACTTCTGACTCTTCGATTAAAACAAACTTATCCGGTCCCACTCCACAAATCGGGCACTTGTCTGGGGGAGTATCACCTTCATGTACATAATTGCATACTGTGCAGCGCCATTTTTTCATTTAGTTCACCACTTTCTTAGAATTACTATCTGCTTTATAACTATTATAATTTATAAGCAAATTGAAGTACAGGAATAAATTGATGTTCTGATTGTCATTATAACCCTTTTTCACCGATATTTATATAGAAATTGCTTTTTTTTGTAAAAAAAGGACAATATCAGGTTATAATAACTTATCACAACAAGGAAGATTGTTAGTACAAACTTGCTTATTACAGATAGGATGGAAGATGAGAAAATATCAAGAAATGCTCAAAAAAAATATTGCCGTAGCCAAAGGTTTGGAAAAAGCTGATCTCGTTTTTAAGAACGCTCGGATTCTCAACGTATTTTCTGAAGAAATCACTTTGGCTGATCTGGCTGTCAACAATGGCACCATTGTCGGAAGCGGTTCCTATGATGGGGTTGAAGAAGTTGATCTGGCCGGAAAATATCTTGTTCCCGGATTCATTGATGCCCATATGCACATTGAGTCCAGTATGGTTACCCCCTTTGAACTGGCTCGGGCGATTGTTCCCACCGGTACCACGACCATTATTGCTGATCCCCATGAGATTGTCAACGCGGCCGGAAAAAAAGGGCTCGACTATCTATTAAACGCCACTAAGCAGCTCCCCTTAACGGTTTTTATGATGCTCCCCTCTTCGGTGCCCGCTACCCCCTTTGAAACAAACGGTGCCGGTCCTTTTGGAGCCGCTGATATGCATCCCTACCTCGATCATCCGCGGATTCTGGGACTCGGCGAAGTGATGTGTTTTCCCGATGTTTTAAGCGGCGCGGCGGAAATTCTTGATAAGCTGACGCTGTGCCAGCACATGATTTCTGATGGCCACGGCCCCGGTCTTTCGGAAAAACCACTGCAGGCCTATGCCTGTTGCGGCATCCACAGTGAACACGAATCGACGACTTTTTGTGAAGCCCTGGAAAAACTGCGGGCTGGTTTTTATATTCTGGTTCGGGAAGGTTCCGCTGCCAAAAATCTGGATGCGATCATCCGTGGCTTGTTGAAAAAGAATTTACCGATTGATCGGTTCTTATTCTGTACCGACGACAAGCATTTAGACGACATCCATCAGCAAGGACATATCCGCTGGAATATTAAACAGGCCATTGATCTGGGGCTGTGCCCGATCAAGGCCATCAAGATGGCGACCATCAATACCGCCCGAGCCTACGGGCTAAAAAAACTTGGCGCCATTGCTCCCGGCTACCAGGCCGATCTGGTGATCCTATCCGATCTCGGAACGATGCAGGTAGAACAGGTCTATCAGAATGGACGGCTGGTCGACGAGACCCTCTGGGAAGATCAGCCCGATCATCAGATTGATCCGCAGCTCCTTGATTCCGTTCATATTAAGACTCTCAACCCGGAAAAACTGCGCTTAAAGCTGGCCTCCAAAAATCATGTCATTGGCATTGTTAACGGTCAGATTGAAACCTGTCATCTGCTGGAAAGCCTGCCTGGCAAAGACGGCTTTTTTACCCCTAACGCAACCTACAATAAACTTTGCGTGATTGAACGGCATGGTCATAGCGGCAATGTCGGGGTGGCCGCAATCAAGGGCTTTGGGATTCAAAACGGTGCCATTGCCACCACTGTCGCTCATGACTCCCATAATATTATTGTGGTTGGCGATAATGATGCCGATATCCTGCTGGCGGTCAATCACCTGGCTGAAATTGGTGGCGGCTATGTGGTCGTCGGCAATCACCGCATCATTGGAACAGTCCCGCTGACGCTAGCCGGTTTGATCAGTCTTGATTCAGGCGAGGTGGTTCAAAAAAAGGTCGCTTCGCTTATTTTAAGCGCCCACCAATTAGGGGTCGCAGTTGGGGTTGATCCCTTTATTACCCTCTCCTTTATGGCCTTGCCGGTGATCCCCGCCCTGCGCCTGACTGATCTGGGGCTTTTTGATGTGGAGGCCTTTCGATTGATTAAGTAATACCAACGATTGATTCGTCATAACTTAAAAAAGCAACCCACCAGTAAAACAAGGCGAAAGCATCGCCTTGTTTTACTGGTGGGTTGCTTCAGCTATGAAACGAGCTGACTTTTTACAAATAACATGACTAATAATGCTAAAGTTTCTCTCTCATTTTATTATTAGAGATGAGAACTTTGAGTTAATGACATTTCCTCTCGGTATTTTTTTATACTTTCTTTTCTTGTGATTTTCATAAAGGAATTGCGTGGCATATTCGACAAATCATTAAAGATAATTTTTATATCACCTACAGCCATTTCACCACCAGGCACCATTAAATCAATAGTTCTTTCTTTTTTAATCATTCTATTAATCGCTTCATACAACTTTGTAATGTGCTCACTATTCTTTTTTGCGTTCATTTCTAGTCTGAGTAATTTAGAGTTTAATCTAACTCTATTTACAACTACCATCTCATCATCGTTTAGACTTGACAGTTCAGAAGGTAGTACTCTAACATATTTAACAGGTGATTTGACTTTCGCTACGTAATATTTCATTTCTTTCTCCATTCAAATTTTCGAGTCATTTTCAAGTTCTGAAGTAAACTTACTCTTATATTTTAGATAATCATTAAGTCCTAAATGAAAACAGGCTATAAATTTATTTAAAGTGTCTATCAGAATCTTATCAAAGTTTAAATACTCTAAAATAAATAGAATCTTCGATAATTCATTTTTTTGAGAATAATTTTCATTCTTTATAGAAATTCCAAAAGTTAGTATCGGTCGTATATAGCTATTTCTTCTATTGTCCAGAGCTTCACGATCCGATTCAAAACACCTTGGAACAATTGTCATAAAATCGTCCCACATGATTGGCTCATGTTTATTATATTTTTGATTCACTGAATAAATAAATGGCTTTTTATGCTCGTAGGCTTGCTCAATTAGCCCTCCCCACGCTAGGTCACTGATACGATTTCCAGTATCTTGATCTCTACTGGAGAACTTGCATAATTGTACATATTTATGTGAATTCCCTTCTGATTTATACCATCTAAAATGAGCCCTCAAATCACTTTCTTTCGGAAATAACTCCTCAAATTCTTCAACAAAATATCTTGTTATTTCATTTAAAAAGGCTTCAAATTGTTCAAAAACAATTTCTGGATTACTTTTAAATATCACATCATTCTCGATTGATTGATTTTTAGTTCTTTGAAAAAAGTAATTATAAAGATTACTAAACGCTGTATTAAATTCTGGTGCACTTGGTCAATGATATCTCCCGTAACGATGATCATAATTTCTTTAATATCTTTAATCTGAGCAATTGTATCCGTTATTAATTTATCTCTAGTATCAGAATTGTCTTCTTTGATGTGTAAATCGGACAGGTGCAAAATCCCAAAATTAGCCAACTCATCACCTCTCAACTATGATAACACGGTATATCAATTTAAATGCACACTGACAAGGATTTAATGCAAATTTCGTCTAAAGGATATTAGGTTTGTAATAACCCTAAATCAACCCAATCGGGATAATCAGATTCTCGCTGTCAAAGGCACTTAGTTTTTCGGCCATGCAAAGCACAGCACCAGCGCCACGAAGAAAGGGCGATTTATCAATAACTGAAAAATTTTGAGTCATTTTTTTTAATGGCGTGGCAGTTTTTTTAATTTCGATTGGATAGAGTTTGCCGTCACCTTCCATAATCAGATCGATTTCTTTGGCGTCTTTGTCGCGATAATAATATAAAAATGATTCCCGCCCCTCATTTTGAAAACTCTTCTGAATTTCGCTAACGGCATAGTTTTCCAGGAGAGCGCCACTACTCGCACCATTCATAGCTGTTTCGGCACTGCTCCATTTTGTCAGATAACAGACTAATCCGGTATCATAAAAATACAGTTTTGGCGTTTTTACTGTTCGTTTTAAAACGTTATTTGAATAAGGGTGCAAATAAAAAATAATCCCCAGGGTTTCTAAGATCCGAAGCCAGTTTTTTGCCGTTATCTGATCGATGTCACAGTCATCGGAGATCCCCTTGTAATTCACCATTTGAGAGGATCGAGCTGCCACTGTGGTAATAAATCTCAGAAATTTAAGCGAATCGATGGAACCCGATAAATCTCTTACGTCCCTTTCCAGATAGGTATTAATGTAGCTGGAATAAAAAATATTGCGATCCTCATATCGCTTACTGACCAGAGCCGGCATCCCGCCTCGAAATATCCGGTTAAAAATTTGCGGGGTACTGACTGAGCCAATACGCTTCTGCCGTTCGTACAAAACCTCAAAATCAAGGGTAAACACCCCTTCTGGCTGATTATAAATTTCCTGTTGCGAAAGGGTTGAAAGATGAAGCAACGCCACCCGCCCTGCCAAGGATTCTTGAACCCCACTCATCAGCTTAAAAAGCTGGGAGCCAGTCATCCAAAAATCACCGGCCTTATGGTTTTGATCAATACTCATTTTGATATAGGTGAAAAGCTCTGGCGCATACTGAACCTCATCGATGAAAACAGGCGGTTTGTGAAGTTGAAAGAACATCGCTGGATCTGACTTGGCCAATGATCTTTCATTAAGATCATCCAATGAGACATAATGTCTGCTTCGACCTTCAATCTTCATGAGTTCTTGCAGCATGGTTGTTTTTCCAACCTGACGGGGACCGGTAATCAAAATGGCCGGATATTGCTGGTTTAATGAGAGAAACACATGCTCCATATTTCTTTTAATATACATTGTTACATTGCTCCTTTCGGCTAAAATATATCATACTCCTATTTTAGCCGAAAAGCTAGCGATAATCAAGCATGCAAGCCTAATATTATTATGTATTTAAAAACGGCTAAACCAAAATGATGGTTTAGCCGTTTTTATTTTATTCAAATATGCTTTTATTCAAACACCTTTTTGGCAATGCTGGCCCCTTCGCGGGCGTCTTTGCCGTAATAATCGGCGCCGATGGTTTTGGCATATTCGGGGTTTAATACTGCCCCGCCAACCATGATGGTGGTGGCCGGACAGCCGGCCTTGATTTCTGTGATGATTTTTTGCATATTTTTAACGGTTGTTGTCATCAGGGCGCTAAGACCCACCAGTTTTATATCTTCTGCCTGAATGGTCGCAATTATCGCTTCGGCCTTGACATCCTTGCCGAGATCAAGGATTTCGTAACCGTAATTTTCTAAGATAACCTTGAGAATATTCTTGCCAATATCATGGACATCGCCCTCAACCGTGGCTAAAATAATTTTTCCTTTGGCCACTTGCGCCTGACCATCCTTTAGCATCGTTTCTTTAATCACTTCAAAGGCTTTTTGGGCCGTCTCGGCCGCAAAAATCAGATGGGGTAAGAAACATTGGCCCGTTTCAAAGGCATCTCCGACGGCATCAAGAGCGGGGACGATCTCGTTGTTGACAATATCCAGGGGTTGTCTGCTGTTAAGTAGTGTCCGGGTCACTTCGGCCGCCTGATCAGTCAGCCCATCTTCAATGATTTCCTTTAGGCTCAGGGCGGCTTTAGCCGTTTCTGATTTGGCTTCGCCAAAGCTGCTGTCTTTATAGGCGTTAGCATAAGCAATACACTGGCCATCCAAGCCCCAGAGTGCCCGGAATGCTTTGATGGTGTCCATCATTTCCTGATCACTGGGGTTGATAATCGGGGTGGTCAGTCCGGCTTCCAGAGCCATGGCTAAAAAGGTTCGATTTAAGAGTTCACGGTTGGGCAGGCCAAAGGAAATATTAGAAACCCCCAGGACCGTCGGCACCCCCAGCTCAGTGCGAAGCTTTTCCAGGGTTTTGATGGTTTCCCGAACTTCTGCCTGTTGGGCTGAGGCGGTTAACACCAGGGCGTCAATCAGAATATTTTTTTTACTGATGCCGTGGGACTGGGCAGTTTTGATGATCTTTTCAGCAATCGCAAAACGATCATTAGCCAGACTGGGAATCCCGCTTTCGTCCATCGTTAGCCCTAGGACTAAGGCCCCGTATTTGTTAGCAATCGGGAAGATCTTATCCATTGATGATTTTTTGCCATTAACCGAATTAATGATCGCCTTGCCGGGATAGGTCCGCAAGACCGCTTCGATAACTTCCGGATTGGAAGAATCAATCTGCAGCGGACAATCGACTAATCGGCTGACCGTATCAACCGCCTCCTGCATCATCGCCAGTTCATCAATATCCGGTAACCCGAGATTGATATCCAGAATACTTGCCCCGTCTTTTTTTTGATCGACGGCCAATTGGCTTACGACTGAGAGTTGACCCTGCCGTAGCGATGCCTTGAGCACTGGATTGGTGGTGGGATTGATGCATTCGCCAATAATATCAATATCCTCGCCGAGGATAATCGTTTTGGTGCTGGACGACACTGCTGTAAAACCTTTGTCGGTTACCTTATAAAGCGGCAGATCTTTAGTAGCCTGCTTCATTTTTTTGATATAGTCTGGCGTAGTGCCACAGCAGCCGCCCAAAATCAAGGCGCCCATTTCAGCAATTTGAACCATATAATCGGTAAACTGATCGATGCTGATGTCATAGATGGTTTGTCCATCTTTCATCTGCGGCAAGCCGGCATTGGGTTCGACCATCAGCGGTACCGAGGCATAGCGAATCAGATCTTTAATAATCGGCAGCATCGCATCCGGTCCGGTGGAGCAATTAATGCCGATGGCATCGGCGCCAAGTCCTTCCAGGATGGCAACCACCGTTAAGGCATCACTACCGGTTAGGGTGCGGCTATTCTCTTCATAGGTCATTGATACAATTACCGGTAAATCCGAGACTTCCTTGGCGGCAATCAGGGCTGCCCGGGCTTCACAGATATCGGTCATCGTTTCGATGATGATTAAATCCGCTCCGGCTTGATCCCCGGCTTGAATAATTTCCTTGAAATAATCAACGGCTTGGTCAAAGGACACCTCTCCCAGGGCGCCGATTAGCGTCCCCAGCGGCCCTACATCCAGTGCCGTAAAATCGGGATTCAATGATTTGACATTCTTGACACCAGCCGTAACCAACTGCGCGACCGTATAAGCACTGCCCTTTAACTTGTAACCATTCACCCCAAAGGTATTGGAAAGAATAATGTTGGCACCGGCATCCATGTATAATTGGTGAATCCCTTTAATTAGTTCAGGATCGGTCAGGTTTAAGGCCTCCGGAATCGCTCCAATTGATTCCAATTGATGCTGAAGCAGGCTCCCCATTGCCCCATCAAGGTACAGCCGTTTACTTTTGAGTATTTCTTCTAGTTTCATTGCTTTTCCTTTCCTTTAGATAAAGGCTACGTATTCAATAAAATTATCTAACATAATTCAATTTCACCCCAGGCACCCAATTGATCGTCAATGATAATCAGAACGCCCAGGATCCCTGTTATGTTTTTTACCCAGGAAAGACCATTTTTCACATCTTCCGGTTTTTTTATCCGATTACCTAGCGCCGTCGCCACAGCATCGGCCAGGGGAATGTTTTCACTGATGACGGTGACCGCATCAGCCTTACCAAAGCTCAAGGAATGACCGATGATCCCGGATGAGGTGCAGACTCCCAGAGGATTTTCCCGGGGTTTTATTTTTAAGCCCAATTCAGCAAAATGCAAATTTCCGGTATAGAGGGCAATTCGCCGCTCTTTTTTTGTCTGAATAAACAGATCTCCGCCATTCTCCACGACAATTTCGCTTGAATGGGGCTTTAGCATCCTGCCGATATACTTTGAGACAGCGCCAGCCACCGCCGCCATCGGTCCCACCCCGGCTGTTTTTCCAGCTTTTAACATATCTATAACGATTGGCGGCGAATGGGGGCTTAATTCTAACGGTGTTAGTGATTTTATAAAATCTGGCTCATCGTGATTATAATTGACAATCGTTTGGCGTAGCCTGTGGAGCTCTTTTTTTAGTCGCTCGGTTAGTTGCGGGGTGATGGTGCCCTGATCGACCCCAATAAAAAGGTCGGATTCAAATTCGAGGATCTGGAAATAATCCAGATCCTCGGCTTTCATCTCATTTCGATAGGTTCGCGGTTCAAACATCTTCAGATAATCGCATGGATGGCGCGCATCGGACAGGCTTTTACGCACAGCATACACTCCAGACATTTGTCGTCGTGATGGACTAGCGACCAGTCAGCTGTCATTTCCAGGGCATCGACAGCACAGACCGCAGTACAGGTGCCACAGGAAACACACTTAGCCTGATCCACCTCAACCACTGATTCGATGTCTCTGACGCCAATCTGGTGTTCTCTTAAATAAACAATCCCAGCTTCGATATCCGCTTCTGAGCCTTTAATTTCCAGCAGCAGGGTTCCCTTAATATTATCATCGATAAAGGCCTTAAGAATACTAAAATCGAGATGGTAGGTTTTAATCAGTTCCATCGCCATCGGTTGACCGGCAGCCTTTTGCGGAAAGGATAAGAGTATTTTTTTTGTCATCATCGCGATTCTCCTTCTTTGATCTCCAGCCCCTTAATGGCATTTCCCTGAGGGAAGCTCTGAATCGGTTCCTGCAGGAAAAACTGACCTTTTTTAATCCAGTTGCCCAGTTCATCGGCAATCTCTCTGGCCATTTTCAGACTGGATAGCGGTGAAGTTTTGATAATTTTGCCATTAATATCGACTGCTCCGCTTCTGAGCTCGGCATAAGAGACTTTTTTTAGGCTCGGCTTCGCTTTTTTAGGGACACTGTAGTCAATCACATTGGTGTAAAGATCCTTATTTTCAACCGCTACAAAGGCCATCATTTCCTCATTGAGAATCGGAATCGGGATTCCCACACCGACAAACATCGAAGTACCATAACCTTCATAAACAGCGCCACGAATATATTTGGGATTCATTTCTTTCATATTTCCAATTAGCGCCAGGGTCGCACCGGGGGTCTGGGGATAGCCCTTTTCATCGCGCGGACAGGCGCTATTAAATTGGGTTCCCATCCAGGAGACATGGCCCTGGGCGCCGCCAAAAAAGATCCGGGTGCCCATGCCGATGGTCTTAAGCAGGGGATCATTGAGGAGCGGACTTAATTCCCCGGCAGTGCTATAGGTGATATTGCCCATATTCGGTTGTAGAATCCCCATGTAGGTATATAGCCGCTCACTGGAGCCATTGATCGCGGCATTATAATTCTGATAAACATTTCTGGGATTAAACAGATAGGCTTCATTTAAATCCTCCAGTTTCACCCAGGTATCAATTTCCTTTCTGGGATAACAGTCGGTTCCCTGAGATTTTGCCAACAGATGCACCGCTTTGCCGGCGATCAGGTCACTGATTACATGTGCCCCGCCATACTCAATGCCTTTATCCTGGGATGGTTGGGTTGCTCCCAGATAGGTATCCACAGCGGCCAGACCGCCATAGGCTTCAACCCCATTGATCGTGATCTGACCCATCCGGATCGGTGGATCCGCGTGTCCAAAATTTAAAAAGGCGCCGGACGAGCACATTGGTCCAAAGGTCGCAGTTGTAACCACGTCTACATATTGTGCCGCTTCTTTAAGGCCCCGTTCTTTAACGATCGCGATGACTTCTTCAGCAGTGACAACGACAGCCTCGCCGCGGGCGATTTTTTCATTAATTTCCTGATAGCTCTTTGCCATTTTCCCCTCCAACAATTCTTAATTTATACAGTTTTTTACGTTACACCATGGTATTGAGATAGGCGTTCATAAAGCCGTCCAGGTCACCATCCATGACACTTCCGACATTGCCTACTTCGACATTGGTGCGGTGATCTTTGACCATGTTATAAGGATGAAACACATAGGAACGGATTTGACTGCCCCAGGCGATCTGGCTGTAATCACCCTTGATATCATCGATGTGATCCATCTTTTCCTGTTCCATGATTTCGACCAGCTTACCTTTTAGCATGTTCATCGCCACCTCTTTATTCTGGTGCTGTGACCGTTCGTTTTGACACTGAACGACAATCCCGGTTTTCAAATGGGTAATTCGAATGGCCGAATCGGTGGTGTTGACATGCTGCCCGCCAGCGCCACTTGAGCGAAAGGTGTCAACCCGAATCTCTTCTGGTAATATTTCAATTTCTAGCGATTCATCGACCTCGGGCATCACATCCAGCGAGGCAAAGGAGGTATGGCGGCGGCCAGATGAGTCAAAGGGTGAGATCCGAACCAGTCGATGCACTCCCCGTTCGGTTTTTAGGTAGCCGTAGGCATTAATCCCTTCAACCAGCAGGGTGACACTTTTGATGCCAGCCACATCACCAGGTTGTAGATCCAGGGTTTTAACCTTGAATTTTTTCTTCTCAGCCCACCTGGTATACATTCTTAGTAGCATTGCGGCCCAATCCTGGGACTCCGTTCCGCCAGCCCCAGGATGGAGCGAAATAATCGCGTTATTGCTGTCAAATTCGCCAGAAAGCAGGGTCTCGGTCCGGAAATTATCGAGCTTCTCGTCAAGTTCCTTGATCGCTGACCCAAAGCCTTCAAGAAGCTCCCCTTCTTCAGCCAATTCCAGCATCACCATGATATCATCCAGGGCTTCTGCCAGCTCATTAAAATGATCGACCTTTATTTTAATCAGCTTCTGCTCTTTTAAAACAAGCTGCGCGCTTTTTTGATCATTCCAGAATTCGGGATTCTCGGTTTTCTTCTCGAGCGCTTCCAATTCTTTGACAAGCCGTGGCAAGTCAAAGTGAATTCCCCATTTCTTTTAGTTTCGTCGTCATTGCATTGATGATCTGTTTTTCTTCATACAAATCTATCATCACGATCACACCCCTTCTATTTTCTATTTTTATGCGCCACAGCATTTCTTGTATTTTTTTCCACTGCCGCAAGGACAGGGATCATTTCGACCGACCTTATTGTGAGCGCTGGCTGAACCCGCCGGTTTGCCCTCGATTTCACTTTCGTTGGTCTTCAGCTGACTGAAATCGACCGTTTTAGGCTGCTCTTCGCCAGCTGGAGCAACCTGGATATTGAGGTTGAACAGGTATTTCACGGTATCTTCCTGAATCCGCATGATCATGTCGTCAAACATGTCAAAGCCCTCTTTGGTGTATTCTTTAACCGGATCATTCTGTCCATAGGCACGCAGTCCAATCCCCTGTTTGAGCTGTTCCATATTGTCGATATGTTCCATCCAGGCGGCATCGACGCTTCGTAATAAGATCATCCGTTCAATATTCTGAAGCTGTTCTTCACCCAGTTGCGCTCTTTTCTCGGCCAGCACGTCTCGGCACTCGCTAAGAATCGCTTCCACCAAAGCTTCCCGAGTTTCCGGTTTTTCCGGCAGGGATAAGCTTTCCTTAGGCAGGACGTTAGCCTCCAGATGCTTATGTAAGCCTTCCAGATCCCAATCATCATAGTATTGGCCATCGCCGGTATACATGCTGACATAAGCATTAATCAAGGTTTCAGTCATACTCCAAATTTCATTTTCCATGTCTTTACCGTCGATAACCTGTTGCCGTTGTTCGTAAATCAGTTCCCGTTGACGGTTCATCACATTATCATATTGCAGGACATGCTTGCGGATATCAAAGTTACGACCTTCAACCCGTTTCTGGGAATTCTCAATCCCGCGGGTGAGCATTTTATTTTCGATCGGGGTTTCCTCATCCAGACCAATCGATTCGACCAAGCCCTGGATTTTTTCCGAGCCAAAAACCCGCATCAGGTCATCTTCCAATGAGACAAAGAATTGCGATGAACCGGGATCGCCCTGACGACCGGCACGACCACGGAGCTGATTGTCAATCCGACGACTCTCATGGCGTTCGGTCCCGAGAATATGAAGCCCGCCCAATTCAATGACACCTTCGCCAAGTACAATATCAGTCCCACGACCAGCCATATTGGTTGATATGGTTACCGCGTCTTTTTGACCGGCATTGGCGACAATTTCAGCTTCTTTTTCTAAGAATTTGGCATTTAAGACATTATGCTTAACCCCGGAACGTTTTAGATAGGTACTCAGCAACTCCGACTTTTCAATTGAAATAGTCCCGATCAAAATCGGCTGGCCAGTGGCATGTCGCCGTTTCACCTCTTCAGTCACGGCGATGTACTTCCCTTGTTCACTTTTATAAATCAAGTCATTAAGATCTTCTCGAATCAGTGGTTTATTGGTCGGGATGGTTAAGACATTGAGATTATAGATGGTCTGGAACTCATCTTCTTCGGTTTTGGCGGTTCCGGTCATTCCCGAAAGCTTATTAAACATTCTAAAGTAGTTTTGAAAGGTCACGGTCGCCAGCGTTTTAGATTCCCGGTTAACCTTGACATTTTCCTTGGCTTCAATGGCCTGGTGCAGACCATTAGAATAGCGACGTCCCGGCATTAGTCGGCCGGTGAACTCATCAACAATGATAATCTCGCCATCCTTCACGACATAATCGCGATCTTTAAACATCAGCGTATTGGCATGAAGCGCCTGGTTGATATGATGGGAAATTTCCATGTTTTCCATATCGGCCAGATTGGTCAGGTTAAAATATTTTTCTGCCTTAATGACCCCTTCGTCTGATAACATCACTGATTTTGCTTTTTCATCCTTAATATAGTCATCTGCCTTCAGGCTCTTAGCAAAACTGTTGGCTAAAGCATAGAGCTTGGTGCTTTTGTCACCGCTACCAGAAATTATCAGCGGGGTTCGGGCTTCATCAACCAGGACGCTGTCAACTTCATCGATGATCGCATAATTTAGTTCCCGCTGTACCTGCTGAGCCTTGACTGAGGCCATATTATCTCTGAGGTAGTCAAAACCGAATTCATTATTGGTTCCGTAAGTAATATCACAGGCGTAAGCATACTGCTTTTCCGCAAAAGACAAGCCATGGACAACCAGACCTACTTTAAGACCTAAAAAATCATGAATTTGACCCATCCACTCACTATCACGTCGAGCCAGATAATCATTGACGGTAACAATATAAACGCCGCGGCCATCCAAGGCATTCAAGTAGGCTGGCAGGGTTGATACCAGGGTTTTACCTTCCCCGGTTTTCATTTCGGCAATATTGCCTTCGTGAAGGGCCATGCCGCCGAGCAGCTGAACCGGAAAATGCTTCATTCCCAGAACCCGGGCGCCAGTTTCACGAACCGTCGCAAAGGCCTCCACTAATAAATCATCAAGGCTTTCTCCTTGAGCCAGTCGTTCTTTTAAGATCGGCGTTTGACCTTTTAATTCTTCGTCACTCATCGCCGCGAAACGGCTGTCCAGCTCAAGAATCTGGTCCACCTTTTTTTGCATCCGTTTTAATTCTTTTTTATTACTATCAAATATTTGATCTAAAATTCCCAATCTATTCACTCCTTTGTAACATTCTTGCTGTAATTATACACTAAATTTTATTATAGCATAATCTCTTTAATGAAACTTTATATAATTCAAAAGGGACTGTATTTTTTTATACAGTCCCTCGTGGTTGTCGCTAAACTACCGGCCCGACCAATGACCAAGGGGTCAGACCCTTGTTAATCTGTTGTTCGCCGCGCCATGCGAAATTCGCTACGCTCCTTTCGCATTGGTCGCGGGCAGTCGCCAACTATAAGCAAGCTTATGATTGGCTCGTTGCCTTCGCGAAAATCGGACAGGCGATGCCGTGTCCGCTCCGATGCGTAGGGTCTGACCCCTAGGTCACAACATGATGTAACAATTGTCGGTTCTGGGTTAGCTTTTCTAACAGTCTGAAATTTATTTTTTCTTGCGCCAAAAGGCTACATCTTTGCCATCCAATTTTAGTTCAACCAGTTCATAGCCGGCTCGTTTTCTTTCGTCGACGGTTTGCTGAAAGTCTTTGCGTTCATCATCATCCATATTGGCCAGCATTTTTTCCTTATCTTCGTTGGTGCTTTCGTATACCCGGCCGACTACGGATTCAGTCACCTCTTCAATTTCCTTGAGCGGGATACCGACCTCGTCTCTGGGCGTTCCGTTGATCAGGGTTTCCGCTTCCTTACTGGTTTCGCGCATCAATTGTTTGCGTCGTGCTGCTTTTCGTTTTTCGTCTTCTAGATTGAGTCGCTGCCAAACATTAAGCATCTCATCTTCAGAGAACTCCAGATCATCCTCATCCTTGCTTTTTAAGCCGCTATCATAGCTACTATTTTCACTGCGCAAAACAAAGGGCTGGTCAAGATCGGTCAATTTAAAACTTTCGACAATTCTCAGATCCGATTCCGGAACCGGGTGGGGCTCGCCATCCGGATCACTTAGGGATTTTGCCACCTTGTTTAACTCAATTTCACGCATTTGCAAAATCAGCCGTTCTTTTTCAACAGCTAGTTTTTCCTCATAATATTTTTTGGTGAAGAAGCCGGCATCATCACTGTTAAGAATCTCTTCCATATCGGCTGCTTCTAGTTCTTTATCACCCTTAACATAGCTTCCAACTTCCTGGATATTACTGATAATCTTGGTGCTTCCATCATCGACCGGTTCCATGATTCGGGTCTCCTGGGAGTCATTGCCACTGATCACAATTTCTTCGGTTTCGGTTCCAATTTCTGAATCAATCACGTCCAGATCTGCTGGAATTAGTCTGGTTTGCTCGTTATCCTTTAATTCTGCCAATTGATTGGATTTAAAACCTTCGGTCGGTATCGCAATCGTGTCATTTTCATCGCGATCGCCGCGAATACCGCCAGTAGCGGCCATATCACGGTAGTAATCATCTTCAACTTCATCGACATCTTCTGGTTCATCATAGCCTTCCTGATAGCTGTTTTGATGCGTCGATACCCGATCGATTCCGTTATCATCCTCATCACCAAAAATCCCCTCATCTTCACCATATTCACTGCGTTCATCGTGCATGATCGAGGCTTTTTTGTTCATCACATACTGAATAAATCCGATTAAACCGATAAGCATTACAATTGTACCAACGGTGATGCCGGCTACCGCTCCATAGAGACTCATAAGCAGGGGTATAAAAGGCACTGGAATCGGCAGATTGATGCCTAAAAACCATAACAGGGTATTGGGCTGAATCAGCGAATATATGGGACTCAGTCCCTGGGTAATCTGTTGTCCAAAAACTGCCGGTAAAATATCAATGACGCCCTGGGATACAGGCATGTGACCGCCGTTGATAAAAATCACCACAAAATTGGAGGTAATCCCCACGGCCATTAAAATAACCCAGAAGTCATCCAGATTAAATACCAGCATGACCAGGATCAGGATATAACTGGCAAAATTCACAATTTCCAGATAGGGTTCAATCAGCGTTATACCGCCGGTGTAGATGTAAAGATGCAAGGCAATTTGCAACACCAACCCTAAAATCCCAACCGGTAACAAGGAAATTTTTCTGACTTTGAAACCCCGGAGGCTTCCCCTTCGAATTTTTCCAATTAAAAAACCTAACATAATCGCAATAAGTATTAACATATTAGTTTTAACCCCACTATTTATTTATAATCAGTTCTTAGGTGTTCCTATCTATATAAATGCTTAGATAATAATGCATATAGGTCTATTTTAAAACAAAAGAAATGTTCTGTCAAAACTTTATGCCTAAATAATGTATAAATTTGAAAATAAACTGAATTTATCAAATAATACCATCAAAAACACCCCTTAAAACTATTTTTCAAGGGGTGTCCGTCATTATTTACGCTTTTTCTTAAGAATTTTTAGAAAGTCGGCTCGATTAAACCATAATTCCCATCTTTTCTCATATACACAACGTTGACATCATCGGTATCACCGTTGAGGAATACAAAGAAATCATGTCCTAGCAACTCCATTTGCAAGGTCGCTTCGTCTACATTCATGGGTTTGACTGCAAATTTTTTAGTTCGGACAACTTTAGGCTGGAAGGCATCATCTTCAACACCTTCAATACCTTCCAGATTGAATTTGGCTGTTTCGTCCTGATTACGTTTTTGTAATTTTGTTTTATGTTTTCTGAGCTGACCCTCAAGTTTATTTACAACATCCTCAATCGATGTCACCATATCCTCAGATCTTACTTCTGCCCTTAAAATGGTTTTTCCCACTGGAATAGTTACTTCCAGCATCTGATAATTTTTTTCTTTGCTAAAGGTTGCGTACACTTCTGTTTCCTGACCAAAGTAACGGTCAAATTTACCTAGCTTCTTTTTTAATGTTTCTTTTAAACCTTCTGATACATGCATATTTTTTCCGTAAATTGTGAATCTCATAACGACAACTCCTTTCAAAAGGTCAAACTTACTCGTTTACACTTAACATAAAGTGTTTTGATAAGTATATTCCTATTATACCCAATCCAATCCCTTTTAGTCAAAATCATTTGTGTCAAATTCTTGTCACAAAATATCATCTAAAAGGATGCTCTTTCTAACAATGCTGTCTCAGTTGACCTGGTTTTTCACCCCACACTCGCCAGCTGGAAGTTTAGCTCAGTGTTCGCATCACAACTCCTTCTCTCGGTCTACCCGGCTGGACTTACTTCTAAGACGCACTATGATCAACAACTCTCTATTGAATTGTCTTACGTGGATCGCTTCGCCTGCATCTGGCATCGACTTTCAACCACAAACCTGAGACAACGTCTATTATAAGATCATGATCGCGAAAATGTCAAGTGAAATTCGACAGCTAACCCTTCAAGTATCAAATTCAACACCTTCCATTTCAAGACTATTCCATTCATTACCTTTTATGTTATAATAGATGAAATAAACTTCCGGAGGTTTTTATGTTATTGGGTATTGCCGCAATCTTAACAACGATTATGTTTATCATCAATATTACGCTGACATTCACCATTATTTTTCTGGAACGAAAAAACCCTCAAAGTACCTATGCCTGGTTATTATTCCTGTGGATGGCACCAATTATCGGGTTTTTGTTTTATATCTTTTTTTCTCAGAATTTAACCAAACGCAAAATTTTCAGATATAACACCCCTGAAAATATTCAATATCAGCATTTATTAAGACAACAGCAACGATCACTTTCACGAATTATCGCGATTGATCCGGATAGTCCGATCGAAAAATACCGTCATTCGATCGAATTTCATTTAAATGTCAGCGAATCCCTTTATACCAATGATAACACGGTGGAAATTTTTACCGATGGCTATCAAAAGTTTGATGCGCTTTTTGATGCCATGGAGCAAGCCCGTACATCGATTCATCTGGAATATTATATTATTAAAAATGATAGTCTGGCCATGAAACTTTTTGATACCCTGACCCGGAAAGCCTTGGAAGGAGTGGAAGTAAGGCTGCTTTTTGATGCCATGGGCGGGCGATATATTCCCCCTTCAACGTTGGCCCGTTTCGAGTCCGCCGGCGGGAAGATCGGTATTTTTTTCCCATCCCGGTTTAAGATGCTCAATCTCCGGGTTAACTACCGTAACCACCGAAAAATTGTCATCATCGACGGGGTCATCGGTTTTGTCGGTGGATTTAACATTGGTAACGAATACCTTGGTCTGGAGAAAAAAATGGGATACTGGCGGGATACCCATTTAAAGGTCGTCGGCTCAGCCGCCTATGAACTGCAACATCGTTTTCTACTGGACTGGCGAGCCAGTTCCAGCGAAGAGTTCCTTGTTGATGATAGCAAGCTTAACCAGTACTTTCCGACCATCTCGCAAAAACCCGGGGTCGGCATCCAGATTGTCTCGAGCGGCCCGGACAACATCAACCAGCAAATTAAGCAGGGATTCCTGCGGATGATTAATAACGCCGAGGATTATATTCTGATTCAATCGCCCTATTTTGTACCGGATGAGAGTATTCTCGAAGCTTTGAAAATCGCGCTGTTATCGGGTATCGACGTCCGGATCATGATCCCTAACAAGCCCGATCATATTTTTATTTACTGGGTCACGCTGGCCTACGTCGGTGAGTTGATCGAATATGGTGCTAAAATTTTCATCTATGAAAATGGCTTTCTTCATGCTAAAACGATTATCGTCGATGATTCCGTCTGTTCGGTGGGTTCCTGTAACTTTGATATCCGCAGCTTTAGGCTTAATTTTGAAACCAACGCCTTTATCTATGACCGCAAGGTTGCCACCAAGCTCAAAAAGATCTTTGTGGAAGATATTAAGAAATGCACCTACTATAACAAAGAACTTTATCGTAACCGCAGCCGCCGGGTCAAAGTCAAAGAATCGATATCCCGGCTATTTTCTCCGTTATTGTGAAATTCACCCACAAAAGCCTCCCTTTTAGGAGGCTTTTACATTTAGAATCTAAAATCTCGCTTGCCGGAACTTAGCTCGGTTAGATGGGCCGTGGCAATCCCGCGAACCTTATCGTTGGGGATCGAAGCCAGTTCCCGGGCAATCGTTTTTTCACCATTTAACTTGGTTTCTGGGGCAGCATAATCTTCTAAATATTCTTTCAGGGTCATGATCGCGTTGGGCTGACAGCAATTGGCAATCTGGCCCGATTTGACCAGTTGCATAAAGCGGTCGCCGGTGCGGCCTTCCCGGTAACAGGCGGTGCAGAAGCTGGGAATATGACCCATTTCTAACAGCCAGTTGACAATTTCATCGAGTTTTCTGGTATCATTTAACTCAAACTGAGCTGAGTTTTGATCTTCCGGTTCAGGGGTATCATAACCGCCGACACTGGTGCTGGAACCACCGCTGATCTGTGAAATCCCCAGTTTTAACACCCGCTCCCGGCAAGCCTGGGATTCCCGGGTGGAAATGATCATCCCGGTGTAGGGTACCGCAACGCGCAGCACGGTGACAATTTTTTCAAAAATTTCATCAGAAATGGCATTGGAAAAATCATCGGTGTCAATATCATCAGCTGGGCAGATCCGCGGCACCGAGATGGTATGGGGACCAACCCCCATGGCGGCTTCTAAATGTTCGGCATGCATCAGCATCCCGACAAAATCGTAGCTGTACATGTTCAGGCCAAAGAGCACCCCAATCCCAACATCATCAATACCGCCTGCCATGGCGCGATCCATGGCTTCAGTATGCCAGGCATAATCACTCTTGGGCCCGCTGGGATGAAGCATTTCGTAATTTTCCTTGTGGTAGGTTTCCTGGAACAAGATATAGGTGCCGATTCCAGCTTCTTTTAGCTGTCGATAGTCATCAACCGTAGTGGCCGCAATGTTTACATTGACGCGGCGGATATCACCATTTTTATGTTTGATGCTATAAATGGTTTTAATGCTCTCTAAAATATACTCCAGGGGATTATTTTTAGGATCTTCACCCGCTTCCAGAGCCAAACGCTTATGACCCATGTCCTGAAGGGCAATGACCTCTCTGGCGATTTCTTCCTGGGTCAATTTCTTGCGGCTGATATTTTTATTTTTTAAATGATACGGGCAATAGACACAACCATTGACACAATAATTCGAGAGGTAAAGCGGTGCAAACATAACAATGCGATTGCCATAAAACTTATTTTTGATATCCATGGCCAGTTTTACCAAACGGTCATTTTGTTCTTCTAGCTCACAGGCCAGTAAAACCGCCGCCTCGCGATGGGTCAATCCCTGATAGGTGCCGGCTTTCTCAATAATCTGATTGATCAGGGTGACATTTGTTTTATTTTCTTCCGCATAGGCCAGGGTATCGAGGATTTCCTGGTCATCAATAAATTCGACTGCTTTTTTTGACATGATATTATACATTGTTACTCTCCTAAAGTTTTTATTTTGTTCGGCAAAATGCCTTTATTTCAAGTTCTAATCTTGAGGATAATCGCCCCGGTGGGTTAAAATTTCGTAACCAATACCTTCGATCCGCTTTGTTAGGCAAACCCGGCATTCAGCGGCTTCATCGCCAGTGCAAATTTTATTATCATAGAGGCTGTAATCTTTTCGCACTGACACTGGCGACAGGTTGGGCATGACCACATTGGCGCCAGCCAGGATTCCTAGTTCTCGACCCTTGGGATCAATGGTTCCCAGTGCTGTGGTGGCCGGAATCAGCGCTTTAGGCAGCATCAGCCGCAGGATTGAGATAAGCAGCAGGGTTTCTTCTAGGGTGCCGGCCTTTGCATCCTTATAAGGGGTGTGCTGATGGGGGATAAAGGGTCCAATCCCAATCATCTGAGGGTTTAGTTCTTTGATAAAGACCAGGTCCGCGACCAGATTTTCGACCGTCTGATGGGGCGATCCCACCATAAAGCCGGTGCCGACCTGAAATCCGATTTCTTTGAGATCTTGAAGACATGCTTTTCTATCTTCTAACCGCAGTTGTTTGGGATGGAGTTTCTGATAGTGGTCTTCGGTAGCGGTCTCGTGCCGCAGTAAATAACGGTTGGCACCGGCGGCAAAAAATGCTTCGTATACAGCTCGGGGTCGCTCCCCGAGTGACAGGGTGATGGCACAGTCATTGTAGCCACTTCTGATGTTACGAATCAGCTCAAGCATCTGTTCATCGGAAAAATCGGGATCTTCCCCGCCCTGCAGGACAAAGGTGCGAAAGCCTAAGTCGTATCCGATAGCACAGCAATCGAGAATTTCTGACTCACTTAAGCGATAGCGATTGGCCTGTTCATTGCCGCAGCGGATGCCACAGTAATAGCAATCATTTTTGCAATAATTGCTGAATTCGATCAGCCCCCGGACATAAACCCCGTTTCCAAAGGTTTGACCCGCTACTCTCCTGGCCCGGTTGGAAAGATCCGCCCGTAAGTCAGGGGTGTTATTTTCAAGCAACCATTTAAACTCGTCTCTTTCCAGAAATTGTTCTTTTTCCAGTTTTTCTGTTATTTTATTCATCGTTTTCATCCACTTCTTCACCCTTCGGCAGTTTTGAATAGACTGTTTTAATATTAACGCCGTCAATCATTCCCAGCTTCCCGGACAAGGAGCTGATGATATTGGTCGAAGCATCGACAACGACACTGATTACCGAAACATTTCGCTGATGATAGGGGATTCCCATTCGCCCGACGATATGCTCACCGTAATCATGAAGTACCTTATTGAGTTTCTCTACTGCTTCTTTTTTTTCAACGACAATTGCTATCAATCCAATTCTCTTTTCCATCTTTAACTCCTCTACTTAACTTCTTTTTAACCAGCTACCCTTAACCAAAAAATTACCTCAATTCCGCTCCGCTTCATTTCGGTCGCGGGCAGTCGCCAACTGCAAGCAAGCTTGCGATTGGCTCGTTGCCTTAACGAAACCTCAATTCCGCTCCGCTCCATTTCGGTCGCGGGCAGTCGCCAACTGCAAGCAAGCTTGCGATTGGCTCGTTGCCTTAACGCGAAAAATCCCTGTACCGAGATGGCACAGGGAAAAATACGCAAATAGTCAGACCATTTTCA
>Ga0180017_100128_pt1 | contig 30830 bp, 24 predicted proteins | sample KR46_S_MetaG_FD_129674 | JGI IMG/M metagenome (GOLD analysis project Ga0180017, IMG submission 129674) | Groundwater microbial communities from the Olkiluoto Island deep subsurface site, Finland - KR46_S_MetaG | ecosystem: Environmental > Aquatic > Deep subsurface > Groundwater | place: Finland...
CACGGGCAGCCCTTCAAGGCCCAGTTGTTTGACTTTTTCCAGATCCTTGAGCGCGCCAGGGGCGTATTCCACCGCGGACGCCCCGTAGACCCGGGTGGCAATGATCTCGATCTTCTCGCGTACGCTCTGCTTCCAGTCGTAAAGCGGCCTGTAGTGCGCGGTGCAGCGGTCCGCCGTTGCCGCGACCAGCTCGGCCAGCTCCTCGGCCCCTTCCCCGCCCTTTTCCCAACTTTCCATGATCGCGGCCTGCACGCCCATGAACTGGCAGTGATCAAGGATGACCTGATGCTCCTCGTCCGTGTCCGTGGTAAAGCGGTTGATGGCCACGATGGGCGTGAGGTGGAAAAGGCCCACGTTCTCGATCTGCTTGGTAAGGTTCTCAAGGCCCCTGGCCAGAGCTTTGACGTTGGGCACGGACAGGTGCGCAAGCTCCACCCCTCCGTGATATTTCAGCGCCCGTACCGTTGCCACCAGAACCACGGCGCAGGGGTCGAAGCCCGCGGATTGGCACTTGATGTCCAGAAATTTCTCTCCGCCCAGATCAAATCCGAAGCCTGCCTCGGTGACTACGTAGTCGGCGAGGCAGAGGCCAGTGCGAGTGGCGATGACCGTGTTGGTGCCTTGGGCGATGTTGGCGAAGGGGCCACCGTGCATGATGGCCGGGTTGCCTTCCAGGGACTGGATCAGGTTGGGCTTGACGGCGTCCTTGAGCAGGGCGGCCATGGCTCCCTGGGCGCTTAAGTCGCGGGCGTGTATGGGTTCGCGGCTAAAAGTGAAGCCAAGGAAAATATCGCCCAGGCGGCGTTTGAGGTCCGGCAGATCGTCGGCCAGACAGAGGATGGCCATGATCTCCGAGGCCGCGGTGATATCGAAGCCCGTCTCGCGCGGGACGCCGTGCATGAGACCGCCCAGGCCACAGATCATGCGCCGGAGCGAGCGGTCGTTCATGTCCATGACCCGCTTCCAGGCCACGGTGCGGCCGTCGAGATTGAGCGAGCGGTTTTTGCTCTGCAGGTTGTTGTCGATGAGGGCGGCCAGGAGGTTGTTGGCCTTCTCGATGGCCGCGAAATCGCCGGTGAAGTGGAGGTTGATGTCCTCCATGGGCAACAGCTGCGAATATCCGCCGCCTGTGGCGCCGCCCTTGATGCCGAAGACCGGGCCGAGTGACGGCTCGCGCAGCACGACCATGGACTTCTTGCCGATGCGGTTCAGGCCGTCATTGAGGCCGATGGAGACCGTGGTCTTGCCCTCGCCGGCCGGAGTGGGAGTGATGGCGGAGACGAGGATGAGCTTGCCGTATTTGCACTGATCCTTTTCGGCCAGGTTCAGGGGCAGCTTGGCCTTGTGCTTGCCGTAAGGTTCAAGCTGGTCGTAGCTGAGACCCAGTTTGGCCGCGATGTCGCGGATGTGGTGCATCTTGGCTTGCTGGGCGATGGCGATGTCGGATTGCACGGCCTTGGGCATGGGGCTCTCCTGGCTATTTGTGGTCAGGGTAGAAGGGGCAGAGGCACTGTTCGAGTTCGAGTTCGTGGCCAAAGCGCTCGCGCACGGTTCGGCGGCAGATTTCCACCAGTTCGAGCACGTCCCGGCATGTGGCGTTGTCTACGTTGACGATGAATCCGGCGTGTTTTTCCGATACCTGCGCCCCGCCTACGCGCAAACCCTTCAGGCCTGCCTGATCGATGAGCTGAGAGGCGTACGCGCCCGGAGGGCGTTTGAACACGCTGCCGGCGGAGGGAAATTCGAGGGGCTGCTTTTCTCTGCGCTTGGCCAGGATTTCCCTGCGCTTGGCGAGCAGCGGACCAGGGTCGGACTGCGGTAGGCTCCACGCTGCGCCCAGGATGACCGCATCGCGCAGGGCCACGGCCTGCCGGTAGCCGAATCCGCATTCCTCTTTGGGCAGGTCGATGACGCGTCCGTCCAGAGTGAGGATCGTGACGCTGACCAGATGGTCCGAGATTTCGTGGCCATAGGCCCCGGCGTTCATGAACAACGCGCCGCCCAGGGTGCCGGGGATGCCTGAAAGGCATTCGATCCCTCCCAGCCCTTCGCGCAGGCATTCCAGGACCCACACGTCCATGTTTTTGCCAGCCTCGGCGCGCACGGTGCCGCCGTCACGGATGCAGGCCGTCATCTCGCTGGTGGAGATGACGGGCAGCAGGATTTCGCCGTCGGGGAACAGGGTGTTGGCGCCACCGCCGTGAATCCAGAACGCAGTGTTTTCGGCGCGGTGCCGGAGCACCAGTTCGGCCAGTTCCTGCGCGTTTTCGGGGAAAAAGATGTCTCGCGCCACGCCGCCGATGCGGAAGGTGCAGTAGTTTTTGAGGGCTACGTTTTGAAGGTGCTTCATGATTCCTGTCTCACTACTCCCGCTGCGGGGAGGGTGCAATATTGCGGTGTGCCCTGCGACCATGTAGGGAGCACAAAAGGCTACTGGTCGGATCGGAATGCGCAACGAATTGTGAAGGGCTGAATCCGCGCATTTTCGGTGCAACCCGGATTGCGGACGATTCGAATAAAATTATAATCATTCGAGACAATTATGAAGCTTTCCGCGAAGTCCAGATATGCGTCCCGGATTCTGCTCGACTTGGCCCTGCACAACGAAGGCGCGCCCCATCGCGTCAATGACATCTCCGAACGCACAGGCATCACCGTGCCGTTCATCGAGCAAATCATCAAGCCCCTCAAGCATGCCGGGATGGTGGCCAGCAAGCGTGGGGCTGCGGGCGGACACCAGTTGAACCGTCCGGCGGACAAGATCACTCTGGGGGACATCGTGCGCATCGTGGAGGGGTCTGTGGATCTTGCGGTCTGCCTAAGCGCGCCGGAGTCGTGCACAAGAGTGGATGTGTGCCTGACTCGCGCGGCGTGGCAGCGGGCCACGGACGCCTTGCTGCGCGAGCTGGACTCCATCACCCTGGCCGACCTCGCCAAGGGCGCGCCCAATTGCTGCCAGTTGGCCGACGACTATTTCGAGCGCGAGCGCCCGCTCCCTGTTTGACAAAGAATTTTTCCCCTGTCAGGAATTTTGGTCCCGTTTGTCCAGACGGAGCCAGTCTTTTTCGGAGAAGCCATGACCACTCCTTCCGGTTTTCAGTTTTCCACCGCCCAGTGCGGGTTCAAACGCCCGGGCCGTTCGGATCTCGGGCTGGTGATCAGCTCGGTTCCGGCCGTCGCCGCCGGGGTTTTCACCACCAATCGCTTCCAGGCCGCACCCGTGCTGGTGGCCAGGGATGTTCTGGATAAGGGTGCTGCGGGCATCCGCGCCATCGTGGTCAATTCCGGCCAGGCCAACGCCTGCACCGGTCAGGAGGGCATTGCGAACTGCCGGTCCACTCTGGAAATGCTGTCCGTGCTCGGTCTTGAGCCGTCCGCTATCCTGCCCGCCTCCACCGGCGTCATCGGCGACCAGCTCAAAATGGATCTGTGGGAGAAAGGGGTGTTGGCCCTGCGCGAAAACCTGGGCCGGGTGGGCCTGGTGGACATGGCCCGGGCCATCATGACTACAGACACCTTTCCCAAGCTGGCCGCGCGCGAGGTAAAGCTCTCCACCGGCACGGTCCGGCTGGCCGGATTTTGCAAGGGCGCGGGCATGATCTGTCCGAACATGGCGACCATGCTCGGCTTCATCCTCTGCGATGCGGGCGTTGAGCCGCAGTGGTGGCAGGAGGCCCTGACCCGCTGCGCGGACAAGAGTTTTAACGCCATCACTGTTGACGGGGACACGAGCACCAACGACTGCGTCCTGGCCTTGGCCAACGGCGCCGCTGCCGAGGCGAAGGGCGCGGATCTGGCCCTGCTGGAGGAGGCGCTGCTCGATATCTGTCAGGACCTGGCCTTCATGATTGTGCAGGACGCCGAAGGCGGCACCAAGGTCATGCGCATCAACGTGCACGGCGCGGCCAGTATGGCCGACGCCCAGCTGGCCGCGCGGGCCGTCGGCAACTCGCCCCTGGTCAAGACCGCCCTGTATGGCCGCGATCCCAACTGGGGCCGCATCGTGGCCGCGCTGGGGCGCAGCGGTGCGGAGTTTGTGCCTGAGGATGTGATCGTGCGCATCGCGGGCATGACCATCTTTCGTCAGGGCACCCCGGTCAAGGCGGACTGGGACAGCCTCCTGGCCTCGGCCCTGCGCCGCGACATCGTGGACATCGACCTGGACCTTTGCGCCGGAGAGGCCGAACTGACGCTCCTGGCTTCCGATTTCACCGAGGAGTACATCAAGATCAATGCTGAATACCGAACCTGAAACCGAGGCCATGGCGGATCAGACGTGGAAACGCCTGGCCGATTTTGTTTTCGAGCTGGGCATGCTGCGCAAGACGCCGCGCACAGGATACCAGTTTCTGGGCTCCGGCGCGGAGAACGTTGCCGAGCACTCCTTCCGTACCGCCATGATCGGCTACATGCTGGCCCGCAAGGCCGGTGCGGACGTGGCCCGGACCGTCTTCCTGTGCCTCTTCCATGACGTGCACGAAGCCCGCATCGGCGATTTTAATTACGTCAATCGCATTTACAACACGAGCAACCCGGTCCTGGCCTTCACCCACGCCCTGGAAGGCACAGGCTTGCGGGCCGAGGTTCTTGAGCTCTGGCACGAGCTGGAGGCCGGAGAGACCCTGGAGGCGAGACTGGCCCAGGATGCGGATCAGCTCGATTTCATCGCCAATCTTAAGGAAGAGCGGGATCTGGGAAATCCCTATGCAGCAAAGTGGCTTGACCACGCAGTGTTGCGCATCAAAACGGACCCTGCCCTGGAGCTCGCCCGCGCCATACAGACCACGGATCAGTCCGACTGGTGGTTTGTGCGGCCGGACGAGTCCTGGTGGCGCAAGGGGAACGGCAAACCCCGCCCCTAGCGGATCATGGCAGAGCCAGAAGCAGACAGGCCCCGGCTCGGGAGGGCGGCGATCAGTTTTTTCCTGGCTCTGTGTCTGCATGCGATTCCTGTCTGCTACGCCTTCTTTGGTCCCATGTACGGCCTTCCCAGCGTTCTTGAACTCAATCTCGACAGCATCAACATGTATCGCGAACGCATCCTTCGTCAGCGCGAAGCCGTCACCCCGTCACCCCCCAGCTCCGTGCCACTGCACATCTCGGTGGATGTGCAGGCCCGCCCGGACAGCCGTACGCGAGTCTCCAGGCCCCGCAGCGAAGAGGACCTGACGCGCGCTCGGGCCGTGCAACGCGCTATCCGTGGCCTGTGGGAGAATACGTCCCCGGACAGCACCGGGTATGCGCTGGTCAGCCTGAGCATCCTGGAGGACGGCAGGATTGGTGAGTTCGTGGTCAATCGCGTGTCGGGCGATGAGGAATTCCAGGCCTTCCTGCTCTCCTTTCTGTCCACGCTCAGGTCCTCCTACGGCAATTCCGCCGGACCCGGCGAAGCGCTGTGGATCGAATGCGAGTTTGTCATCCAACCTCTGGCGCGCAAGGGAGCCTCATGATCGTCGCGGTAATGTCCGATACCCATCTTGACCAGCCGGACTCACTGCTGGCCGCAATTTTCAACCGATATTGTCGTGACGCCGACGTGCTCCTGCATTGCGGGGACTGCGTGGGCGAGGAGACGTGGTCCTTTCTCAATTCCCACCCGCATTTCTACAGTGTGCAGGGCAACTGCGACCAGCCGCCGTTGAATGGCACGCTGCCCTTGCTGCGGGAACTGGAACTGGAGGGCTTCCGCGTGGGCATGGGTCATGGGTGGGGTCCGCGCTCCCAGGTCGGCGACGTTGTGGCCGGCCGTTTCGACGAGGTGGATATCGTCTGCTACGGGCATACGCATATTCGCGACTGGAGGCGTACTTCAGGTGGCACGTGGCTGCTCAACCCCGGCTCGCTTTTCTGGTCCAGGTCCGGGCCAGGCGGCATGGCCAGGCTGCGCCTGGAGCCCGGAAAGGACCCGGAACTGGAGTGGATCTCACTCTGAAATCCGCACCTCGGCCCGCCCCTAAGTGACAAAAAAAGCCCGCCTCTTGATGAGACGGGCTTATTTTATGCTTTGATGCCTAACGCTAGTTGTCGAGCAGCGCGGGATTGGGAATGCTCACATCGGCCTTGGCGCGCATGTCCGCGATGAAGGCCTGCAGGGTCTGCTCCTGAGCCCTCTGGTTGAGGGAGGAGAGCCACAAATCCTTTTCAGCGGCCCATTCCTCATCGCTTGGGGGCGTGACCTTGACGGCCTGGGCCAGGACATAACCCTGAGGGAAGGCGTAGGATTCTGGCAGCCATGTCCCGAGCTCCGTTTCAAATGCCTTAACGGCCAGCATCTGGTTCATGCCGAGGCCACTGATGGTGCCCTGCCGCCCGAAGAACTCACTCTCCACGGGCGCGGCATCGGCGGGGGTTTCTCCCTTAAGCAGTAGTTCCAAGTCCTGGTCTGCGGCGGCCTTGGCCATCTTCAAGGCTTCCTCGCGGATAACTGCGGCAATGATCTCCGCCTTGACCTCTTCGAGGGGCCGTGTGCTTTCGGCGACCTGCACGCTTTTGGTGGCAAGCAGGTACCCGTCGGCAATGGGCAGCGGCGACTGCGTCGTCAGTTCCTGGGGCAGATCGAAGAGGATCTGGACATTTTCAGGGGAAAGTCCCGGCAATTCCACTGGGCCCTGAGTTCTGGTGAAGAAGTCGGACTCTCTTGCCGCAAGCCTGAGGCCAATGGTTTGGGCCACGGTTTCCAGGGATTCTCCGGCAAGGACCAATTCCAGAGCCTGATCGAGGCGGTCCTGCAGGGTGTCCGCTGCACGGTCCTGAGCGATGCGGCCCGCGATGTCCTGTTCCACGGACTGGAATTCTTCGTATCCTTCGGCCTTCACGTCCTCCACGCTGATCAGGTGGAAGCCGAACTGGGTGCGGACCGGTTCGCTGACCGCGCCCTTGGCCAGGCCAAAAGCCGCGTCCTCGAAGGGTTTGACCATCCTGCCCCGGCCGAACCAGCCGAGCTCACCGCCAGTCTGCGTTCCGGACGGGTCTTCAGTGTATTTTGCGGCCACCTCGGCAAAGGACTTGCCGGCTTTGAGATCGGCCTGTGCGGACTGGATGATCGCCATGGCCTTTTCGACTTCCGCGGCGTCTGCGTCCTCGTCAACGCGCACCAGCAGATGACGGGCCATGACCTGTTCCTCGACCTTGAAACGCTCTTTGTTCTCGGCGTAGAAGGCTTCCCTTTCCTCGATCGAAACGGCCTGCGTATCGGCCAGGGTTTCGGGAGTCAGGAGCAGGTACTGGATTTTGGCCCTTGCGGGCAAGGCGTAATTCGCCTTGCGCGACTCGTAGTATTCGGCGACCCGCTCGTCCGTGGCGTTGACCTGGTCCTGATAGCGCTCCCACGGGTAAACGAGGTAGGAGATCACCGCCGTGCTGCGGCCGTAGGTATGGAAGTCGCGGGCCTGACCCTCTCCGAGGCGGCCAGGGAGGCCGACGTAGGTCTGCAGCTTGTCCATGACCATGCCGCGCATGTATTCGGATTCGAATTTGCCGGGGGTGAGGTTGTTGGCCCGCAGCACGTCCTGATAGGAGGCCGGATCAAATACGTTGCCCTCGCTCTGGAAGGCGGGGATGAGGTGGATCTCTTTGGCCAGTTCTTCCTTGGAGACGGTCAGGCCGAGTTTGGCGGCTTGTTGCAGCATCAGTTCCTCGACGATCATCTGTTCGAGGATCTGGCGTTTGAACCCCATCTGGGCCAGGACTTCCGGCGTCAGACCGGGATTCTGGCTGCGGGCGAGTTCGAGGCTGCGCTGCAATCGCTCCTGAAAAGGCTGGAACTGAATGGGAGTATCATTGACCGTGGCGATGACCGTGGCGCGGTCGTTCTGCGCGGGGTCCATGCCAAAGGCCAAGACAAACACGGCGATGATGATGCCGAAGAGGATCTTTATTCCCCAACTTTGAGCGCCCTGGCGCAGGATATCGAGCATGGAATCTCCGACAAATAATGTGAAGTTAAAAGAATGATGTCCCGGGGGGACTTTTACTGTTGCCTGTCGTTGACGTAATTCAGCAAACCGCCCGCCTTGATAATGGCTATTTCGTTACCAGTCAAATCATGGGTCAGCATGATTCGCCTGTCGCCTGTAGTCGAAGCGTAAAGCGGCGCTCCGGCTGTGAGCGTTGCGAAGTCAAATCGCAGGATCTCGCCCTGGGACAGGGTGTCGTAGTCGGCAGGGTCGGCCAGGGTCAGGGGCAGGATGCCGAAATTGATCAGGTTGGCCTTGTGGATGCGCGCAAAGGACTTGGTCAGTACCACGCGCACTCCCAGATGCCTTGGCGCCAGCGCCGCGTGCTCTCGGCTCGATCCCTGCCCGTAGTTGTCCCCGCCGAGGATGAGGCCCTGTCCGGCGGTTTCGGCGCGGGGCACGAAGTCCTTGTCCACGCGTTCAAACACGTGACGGCTGATGGCCGGGATGTTGGAGCGCAGGGCCGTTATGGCCGCGCCTGCAGGCATGATGTGATCGGTGGTGATATTGTCGCCGACCTTGATCAGTACCGGAAGCTCCAGGGTTTTGGGCAGTCTGTCAAAGGGCGACAGGGCGACGATGTTGGGTCCGCGCAGGATTTCGACGCCGCTGCCGTCCTGGGGCGGAAAGGCGAAAAGGTGCCGGATGGACGGGGCCGTGGTCGGAAGCGACGGCTTGGAGACCGGTTTGATCCACGTTGACGGGTTGGTGAACTTGCCGTTCAGGGCGCAAAAGGCGGCGGTGATGGGGCTGACCAGGTAGACCTGCCCGTCCTGGGTGCCGCTGCGGCCCTCGAAGTTGCGGTTGAAGGTGCGCGCGCTGACGCCCCCGCTCGATGGCGAGCCGCCCATGCCGATGCACGGGCCGCAGGAGCATTCCATGAGCCGGCCGCCCGCGTCGAGGATGAGGTCGAGCAGGCCTTCGCTCATGAGCATCTTGAGCACCTGCTTGGAGCCAGGGGACAGGAGCAGATCCGTGTTCGGGGCGATGTGCTCGCCATCGAGGATCTGGGCCACGCTCTGCAGGTCGGAGTAGGACGAGTTGGTGCAGGAGCCGATGGCCACCTGCTCCACGGTCAATCCGTCGAGTTCAGCCACGGGCACCACCAGGTCGGGCATGTGCGGCCGGGCGGCCAGGGGTTTGAGGCTGCTTAGGTCGATGACGATCTCCTTCTCGTATGTCGCCCCTTCGTCGGCGGCCAGAGGGGTGAAATCTGCTTCGCGGCCCATGAGCGCCAGAAAGGCCCTGGTCTGCTCGTCGCTGGGGAAGATGGAGGTCGTGGCACCCAGTTCCGCGCCCATGTTGGTGATGGTGGCGCGCTCGGGCACGCTCAGGCTGGCCACGCCGGGACCACGGTACTCCATGACCGCGCCCACGCCGCCCTTGACGGTCAGGATGCCGAGCAGGTGCAGGATGACGTCCTTGGCCGACGCGTACCCCTCAAGCTGGCCTTCGAGCCGGATGCTGAAGACCTTGGGCATATTTATGGAATAGGGCTCGCCGGCCATGGCCAGGGCCACGGAGAGACCGCCCGCGCCCATTGCCAGGCAGCCGATGCCGCCTGCGGTGGGCGTGTGCGAGTCCGATCCGATGAGGGTCTTGCCCGGTACCGCAAAATTCTCAAGATGCAGCTGATGGCAGATGCCCGTGCCGGGAGGGGAAAAGACGATGCCGTACTTGGCGGCCACGCTGCGGAGGTAGCGGTGGTCGTCGGGGTTGCGGAAGCCCATCTGCAGGGTGTTGTGGTCCACGTAGCTGACGGACAACTCCGTCTTGACCCGGGGCAGGCCGATGGCCTCCCACTGCAGGTAGGCCATGGTGCCGGTGGCGTCCTGGGTCAGAGTCTGGTCTATTCTTACGGCCACTTCGCTTCCTGGCGACATTTCGCCTTCGACGAGGTGCGCCGCGATGATTTTCTGGGTGAGGTTCTGGTTCATGCGCGCTTCCTTCAATTTTGCCGTTGGATATCTTTGAAAAAAGGCTCCCAGCCGAAGCTGGGAGCCTTTTTTGGGCCTACCACGTCGATGCAAGCCGCCGGAGTTTGACCTGCAGAAACTGGATTTCCGTGTCCAGGCGCAGCTTATCCTGCTGCAGCCGGAAAATTTCCTCGTGAAAGGTAATGCCGCGCGCGGGGTCCTCCTGCTGCAGCAAGTCCTTGACCTTGGCTATGGCCTCGGTCTGTTCGGCCCTGAATCTGCCGATTTCCTCTTCTATGGCCTCAATCTGTCGTGATTCTGATTCGTTTTCGCTTTGGTTTGTCATCTTGAGTTTCGTCTACCTGTTCTTCGATCCGTGGGGAATTTATGAAGTTCTGAGGACTTGGCAGGTTCATGAAAATTTTCCAGAACCAGGGCCAGGCCGAGGAGATGTTGTCCGCATTGGTCATGCACAGCCCCGGATGCGTGAAGGAAATGAGTGATCCGGCCAGGGTCCAGTAGGGGCCCGGGCTCTGCCAAGCAGATTCATTGACTTTCTTGGCACCCGGCAGGCCGACCTGCAAGAGACCCGGTTCTATGGAGTATCCGGTTCCCAGATTTTCCAGCAGGTCCTGGGCGCAATCGACGTCTTCGCGAGTGGTGTCCAGGGTGATGGCGCATTGTCCGCGCAGGCCCATGGACATGGCGAGCACCAGGGGCAGGTATTCCTGGCAGGACGTGATGTCTATGGAAAGCTGCTGGGGCCGTTTGCCCATGACGGACGTCATCCTGTTTCCGCCGACGCTGATTTTAAGACCGAATTCATGCAGGATGTCCATGATGTCATGAAGATGAGGCACATACTCGGGCCATTTGCCATGCAGAACCACCTTGCCTTCGGTAAAAAACGGCAAGACCAGCAGGTTCAGGCTCATGAGCGGGTCGACGGGGATGTCCACCGCCGTGAGGTCCAGGTTGATGGGGGCTGGCGGGAGGGTGATGCAGGGTCCTTCGAACTGGATCTCCGGGATGTATTGCTGCAAAAAACCGATCCCCTTGCGCAGCAACTTGCTGTTGGCAAAAGACTCGTGCAGATTGATAGTGATGCCGGATTTGTAGGTCGTGGCCGCGACAACCAGGGCGAGCACGAATTTTTTCGAGACGCCTTTCGGGATGACGATGGTCTCAGGAAGCTGACCGCTGCTCTCCACCCGGACGGGAAGTCCGTTGCTGTGGGGTTCGATGACAGTCAGGCGGGCTCCGAGTTGGGGCAGCAGATCCTGCACGGGCCTGACATCGTGGATCTTCATTTTGGTGGATCCAGTGAACTTGGCGCGGGTCACCTGCCCGAGAGCGAGGCATAACAATAGATAGAAATGAAACTTGCTCTGGCCTGCATAAATGATCTTGTTATCCATCGACCAGTACTGCACGGGCTGGGTCTCACACTGCCGATTCTGGAAAGCCAGGTTGAATCCGCACAGATTGAGCGCGTTGATCAGTTCAAGGGAGATGTCGTTTCCCTGGAAAGGCGCAATGGTCATCGGCCCGGAATTTGTGGCTCCGAGAAAAAACATCATGCTGCGCAGGATCTGGTCCCGCGGCGCCTCCAGATCAATGTCCGCAGGCTTGCGCCTGGGGAAGAGGCACAAGGGCTTCTCGTTGGAGGAATTACGCTCTACCCGGGCATAGGAAAGGTTGTTGGAGAGGTGAAAGATTTTCTTGAGAATCTGGGGTTCCAGATTGTCCGCTTTGGACGCGTCCCGCCAGACCTGCCAGAGCACTTTCTCCTGAGAAGGGTCGGTGATGCCCAGGTTCTTGTTCCGCCTGGACGTTGCTGCCCGGGACAAAAGGTTGGTGCGGGTCGTCAGAAGGGCGACGAGCTTTTCGTCGATCTGAGCCAGTTCCTGTGTCAGAGAGAGGGAATTATGTTTTTCGGCCATGCGGATTCTTCGGGCTAGGGTTGTCCATGGGTGCGCGGACGCATGGTTTGATCCAGGTTCAACGTGCATCATTAACAATAAGACGTTATGAATTGCAAGCGGTTATTGGTCAGAATATATGTAAGCAATTGAAATGATGAACGATGAATGAAGTGCTGCGGTCACGACACATGGACTCGGGTGATCGGGGAGAGCTGCGGCATGCATGGACTGGCGAATGTTTGCACGGTTGATAAAAAAATCACAAAACGGTTGACAAGAAGAGCGTTGAGAAGCAAAAAGGGGGCTCTGTTTTTTTATTTGTGAAAATAAAAACAAACTATATTTAGGAGGATCCGCATTATGGCTCTCGTACCCCCGCATGGTGGAAAAGGTTTGGTTTGCTGTCTGCTTCAGGGTGCCGAACTGGCTGCCGAGCAGAAAAAGGCCGCTGGTTTGAAGAAGATCGATATCAGCCCCCGCGCCAAGGGCGACCTGATCATGATGGGCATCGGCGGCTTCAGCCCGCTGAGCGGCTTCATGACCAAGGCTGACTGGAAGTCCGTTTGCGAAAAGTTCACATTGGCCGACGGCACCTTCTGGCCCGTGCCTGTGACCCTGGATATGGACGAAGAAGTTAAGGTTGGCGAAGAGATCGCTCTGTTCGACCCCAAGAAGGGCGTTTTCATGGCGACCATGAAGGTCACCGAAGTTTATGAAATGACCGACGCTGACAAGAAATGGGAATGCGAGAAGGTCTACAAGGGCGAGGGCGAAGAGTCCGCTGGCGACAAGTTCTGGGAAATCGCACCCAAGGATCATCCCGGCGTAATCATGGTCATGGCTCAGAAGAAGTACAACGTAGCCGGTCCGGTCAAAGTCCTGTCCGAAGGCGACTACCGCGACAGATTCCCCGGATGCTACATGTCCCCGGCCGAAGCTCGTGCCACCTTCGAAGAAAAGGGTTGGAGCAAGGTCGCCGCTCTGCAGCTGCGCAACCCCATGCACCGCTCCCACGAATACCTGGCCAAGATCGCTGTTGAAGTTTGCGACGGCGTGTTCATCCACTCCCTGGTCGGCAACCTGAAGCCCGGCGACATCCCGGCCGAAGTGCGCATCAAGTGCATCGACATGCTCATTGATAAGTACTTTGTGAAGGCCAACGTCGTTCAGGGCGGCTATCCCCTGGATATGCGCTATGCCGGTCCTCGCGAAGGCCTGCTGCACGCCACCTTCCGCCAGAACTACGGCGTTTCCGACATGCTGATCGGTCGTGACCACGCTGGCGTTGGTGACTTCTACGGTCTGTTCGAAGCTCAGGAAATCTTTGACCGCGTTCCCAAGAACCTGGGCGCCGGCAAGGACCTGATCACCCAGCCCATGAAGATCGACTGGACCTTCTACTGCTACAAGTGCGACGGTATGGCTTCTCTGCGCACCTGCCCGCATGGTAAGGACGACCGCGTTGTCCTGTCCGGCACCAAGCTGCGCAAGGCTCTGTCCGAAGGCGCTGAAGTTGTTGACCACTTCGGTCGCGACGAAGTCCTCGTCATCCTGCGCGAATACTACTCCACTCTGACCGAGAAGGTCGAAGTGAAGATGCAGGGTGCCGCTTCCGGCGCTAACATGTAGTTTTGTTTTCAACCGGGAGGGCGGGCTTTTTCCGCCCACCCTCCTCTTCAGGCTTTGCGACAATGGTCGGATGAAGCCTGCGATTGTCAATATGCGGCTTGACACAACAAAAACGCTTTGATAAAAGATTCACAAGCAAAAAGCTTGGGTAATTTTTTTGTTTGTTTCGGGCCTATGGCTAAGTTGTTTTAAACTCTTTATTCGGAGGAATTATGCCAACCTTTGTTGATCCAGCAAAGTGTGATGGATGCAAGGGCGGTGAAAAGACTGCCTGTATGTACATCTGTCCTAACGACCTGATGATCCTGGACCCTGTAGAGATGAAGGCTTACAACCAGGAGCCGTCTGCTTGCTGGGAATGTTACTCCTGCATCAAGATCTGCCCCCAAGGCGCCGTAACCGCTCGCCCCTACGCTGACTTCGCTCCCATGGGCGGCGTATGCATCCCGCTGCGCGGCGCGGAAGACATCATGTGGACCGTTCAGTTCCGCAATGGCGATGTAAAGCGCTTCAAGTTCCCCATCCGCACCACAGTGGAAGGTTCCATCAAGCCCTTCGAAGGCAAGCCCGAGGCCGGGAACCTGGAAGATGAGCTTCTGTTCACCGAGACCACCTTGACCATCCCCAAGGAAGCCCTCGGCAAGAAGATTGAAGTCGGTGAAGCAGACCTGAAGGTCACCTTCAAGTCGGCCGTCGCCTAATTCGGCGCTTTAAACGAAAGAAATTTCAGGAGGAACTTATGCCTCAGATTCCTGTTAAAGACGTGATCAAGGGTCTTGCCTGCGCAGAGCCCGAACTCGTTGAGATTGATACCGACCTTCTTATGGTCGGTGGTGGTATGGGTAACTGTGGAACTGCTTTTGAAGCAGTTCGTTGGGCCGACAAATATGGCGCCGACATCAAAATGCTCATGGTTGACAAGGCTGCAGTCGATCGCGGCGGCGCGGTTGCTCAGGGTCTTTCCGCCATCAACACCTATATTGGCGAAAATGATGTCGACGACTATGTCCGCATGGTCCGCACCGACCTCATGGGTATTGTTCGCGAAGACTTGATCTACGACCTTGGCCGCCACGTGGATGATTCCGTTCATCTGTTCGAAGAGTGGGGCCTGCCTTGCTGGATCAAGAAAGACGGCAAAAACCTGGACGGAGCTCAGGCTCACAAAGAAGGTCTGTCTCTGCGCAAGGGCGATGCCCCCGTTCGTTCCGGACGTTGGCAGATCATGATCAACGGTGAGTCCTACAAGGTCATCGTTGCTGAAGCCGCCAAGAACGCCCTGGGTTCCGACCGTTACTTGGAGCGCATCTTCATCGTTAAGCTGCTGCTTGATGCCAAGGTTCCGAACCATATCGCCGGCGCTGTAGGTTTCTCGGTTCGTGAAAACAAAGTGTACGTCATCAAGGCCAAGACCATGTCCGTGGCTTGTGGTGGCGCTGTAAACGTATACCGCCCGCGCTCCACTGGTGAAGGCCTTGGCCGCGCTTGGTATCCCGTATGGAACGCCGGCTCCACCTACACCATGTGTGCTCAGGTTGGCGCTGAAATGACCATGATGGAAAACCGCTTCGTACCCGCCCGTTTCAAAGACGGCTACGGTCCGGTCGGCGCATGGTTCCTGCTCTTCAAGGCCAAAGCCACTAACGCCAAGGGTGAAGACTACTGTGTCACCAACCGCGCCATGCTGAAGCCCTACGAAGATCGCGGTTACGCCAAGGGTCACGTCATTCCGACCTGTCTGCGCAACCACATGATGCTGCGTGAAATGCGCGAAGGTCGCGGTCCCATCTACATGGACACCGCTACCGCCCTGCAGACCACCTTCAAGGACCTGTCCAAGGCCGAGCAGAAGCATCTTGAGTCCGAAGCTTGGGAAGACTTCCTTGACATGTGCGTTGGCCAGGCCAACCTGTGGGCCGCCATGAACATCAAGCCCGAAGAACGCGGCTCCGAGATCATGCCCACCGAACCTTACCTCCTCGGTTCCCACTCCGGTTGCTGCGGCATCTGGGTTTCCGGTCCGAACGAGCCCTGGGTTCCCGAAGAATACAAGGTCAAGGCTGCAAACGGCAAGGTCTACAACCGCATGACCACCGTCAACGGACTGTGGACCTGCGCTGATGGCGTTGGCGCTTCCGGACACAAGTTTTCTTCCGGTTCCCACGCTGAAGGCCGAATTGTCGGCAAACAGATGGTTCGCTACATTTTGGATCACAAGGATTTCACTCCTACCCTGAATGTGTCCGGTGAAGAATTGAAGAAGGAAATCTACCAGCCTTGGTATACCTTCGAGCAGTTCAAGGGTGCTTCCACTGACCCGGTTGTAAACCCGAACTACATCAGCCCCAATAACTTCATGATGCGCCTCATCAAGTGCACCGATGAATACGGCGGCGGTTGCGCTACCCTGTATACCACTTCCGACAGACTGCTCGACACCGGCTTTGCCCTGCTCGACATGCTGGAAGAAGATTCCAAGAAGCTGGCCGCCCGCGACCTGCACGAACTGCTCCGCTGCTGGGAACAGTACCACAGACTGTGGACCGTTCGTCTGCACATGCAGCACATTCGTTTCCGTCAGGAAAGCCGTTACCCCGGTTTCTACTATCGTGCCGACTTCATGGGTCTGGACGACGACAAGTGGAAGTGCTTCGTTAACTCCAAGTACGATCCGGCTACTGGTGTAACCGAGATCTTCAAGAAACATTACTACCAGATCATCCCTGTCTAGTTTATGGGCCAAAAGGCTGCGGGGCCATCCCGCAGCCTTTTTTCTCTATCAGGAAATAGAATGGTCTATGCATGATCTGTAACCTCTGGTAGTTATAGATTATGCTTGGGCCATTCTATTCATTTTTATGGCCTTCAACATAAGTGTTCTGGGAGGAATCGAATGGCTAGCAACAGCATACTTGTCATAGGTGGTGGCTTCGCCGGGCTCACCGCCGCCCTTGAGGCCGCTGAGATCGGCCATGAGGTCTTCATTATCGAGAAGACCCCTTTTCTGGGTGGACGTGTTATGCAGCTGAACAAATATTTTCCTAAGCTGTGTCCACCTTCGTGCGGTTTGGAAATTCAGTATCAGCGGATCAAGAACAACCCCAATGTTAAGTTTTTCACCCTGGCCGAAGTGACCAAGGTTGAGGGGTCCGTTGGCAATTACGAGGTTACGGTTCGGATCAAACCGCGCTACGCTGGTCCGAGCAGCCCTGATCTTTCTGATCTGTGTGCTGAGCTTTCCACGGAAGTCGTTAACGACTTCGAATTCGGTTTGTCGAACCGCAAGCCTGTTTACATGGATGCGCCATTCGCCTTTCCGCAGCGTTACGTCGTGGACAAGGCCAGCCTGAGCGAAGCGGACAAGGGTAAAGTCCAGAAGTGCGACTATCTGGATCTGACCGAGGAAGAGAAAACCATCACCTTGAGCGTTGGGTCCATCGTCATCGCCACGGGCTGGAAACCTTACGACGTTACGAACCTGTCCAATCTTGGCGCAGGCGCGGTCAAGAACTGCATCTCCAACATGCAGATGGAACGTCTCGCATCACCGTATGGTCCGACCAGCGGCGCTATCCTGCGTCCGTCCGATGGTCGCGCCCCGAAAAAGGTCGCCTTCGTTCAGTGTGCCGGTTCCCGAGATGAGAATCATCTGCATTACTGCTCGTATATCTGCTGCATGGCTTCCCTGAAGCAGGCGCAGTATGTTCGCGAACAGTATCCGGACGCCGAAGTGACCATTTATTACATAGACCTGCGGACCCCTGGCCGCTATGACAACTTCGCCAAGAAGATTCTGGCGGACGAGAAAATTTTTGCCGTAAAGGGCAAAGTCGCAGCGGTTGAGCAGGACAAGGCAGGCGATGACGTGTGGGTCACCGTGGAAGATGCGGTGTCGTGCGCCAAGTCTGTCGAACGTTTCGATCTCGTGGTTTTGGCCACAGGAATGCAGCCCAGCCTGGCCGGCGCTTCCCTGCCTATCGATGTCCCGGTTGATGCCGAAGGGTTCATCGTTGGCGGAGAAGAAAAAGGTATTTTTGCCGCGGGCTGTGCCAAACAACCTCTGGACGTGATGAAGTCGGCCCAGTCTGCCACCGGGGCAGCGATGAAAGCGATCCAGACGGTGAGAGGGAGGTAGGTCATGGCCGACAAGATTGGTGTATATTTTGATGAAGCGAGCCTTGGCGGGATGCTCGACATCCAGAAACTGTGCGATGGCGTGCAGAAAAAATGGAAAGATAGCTGCCCCGTGATCAAGGTGCATCCACGACTGGCGAGTGGCGAAGGCCGGGCTCTGATTCAGGCGGATATCGATGCAGGCCTGATCAATGCTGTTTGCGTCTGCGGATCCTCGCCGCGTGTCGATTGGGAATTCTACAAATTCGGTCAGAACATCCTGGTTGACCGCGTCAACCTGCGTGAACTTTGCGTACTGTGCTACAACGATCCCAGCGGGGAGAAGGTCGTGCCGGGCAATTCGCCGGAACTGCTCTTCAAGATGGCCAATGACTACGTCAACATGGGCGTGATCAAACTCCAGAAAGCCACTGTGCCGGACGGTGACGTCCTTGAAGTAGTCAACCGTGTCCTGGTCATCGGCGGTGGCTGGGCAGGCATGAGCGCCGCCCTCGACGTGGCTGCTGTGGGCTACGATGTCACCTTGGTCGAAAAGAAGGAAATGCTCGGTGGTGCCGCCGCCGGGATGTACAAGACCGTTCCTTTCGTCTTTCCTTACGACGCGGCTCATGCCACGGGCGTGGAAAAGAAGATCGCCGAGGTCCAGGCTTCCGAGAAAATCGAAGTACTTCTGGAAAGTGAAGTCGCCAGCATCGCCGGTGCCCCCGGCAATTACGTGGTGACTGTAAAGGTGGGCAAGGAAGAGCGCGTCATGGGCATCGGCTCCGTGGTTATCGCCACCGGATGGGTGCCGCAGGACACCGCGTACCTGAAGCCCCTGGGTTACGGGAAGCTCAAGAACGTGGTCACGTCCCGTGAATTCGAAGCCATGGCCAAAGCCGGTTCCATCGTACGCAAGAGCGACGGCAACAAGCCCACCAAGGTCATGTTCCTGCTCGGGTTTGGTGACAAACTCGCGCCTTTTGAGGTCAAGGAACAGGAAGCTCGCGCCGCCGCCCTGGCTGCCGCTGAGGTCAAAGAGGCTGACGACACGCCCAAGACCAACTTCATCAAGCAGGACACCTACAAACACCTGGCCTACAGCTCCGAGCTGACATCGCTGACAGCCCTGAAGCAGGCCAACTATGTTCGCGAATTCATTCCCGGCGGCGTGGCCATGGTGGTCTACGAGCACATGATGGTCCCCGGCATGAATGAGCTGTACTACAAAGCCGCGCAGAACGATCCCAGCGTCATGATGACCAAGGGCGTGATCAGTGAAGTGCGCGACGGTGGCGATGGCGACATTGTCGTAGTCCTGGAGGACACTTTCCTCGGTGCCAAGATCGAGATCGAAGTGGACATGCTCGTGCTGCCCACGGCCATGGTGCCCACTACGGCCCTCGACCCGATCCTCAAGCTCACATACCGGCAGGGACCGGCCATGCCCGATCTGGATCAGTTTAACGGGTATGCCGACTCCAACTACATCTGCTTCCCCTATGAAACCCGCCGCACCGGCATCTACGCCGCCGGGACGGTGCGTCAGCCCATGACCATGGCCACGGCCGAAGTCGACGCGGCCGGCGCAGCCCTGAAAGCGGTGCAGTGCCTGGAATCCGCGAACCGGGGCATGTCCGTTCATCCTCGTTCGGGCGATCTGTCCTTCCCGAAGTTCAATCTGATACGCTGCACCCAGTGTAAGCGCTGCACGGAAGAATGTCCTTTCGGTGCCCTGGACGAGGACGAGAAGGGCAATCCGATGCCCAACTCCTCACGTTGTCGCCGTTGCGGAACGTGCATGGGTGCCTGCCCGGAACGCGTCATCTTCTTCGACAACTACAACGTCGATCAGATTGGATCCATGATCAAGCAGGTCGAAGTGCCCGATGATATGGAAGTGGGCGGTCCGCGCATGCTCATTCTCGCTTGCGAGAACGATGCCTATCCGGCTCTCGACATGGCTGCCCTGCGCGGCAAGAAGTGGAGTCCCTACGTACGCATCGTCCCGGTGCGTTGCCTTGGTTCGGTCAACACCATCTGGATTGCCGACGCCATGTCCAAGGGTACGGACGGATGTCTGCTCCTGGGCTGCAAATACGGTGAGGATTATCAGTGCCACTTTGTCAAAGGGTCGGAATTGTGTAATCGCCGCATGGACAACATCGGTGAAACATTGGGCAAACTTGGCATTGAAGCCGAACGGGTTCAGCAGATGCAGGTGGCCATTGACGAATACGACAAGGTGCCCGCGATGATCGATGAGTTTGTTGATGCAATCACCAAGCTCGGTCCCAACCCGTTCAAGGGATACTAGGAGGAGCATGATGTCCAAAACAATCAAGATTGAGCCTAATCTGCAGTTCGTAAAGGAGCTGCAGGAGGTGGGCGGTGCGGATCTCAAGAAGTGCTACCAGTGTGCTACCTGCTCTGTCGCATGCCCCATGTCTCCCGCGGACAGTCCCTATCCGCGCAAAGAAATGGTCTGGGCGCAGTGGGGTCTCAAAGACAAGCTGGTCAACGACATTGATATCTGGCTGTGCCACAATTGCGGAACCTGTTCCGAGCTGTGCCCCCGAGGAGCCAAGCCCGGCGACCTGCTGGGAGCGCTGCGAAACATGACCTACCGCACGCTGGTGAAGCCCGCCATCGTCGGCAAGTGGATGAGTTCCCCCAAGCATCTGCCTATACTGGCAGGCATCCCGATGGCGATTTTCGCCTTCATCTGGATGATCCGAGCGGCCCTGGTCGGGTCCTTCTTCCCGCTCACGGAAGACGGCAAGATCGTGTACGGCAACCTCTTCCCTGGTGACTTCACCATCGATCCCCTGTTCGGCCTGGTCGCCATTTTCGTGGCCATATGTTTTGGCCTGGGAATCAAGAACATGATCGATGGTTTCAAGGCCAACGTGCCCGAGACGTTTGTCATCGGGTACAAGAGGCCGACCCTGAAGGATGCGATCATCGCCACCATCAAGTACGATGTGCTCCAGCATTCCCGCTTCAAGAACTGTGTGGACAGCCCGGCTGATGAAGAGCGGGTCAAGGGCCACCAGATCCTGTTCTACGGATTTGTGGCCTGCGCCATCGTCACCACCGTCGTGGCCGTGGGTCACTGGGGCGGCAAGGTCATCCCGCTGCTGGCACCCATCGGTCACACGCCCATGCCGCTGTGGCATCCGGTCAAGATCCTGGCCAACATTGGCGCAGTGCTGCTGGTGACCGGCCTGACCCTGCTGACCCGTCGTCGGTTGAATTCGGACACCAAGAAGTCCGTGTCCAACTACTACGACTGGTACCTGCTCGGCGTGATCTGGGTCGTGACTCTGACCGGCATCGGCGCCCAGATCTTCCGCCTGGCCGGTACCGCTCCTTTGGCCTTCTTCACGTATTATCTGCACCTGGTCAGCATCTTCATGCTGATTGCGTATCTGCCCTGGTCCAAGCTTGGGCACCTGGTGTACCGCACCACGGCGCTCATTTATGCACGGTATGTCGGTCGGTTGCCCATTGATGAGAAACTCATCGAAGATGATAAAATCTTTGTTATTTAATTAAAGGAGGACACCATGTCTGAAGCTCGCAAGATTTTTCCCATGGATACTTTTGTGGCCTACCTGAAGGGTGATGGCAACGCTTCTGTTGCCGAGATGCTGGGCTACTTGACCCAGAAAGACCTGGATGGCGATTCTACTCCTTTCGCCGCTGCCCTGGCCAAGGCCTGGATCTATGAGCAGCACCCCGAATTGACCAAGATGTCCAAGGGACAGATGGTCGAACTGGGCCAGTCCGTCTCCGTGGCTCCGATGCCGGTGAAGGCCAAGGCCGAAGTGGATGCAGTGTTCGCCAAGCTGGCCGACTACAAGGGTCAGATCAACGCCAAGGGCGCCAAGATCGACGAACTGACCAAGGCTTTGGCTGCCAAGGACGCCGAAATCGCCGCTCTGGCCGCCAAGGTCAAGGAATTCGAGGGCCAGAAGAAGGGTGAAGCCGAAGCCCTGTTTGTGACCACCGAAGCCCGCATTGTCGAATTCACCGGCAAGCTCGAAGCCCTCTTGAAGGAAGTCGAAGAAGTCAAGAAGACCGGTGTTGTGGTTGCTGGCGTTGCCGGTGTGGCTGCGGCCCCTGGCGCTGCTCCAGCCGCTGAAGCCGCAAGCGGACCTGCCGATGCCGGCGCCGGTTCCGACTTTGGTTTTTCCGGTGGTTCCCAGGATCCTTTTGCCGATTCCAAATGGTAGACCCGGTTCGCGCCATGTTCTCAAAGGCTCCTCCTTGCGGGGGAGCCTTTTTTTGGGCTCAACCGCGCCAGGAGCACGTTGACAGGCGGAACTTCAGGAGCGCGGCGGACTGTGAGACAAGGAGGTGTGATGAGATACTGGCTGATGAAGACCGAGCCGGGCTGTTTTTCCATCGACGATCTGGAGGCAGCTCCGGACCAGAGCAGTTCATGGGACGGCGTGCGCAATTATCAGGCTCGAAATTTCATGCGCGACGAGATGAGCGTGGGGGATTTGATCCTTTTCTACCACAGCGTGACAAACCCCGGAGTGGTCGGCATCGCCAGGGTGGCGCGTGAAAGCTATCCCGATAACACGGCTTGGAATCCTGAAGACAGGCATTACGATCCCCGTTCTCCTGCAGAAAAACCGCTCTGGTTCATGGTCGATGTGCAGTTCGTGGAAAAGTTCGCAAGTCCCCTTCCTCTGGGCGCCCTGCGCGGTATCAAGGGACTCGAGAAGATGGAGCTTCTAAAGAAGGGCTCACGGCTGTCCGTTATGCCGGTGTCCACGGAAGAATTTGAGATCATCCTGCGTCTGGCGAAGGAGTAGACTCTCGCCGCGCAGGAACTGGCCGCGGAAAGGTTCATCAAATAAAAATCCACGTTGGTTTCCCGACGTGGATTTTTATTTGAGATTCACTTGAAAAACTAACCGTGACCGCCGCCAAGATAAGCCTGTTGGACCTGCTCGTTTTTCAGCAGGTTGGCGGCCATGTCGGCCAGAACGATGTTGCCCACTTCCATGACATAGCCGCGATGGGCAAGCTTGAGGGCAGCCTTGGCGTTTTGCTCGACCAGGATGACGGTCACGCCGGAAGTGTTGATCTCCTTGACAGTCTCGAAGATCGATTTGACCAGGATGGGGGCCAGCCCAAGACTTGGCTCGTCGAGGAGAAGAATTTTGGGGTTGGCCATGAGCGCCCGGCCAATGGCCAGCATCTGCTGTTCACCGCCGCTCAAGGTCCCGGCCATCTGCTTGCGACGTTCCTGCAGGCGCGGGAAGAGTTCATAGATCCACTTCAGGCTTGCCTGGATGCGCTCGGTGTTGGTCGATGTGAACGCCCCCAAGGTGAGGTTTTCGTGCACGGTCAGGGTGGTGAAAACGCGCCGGCCTTCAGGGCTCTGGGTGATCTTGTGTTTGACAATCTCATGGGCCGGGAGCTTGTGCAGGGCCGTGTCGCGAAAATAAATGGATCCGCCCGTGATGTTGACCAGTCCGCTGATGGCGTTCAAAGTGGTCGATTTGCCTGCCCCGTTGGCCCCGAGGATGGTGACGATCTCCCCTTCATTCACCTCCAGGTTGATCCCGTGCAGGGCTTCGACATTGCCGTAATTCACGCGCAGATTCTCGATTTTAAGCAGCATAACAGTCCCTTATTCGGAGTCGACGCCGAGGTAGGCTTCGATGACACGCGGGTTGGCCTGGATCTCGGCAGGGGTCCCGGACGCGATTTTCGCCCCGTGCTCAAGCACGACCAGGGAAGAACAGACACGCATGACCAGACCCATGTCATGCTCGATCAAAAGGACCGTGATACCGCGATCCTGGATACAGCGGATGAGGCGGATAAGATCCTGAGTTTCCTGATCGTTCATGCCCCCTGCGGGCTCGTCGAGGACAATAAGCTTGGGCTTGGAGGCCAGAGCCCGGGCGATCTCAAGCAAGCGCTGATTGCCGTAGGACAGATTCTTGGCCTTGTTTTGCCATTCATTCGAGAGGCCCACGAATTCGAGTTCAGCCATGGCCAGGCGCAGGGATTCCTGTTCCTCGCGGCGCTGGGTCGGGGTGCGCAGCATGGCCGCCAAGGCACCCGCGTGCATGCGGCAATGTCCGCCCGCAAGCACGTTCTCCAGCACGCTCATGTTCTGGAACAAGCGGATCGTCTGGAAGGTGCGGGCAATGCCGCGCTCCACGATGGTGTGCGTGGGCAGGCCGACCAGATTCTGGCCGTCGAAGAGGGCAGTTCCTGTGTTGGGCTGGTAGTTGCCGGTGATGAGATTGAAGACCGTGGTCTTGCCCGCGCCGTTGGGACCGATGAGGCCCACGATGCTGCCCGCCTCGACGTCAAAAGAGACTTCGTTCATGGCCATGAGGCCGCCGAAGCTCTTGCTCAGGTTATCGATGGAGAGCAGCGTCATTTGCGGCCTCCGGCGGGGAGAAGGCTCGTGATGTCATAATTCTTGGGGCCGGGCGGGAGCAGACCCTGATTCCGGAAGATCATCATCAGCACCATGGCCGCGCCAAAAACCAGCATGCGGTATTCGGCCAATCCGCGAAACACTTCGGGCAAGCCGACGAGCAAAAAGGCTCCCAGGATCACTCCGGGGATACTGCCGGATCCGCCCAGGATGACAATGGTGAAGAGGATGACCGACTCGGCGAAAGAAAAGGATTCCGGGGCGATGATGGTCATCTTGGAGGCGTAGATGGTGCCGCACATGCCGGCCCACACCGCACCAATGACAAAGGCGGTGAGCTTGTGCTGAGCCACGTTGATGCCGCTGCCGCCGGCCGCGACCTCATCCTCCTTGATGTACATGAGCGCGCGTCCGAAGCGCGAGTGCTCAAGCCGCAGGAGCAGGAAGATGCTTATCGCCGCAAACCCCCAGATCAGGTAGAAGAACTGGTCGGGCTTGGAAATCCTGTACCCGAAGATCGTTGGCCTGCTGATGCCGAAAATGCCGTTGGCCCCGCCGGTGATGTCAAACACATTGTTGATGAGCGCGATGCGCACGATCTCGACGATGCCGATGGTCACGATGAGCAGGTAATCGCCGCGCAGGTGAATGATGGGCCTGGCCACGATGAGGGCGGAGATTCCGGCCAGAATTCCGGCCAGGGGCATGGTCCACAGTACCGGGATGCCGTAACTGGTGTTGATGATGGCCGTTGTATAGGCACCGATGGCGTAAAACGCGGCGTGCCCCATATGAAAAAGGCCGGCGTGCCCGAGGATGACGTTGAGGCTTAAGGCCAGAATGGCGTAAAGGCCGACGTTATTGAAAACGTCGGTCCAGTAGGCGTTCAAAAATATCGGACAGAAGGGCATGGCCAAGGCAAAGGCCGCATAGATGAGAGTGCTCGGTTTCATACTTTTTCTGCCACCCGTTCACCTAAAAGACCAGTTGGCCTGACAATGAGGATCAGAATCAGGACACAGAAGGCGATGGCGTCCTTCCAGGCGATGGAGATGTAGGCCGCGCCGAGGGCTTCAATGACGCCGAGCAGCAGACCGCCGACCATTGCGCCGGGGATGTTGCCGATGCCGCCAAGAATGGCCGCGGTGAAGGCCTTGAGGCCGAACATCCAGCCCATGTTGAAGTTGATCTGCCCGTAGTAGAGGCCGACCATGAGTCCGGCCGCGCCACCCAGCGCCGGGCCAATGCAGAAGACCAGCATGATGACCCGGTCCACGTTGATGCCCATGAGCTTGGCTGCGCCCTGGTCGATGGCTGCGGCCCGGATGGCCGTGCCGATCTTGGTCTTCTGGATGAAGAAATACAGGGCCGCCATGAGCACGACCGAGGACATGAACAGGATGATGCGCATGATCGGAATGTCCAGCCCCAGGATGTTCACGGCCGATTTGGGCAGGATGTCATGGGGATAGACCAGAAATTTGGGGCTGTAGATGGCCATGATGGCGTTCTGGAAGAAAATGGACGCGCCGAGGGCGGAGACCACGGCGGAAAGCCGGGGTGACTGGCGCAGAGGCCTGTAGGCCACGCGTTCGAGCATGGCGCCGATGATGGCCACCAGGATCATGACCATGACGGCCAGGAGGATCACGGCGGGCAACGGCCCAATCTTGTCGAAAAGGCCCATGGAGACGAGCAGGGTCAGGCCGAGGTAGGCGCCAATGGTGAACAGATCGCCGTGGGCGAAATTGATCAGCTTCATGACCCCGTAGACCATGGTGTAGCCGAGGGCGATGAGGGCGTAGATGCCCCCGACAGCCAGTCCATTGGTCAATTGTTGAAAAAATTCTTCCATAATGTGTGTCGGGGAAAGATGTTGAAAAAAGAGGGCTCCCCGTGAAGAGGAGCCCTTGCTGTTTAAGGCTGCAGCACGAATGCGCCGGCAGCGTCAACCTTGTACACGCGGTACAGGTCGCCCACGCGATCGCCCTTTTCGTTGAAGGAGATCTTTCCGGTCAGCCCGGAGAAGTCCTTCATTTCGTTATGCAGGTAGGCGGCCAGCTTTTCGCCGGAGGTTTCCTTGGTCTGCGCGATGGCTTCCACGATGACGCGATAGGCGTCACCGGCAAGCACCGCCCATACGGAGCCGGGAGCGTTGCCGTAAGCGGCCGTGTAGTCGTCGATGAATTTTTTGGCCTCGGGGGTGTCGAGGTCGGCGGGGACCGGGGGGCTCAGGAACATGAAGCCGTCAGCGGCCTTGTTGCCAGCGATCTTGACCAGGTCGGGGTTGTTGGTGGCGTCGCCGCCCATCATGGGCACGTTCCAACCCATTTCCATTTTCTGGCGCAGGAGCATGCCGGCTTCGGGGTAGTAGCCGGTGAAGAAGACGACTTCGGGGTCGGCGGATTTGATTTTGGTCAGGATGGCGTTGTAGTCGCGCTCGCCGGGGGTCAGCGCGTCGTAGAAAGCGATGGTCTTGCCCTGGGCTTCAAGCAGGGCCTTGGCTTCGTCGGCCAGTCCCTTGGCGTAGGAGGTGTTGTCATGCAGGATGGCGATCTTGGTGAAGCCCAGCTCGCCCAGGGTCTTGGCGGCCACCATGCCCTGCTCGTCGTCGCGGGGGCAGGTGCGGAAAAAGAGGGGCAGTCCCTTCTCGGACAGCCGGATGGCCGTGGAGCCGGTGGCGACCTGCAGAATGCCGGACTCGGCGTAGATGTTCTGGGAAGCTTCGGTGACGGAGGAGCCGTAGGTGCCGATAACGGCGGAAATGTCTTTGGTGGTCAGACGGGTCGCCGCCAGGGCTGCCTGTCGCGGGTCACCGCCATCGTCCTCGACGATGATTTCGACCTGGGCGCCGTTTATGCCGCCGGCTTTGTTGGTTTCAGCGGCCAGCAGTTCGACAATCTGTTTCATGTCCTGGCCTTCGCTGGCCCAGGAGCCCGTCAGCGGGCACATCAGGCCGATGCGGATGGTATTGGCCCAGGCCGAGCCCAGTGTTAGCGCCACAAAGGCCACGGTCAGGAAACCAAGCGTGAACAATTTTTTCTTCATGAAGTCCTCCTTGAAGGTTGCAGAGCCCTTGGGTTCGCAGTCTGCGAACCGGTTGTAGGTGAAATATGGAACCGGAGTGTCCGGATAACCCCTTATAAGGACGTACTGGAAAACCAAGGGATGGAGACGGCAAAGCAGGGACTATTTTGCAAAAAATGTAAAAATCAAGTACATGAGGCGCGTCTGAAAATCAATTTTTTTCCAAAAAGAGACAAGTGCCCGAAGAAAGGACGGCCAGTGTGACGATCCTTCCTGAAAGGCTTATAGGTGTCGAATTTTATTCGAAATCAAATAGCTGCGCAAGGCTTTTTCCGGATGATACCCGGTCGTTGGCCGCGTCGACCCGATCAGTCCTGCGACGCGACAACAGAGAATCGATCAAAACCTTTGAGTGGCTTGGTGGGTAATGGCAGAAAAAGGCCCTCGCGGAAGAGCGAGTCTTCCGCGAGGGCCTCTGGGGGCGGGTAAACTAGATGATCCAGTCGTCGTCGGCTTCGATGGGCGCGAAGCCCCGGCGCATGGTGTTTTCGCAGACCAGGCGGGGATCCATGAACTGCAGCAGGTAGTCCGGGCCGCCTGCCTTGGAGCCGACACCCGACATGTTGAAGCCGCCGAAGGGGTGGCGGTCGACCAGGGCACCGGTGGAGCCGCGGTTCAGGTACAGGTTGCCGACGTTGAACTGCTCACGAGCCTTGTCCAGATGTTTGGGGCTGCGCGAGAACACGGCGCCGGTCAGGGAATAGCGCGTGGAGTTGGCCCATTCGATGGCCTGGTCGAAGTTTTTGGCCTTCATGACCGCAAGGACGGGTCCAAAGACTTCCTCCTGGGCGATGCGATGTTCAGGCGTGATGCCCTCAACGATGGTCAGGGGCGCGTAATAGCCGCCGTCTGGAGCGGGGCTGGAGAAAAGGAGCTTGCCCTCGCTTTTCGCAATGTCGATGTATTTGAGGACGTTGGCCTGGGCTTTGTCATCCACCACCGGGCCCATAAAATAGGTGGAGTCTTCAGCCGGGCCGATGGCCAGGGATTTGGCACCCTCCACCAGTCGCTCGATGAACTTGGCGTAGATGGGCTCAACCACGATAACCCGGGAGCACGCCGAGCACTTCTGACCCTGGAATGCAAAGGCCGAGTGCAGCACTTCCCTGATGGCTTCGTCGAGGTCTGCGTCGTCGTCGATGATGATGGCGTTCTTGCCGCCAAGCTCCGCGATGACCTTCTTGATCTGTTTCTGGCCGGGATGGACCACGGAGGCCTTGCCTATGATGCGGTGCCCGACTTCCATGGAGCCGGTAAAGGCGATCAGCGCCACGTCCGGATGTTCGACCAGATAATCGCCCATGACCGAGCCCCGGCCCGGAACATAGTTGAACACGCCTGCGGGCAGGCCGGCCTTGCGAAATATTTCGGCCAGGGTAAAGCCGACCACGGAGGACGGGCCAGCGGGCTTGTACAGCACCGGGTTGCCGGCCACGATGGCCGCCGCGCTCATGCCGCAACTGATGGCCAGGGGGAAGTTCCAGGGCGCGATGACCGCTGCGATGCCTTTGGGCTGATAGATGAGCTGGCTCATTTCACCCGGTGCGCGGCCCATGCGCTGGGGCTTGGCCATGCGGATCATTTCGCGGGCGTAGTATTCGAGGAAATCGATGGCTTCGGCCACATCGCCCTGAGCCTGGTCGAACTGCTTGCCGACTTCGAGCGTCTGCCAGGCGCAGAGGGTGAAGATCTCCTTGCGTGCGATCTCGGCGGCCTTGAGCAGATATCCGGCGCGCTCCTCGGGGGACAGCGCCTTCCAGGCGGGCGCTGCCTTTTTGGCGGCTTCGATGGCCAGGTCAATCTCTTTGGTGGACGCCTGGCAGATGGTGCCGATGACCTCGCTGGGGTTGGCGGGGTTGACCGAAGACAGCTTGTCGGCCGTGCGCACTTCCTGGCCGCCGATGATCAGCGGATATTCCTTGCCAAGCTGTCCGCGCACCTGGGCCAATGCGTCCACGAAGGCCTGACGCACGGACTGCTTGGTGAAGTCGGCGAAGGGTTCGTTTTCGAAACGGTGCAAGCCTTCGGGCCCAGGCTCGGCCATGGGCCGGCGCTCGGCCTTTTCGCGCTCTACGGTCATCTCCGGGTTTTCCATCAGCCGCTCCACCTCGGCCTCTTCGGCAAAAGACTGGCGCAGGAAGGATTCATTGGCCGTGTTTTCGAGCAGGCGGCGCACCAGGTAGGCCATCCCGGGCAGCAGGTCACCGTAGGGGGCGTAGAGGCGCACGCGCTTGGCCACATTCAAAAGGCCTTTGCGCACGGGCTCGGCCATGCCGTAAAGGACCTGGAATTCGTAGCGCTCTTCTGGCACATTCAGTGCCCTGGCCGTCTCCATGACCGCGGCGATGGAGCGGATGTTGTGCGAGGCGCAGCCGAAATGGCAGATGTCGTGGTTTTCCAGGATGACCCGGGACTGACGCTCGAAGGCCGCGTCGCTCTCGGCCTTGATGGTCCAGACCGGGATGTCCCAGCCGTTCTGCTTGGCGATGACCGTCTCGGAGTCCCAGTAAGCACCCTTGACCAGGCGGATGGAGATGGGCAGCTTCTCGGCCCTGGCCCATGCCAAGAGGTCGGTCAGGTCCTGGTCAGTGTCCTTCAGATAGGCCTGCAGCACGATGCCCAGGTGCGGGTAGTCGCGGAACTCTTCGCTTGAGCGCAGGCGGCGGTACACTTCCAGGGTGATGTCTTTAAATTTGTACTGCTCCATGTCGATGCGCATGAAGCCGTTCACTTCCTTCACCTTGCGCAGGATGGCGGCCAGACGCTTCTCGATACCCTGCACCGAGCCTTCGAAATCTTTGGGCGAGGCCTGGGAGAAAAGGGCCGTAGGTTTGACGGAAATGTTGACCTTGGGCGCATGCCCCCAGTCCAGCTCTCCGCCTCCCAGGGAAGACCAGGATGTGTATTCCTTTTTCAACGCGTCCAGAAGTTCCATGTATTCGCGCAGGTAGGCTTCGGACTCGATCTCACTGACCGAGGCTTCACCGAGGATGTCAACAGTGAAGGCGAACCCGTCCTTGCGGATTTTTTTCAGGTTCTTCATGGCGTCGGAAGTGTTCTCGCCGATGATGAACTGCTTGGCCATGCCCTCGATGTTGGCGCGGATGGTCTTGGCCATGAGTCCGGCGGCCAGCTTTCCGCCCAGGCCTGAGCCCATGGCCCCGGCACCCCATTTGAGGACTTTGGGCACGTCCTGGTCGTCTGCGGCGAAATATTCGTCGATGTGCCGGGTCAGGGAGTCGGAAGTGTTCAGATAGGGCAGGACGTCCACAAAACGGAACAGCTGAATCTTGAAATTCTCGTTCTTCATGGACCAGTCCATGACCTTGCCGGTCCACCACCCCTTGTTGAAAATGGAAGGGGCCTCGCCGGAGATGCTGGCAAAGAATTCCTTGCCGCGGTCGCTGATCTTCTTGTCCAACGCCATACTGTCCATTCTTGACTCCTGGATTTTAAGACTGTTTTATTTTGTTGATTTTCGCGGGCTCTTGCATTCGATGAACTGCAGGGACAGGGCCTGGGTTTCCTTCAGGGTGTCCAGCACCAGGGTGGTGCGGCTGTCGCGCACTCCGGGGATTTCACCGAATTTCTTCATTAGCAGAGCCAGCGTTTCGGTGCTGCTGACCCGGGCCTTGACCAGATAGTTGTACTCGCCGGCGGTCCAGTGCACTTCCTGCACCTCGTCGATTTCCGCCAGTTGTCTGCCGATTTCCGAGCTGCCCACTGAGTCCGCGGTCTTGATCTGAATGAATGTGGACAGGGAAATCCCCAGAGCCTTGGGGCTCAG
>Ga0180017_100129_pt1 | contig 30738 bp, 29 predicted proteins | sample KR46_S_MetaG_FD_129674 | JGI IMG/M metagenome (GOLD analysis project Ga0180017, IMG submission 129674) | Groundwater microbial communities from the Olkiluoto Island deep subsurface site, Finland - KR46_S_MetaG | ecosystem: Environmental > Aquatic > Deep subsurface > Groundwater | place: Finland...
AAAAAGGAGGCTGCGGGAGGGGTGTGCGGGAAAAAAGGCTCATGGTTCGGGGCTATAGGCGCTACCGGGCCCAAGGGGCAAGAACAAAAAGGCGGCCCGAAGGCCGCCTGAGAGGTGGTGAAGATGGGATTCCTATGCGCCGGGAGTCTGTTGCGGGGCGGGGGCCAAGCCCTGGCCCATGCCCTGGCCCATGCTCTGGCCCATGCTCTGGTCCATGCCCTGGCCCATGCCGCGCTGCCCGCCCTTACCGTGGCCGCCCTTGCCCTGACGGTCATGCTTGCCCATTCCCATGGGCAGATCGATGCCTACTTCCTTGCTGACCCGGTCCTGCAATGCGTCACGCTTGGCGTGCATCTGGGTACGCAGCTCGCTTATCTCGCCGACCAGGGCGGTGAGGGCTTCGGGCTTGGTGTTTGGATTGGAAGACAGGGCCTTAAGGAGGGTACGCTTCTCCCACATGGCGTTGCGCAGAGGCTCCGCGTCCTTGCGATGCTCGTCCAGGATGCTCTTGAGCAGGTCCTGCTTTTCCTGGGGCAGTTGCTCCATGGCCTGGCTTTGACTGAAGCCCTGGCAATCGCCTTTCCCGCCCATGCCGCGCATGGGTCCGGCAAAGGACAGAGTGCTCAGCGCGACGATGCCGAAGATGGCCAGTATTGCGATGCTTGATGCCTTTTTCATGAGATCCTCCGAGTGGTTAGTTGTGTGCGAATGTACAGGGAGGATATCAAGGGCCGTGCCAAGGTTGATTTTATATTCCAACTAATTGTTTTTAATAGCGATAAATGCTTGGATAACTATTTAGCATGCGTGTGGCGGGGGCACAGCGGATAGAAACTGACCACCTAAGCGGTCCGGGCTGGTCAGAATCTGACCAGACTCAGGCCGGATGCAGCTTGGGATTGTTCTTGTGGCGATCCTTGTCGCGCAGGGTTTTCTTTTCGAGGTTGCGGCGCATGGCGTCGGTCAGGTCGACCCCGGTCTGGTTGGCGATGCAGGTCAGCACAAAGAGCACATCGGCCAGTTCATCGCCCAGATCGTTCTTCTCCGCGTCCTTGAAGCTCTGGTCCCCATAGCGTCTGGTCATGATGCGCGCCACTTCGCCGACTTCCTCCACCAGAATTCCCAGGTTGGTCAGTTCCGAAAAATAGCGCACCCCGATGCTTTGCACCCAGGCATCGACGTCTTCTTGCAATTGATTGAGGCTCATGGATGACTCCTTTTCGGCTTGCCTACGAAATCCTGTTTCGCGTGGCAATGCGGCCACGCGGGGTGAATTTGCCTCCATCCTCGGCCAGGCAGGGTATTTGCTAGAACAGAGCGATGTTGATAGTTTTTTGCTCGTGAACCACAATTTGGCCGCAAGGAATACTTGCTTCAAGGACGGCAGGAGTAATGACCACCCAGACATCTCAAGCATCCACTTTCCGGCGGCGCGGCGGTATGATCCTGCTCGTGCCCGCGCTGCTGGTCGCGGTGGTCCTCATCTGGCTCGCCGTGCAGGGCCGGGAGCGGGAACAGCGCACCATCGCCCGCATTCTGACCACCCAGGGCGAAACCCTGATCCGCGCCGTGGAGGCCGGCCGCCGAATGGGTATGCGCGGCCAGGAGGGGCGTCAGTTCCGTCTGCGTTTCCTCATGGACGAGATGGTCCGGCAGGGCGATCTGCGTTTTCTGGGCCTGGTTGACGCCCAGGGGCGCTTCGAGGCTTTGAGCGAGGTTGAGCCAGGCCTTGGGATCACGGCAGGGGCGCTGGTTGCGCTGCCCGCGTCCTCGGAGCCCGCCTGGGAGATTCTTCAGGTCGGGGGGGAACAGGTTTTTGTGGTCTATCGCCATTCGCGGCCACCCAGGCGCTTCATGCACAATTCCATGGAGCGCGGCGACCTTGCCGATTCCGGAGAGGAGCGCACGCTCATCGCCGTGGGGCTTGATGCCTCGCTCTACCTGCGCGCCGTGCGCAAGGACGTACTGACCCTGGCCATGGCCGGAGGCCTGGGTCTGGCCCTGGTCTTTGCCGGCGCGGTGACTCTTTACTGGCGGCGCAAGGTGGCCGGGCTCGAAAGCGAGGTCGCCAGACAGGAGCGTCTGGCGGCGCTCGGCACCCTGGCCGCCGGAGTGGCCCACGAGATCCGTAATCCCTTGAGTTCCATCAAGGGTTTTGCCACCTACTTCGGGGCCAAATTCGAGCCCGGAACGCAGGATCATGCGTTGGCCGAAGTCATGATCGGTGAGGCCGACCGCCTGAACCGGGTGGTGACCGAGCTTCTGGAACTGACGCATCCTTTGGAACTGCGTCTGGCTCCGGCTTCTGTGGAGGAGCTTGTCCAGCATGCCTTGAAGCTCGTGGAGAACGATTGCCGCAGCAAAGGGATCGCCGTGCGGACACGCATCGCACAGCTTGAACCGACGCGCCTTGATTCCGACCGCATGCTGCAGATTCTCCTCAATCTTTTCCTGAATGCCATCCAGGCCATGCCCAAGGGCGGCACGCTGACCGTATCCGCCCAGCGGGCGAGGGATCGGCTGGAACTGTGCGTGGCAGATAGCGGACTTGGTATTGCGCCGCAGGATCTGGACAGGATATTCGATCCGTACTTCACCACCAAAAATCAGGGCACAGGCCTGGGGCTGGCCACGGTGCGTACCATGGTCGAGGCCCATGGCGGGCTGGTGCGGGTTTCGTCGGAACCCGGTCGGGGCACGCAGGTGATCCTCGACCTGCCATATAAGGGAGAAAGTACATGACGCGGCGCATTCTGGTGGTCGACGATGACCGGGCCCACATGACCATGCTCGTGGCCATGCTCGGCAGTTGGGGATTTGAGGTCGATACGGCCGACGACGGGGCCGTGGCCGTGGACAGGGTGCGTGAGCGCGCCTACGATGCGGTCCTGACCGACGTGCGCATGGCCGAGGTGGACGGGATCGAGGCCCTGCGCAGGATCAAGAGCTACAATCCCTACCTGCCCGTGCTGATCATGACCGCCTATTCCTCTGTTGACGTCGCGGTGCAGGCTCTCAAGGCCGGAGCCCTCGACTACCTGCACAAGCCTCTTGATTTCAAGGAACTGCGCCTGGCAATAGAGCGCGCCCTGGAACAGGGGCAGGGCCTCACGCGGTCACAGGACGCGTCGGGCGACATTTTTCAGGACATGATCGGCGATTCGGGGCCCATGCGTGAACTTGCGGCCATGATCCGGGCCGTGGCCCCGTCCGAGGCCTCGGTGCTGATCCTGGGCGAATCGGGCACAGGCAAGGAGCTTGTGGCCAAGGCCCTGCACGAGGGCAGCCCGCGTAAAAAGAGGTCGCTGGTCACGGTCAATTGCGCGGCACTGGCCGAAAATCTTCTGGAGAGTGAACTCTTCGGCCATGAGAAGGGCGCATACACCGGAGCGCAGCGTCAGCGGGACGGAAGATTCGTGCAGGCCGACGGGGGCACTCTTTTTCTGGATGAAATCGGCGAGATGGCCCCGGCGCTGCAGGCCAAGCTGTTGCGCGCCTTGCAGGAGGGCGAGGTGCAGCGCCTGGGCAGCGACAGACCCATTCGTGTTGATGTGCGGGTGCTCGCCGCCACCAACCGTGACCTGGAGGCTGAGGTGCACGGCGGCGGTTTCCGTGAGGATCTTTACTACCGCTTGAATGTCATCGCCCTGCGCGTTCCCGCTCTCAGGGAGCGGCCGCAGGACATTCCTCTGCTGGCCCGGCATTTCCTGACCCGCTTCGCGGAGCGCAACCGCAAGACGTTTCGCGGGTTTGCGCCCCGGGTCATGGACCTGATGCTGCATTACGACTGGCCCGGTAACGTGCGCGAACTGGAGAACGTCGTGGAGCGCGCCGTTATCCTGTCGCCCGGAGAACTGATCACGGAAGCCGATCTGCCCCCGAATCTGCGCGGAGGCGGAAAGACTGTTGATGCCCAGCCGGCGGGTCAATCCCTGGAAGATGCGGAGCGCGAGGCCATTGCGCGTACCCTGGAGCAGGTCGGCAACAACAAGAGCGAGGCGGCGCGTGTTCTCGGGGTGACGAGGGTCACCCTGCGCAGCAAGATGAAGAAGTTCGGGCTGGATGCCTAGAAAATGGCCTAATAGCGGTCCGGCGCGTAGCGCTTGGCCGTCTGGCCCGAGGCCAGTTCCAGTTCCAGTTGCTGCACCAGAAGTCCGGGTTGTCCATAGGGCTGGTGGGCGAGGCAGGAGCCATCGGGCGCGATGAGGCTGGTGGCAGCATCCTGGCAGGAAAGGGCGTAATTGACACTGGCGAAGAAGATGCCGTTCTCGACGCTGCGGCAGACCATGGCCTTTTCATAGTACGGGCCGTCGGGATCTCCCCATTCCTGCGCGGTGCGTTCGACCTTGTTGCTGCCTGTGCACTGGGGATGAAAGACGATCTGTGCGCCTCTGCAAGCCGCCCACCGCACTGTTTCCGGATAGCGCCATCCCTCGTGGCAGATCACTACCCCGAATTTGACACCATCCATTTCGAAAAGCTGTCTCCCCCTCCCGGGGATATAGAGCCCTTCCTCGTCGGGATCGAGCTGGGTCTTGCATTGTCGCCCCAGAATCTTTCCTTCCGGTGAAATGACCTGCACCAGATTGTAGCGGCCTTTGTCCGAGGGCCATTCCATGGGCAGGATGACTCCCATCTGATGGTCTGCCGCCGCTGCGCAGATGGTTGAAAGAGCCTCGCGCAGTTCGTTCTGTTCACACAAGGGAATGGAAAAGCCCTGGCCGCGCATTCCTGGCAAATAGGCTTCGGGAAAGCAGAGCAGGTCGACCTGGAAGGGTGCGGCCTGGTCCATGAAATCAAGAATGCAGCGGAGCGAATGCTCCAGCGACTTGGGAACGGGGGCAGTGGCAAGTCCGATGCGCATGAACGATCCTCGGAGGTGAAGGTGGGACATTGTCAAAAGCGCGTATAGCTTGAAATAGTTATTAATTCAAGGGGACAAAGGGCGGGGTTACAGATTTGTATGTATTAACACGGTGAATGAGTTGATGATTAGTGATTACGGAATTTTTATTTATCGCCGGATCCGTGTTTACGGACCTTGTCATGGACGGTGGAAGGAAATAGATATTTTCGAAAACGAACACAGTCTGTTGACTTTCGAACAAACCTGCACGATACTTTTATTCGCCTGTCGGCTCTTCATTGGCAGGCAAGGATGGTTGTGAGCACTTCTTCATGTTTTCTCAGTCCTGATTTGCGCTCTTTTCTGGAGCACTTCGATTTTTCGGCCTGCATGGTCTGCGGGTCATGCGTAGGTGGTTGTCCGGTCACGGGCACGCCGGGCATGGCCGGATGGGACACACGCAAGGTCATGCGTCTGCTGGCCAACGGCCTGGTGGACGAGGTCGTGTCCTCGAATTTTCCCTGGTTGTGCACCGGCTGCGGCCGATGCGCCGGGGCTTGTCCGGCGGGCATCGATATCCCTTCCGTCATGGCGCACATGAAAAGTCTGCGGCCCCGGGAGGATGTGCCGGGATCCCTGCACAGGGGCATGGCCAACAATCTGGCCACGGGCAACAATCTGGCCATCAGCCGCGAGGATTACCTGGGCGGGATGTATGATCTGGGCCGGGAACTGGCCGAGGAATGCCCGGGTTTTTACGTACCCGTTGACAAACCCGGGGCGGACATCCTTTTTTTTCCCAATTCCAAGGAAGTATACGGAGATTTCGAGGACCAGTTCTGGTGGTGGAAGATTTTCTACGCCGCCCGCGAAAACTGGACCGTGCCGTCCGTCGGCTGGGAGGCCGTGGACTGGGCGCTTTTCACCGGCAACTACGACGCCAACCTTGACCTCGCGCGGCGTAAGGTCGAATACATGCGTGCAAACGCCATAAAGACCATGATCATGCCCGACTGCGGCGGCGGGTCCTACGGGTGCCGCAAGGGCATGACCGCGCTTGCGGTCGATAATCCGGGCAATGCCGTGGATTTAGTCTATCTCTACGATTATCTGCTGGATCTGATCCGCCAGGGGCGCATCCGTCTGGACAAGAGTGTGCACCAGGGGCGGCGTTTCACCTACCACGATTCGTGCAAACACGGCCGCGAGTTGGCCGCGCACTACGGCAAGGGCTATTTCGACGAACCGCGCGAAATCGTGGCGTCCTGCGTGGAGGATTTCGTGGAGCTGACCCCGACCCGCGAGAAGAATTTCTGTTGCGGCGCGGGCGGTGGCATGTGGCCCATGCCTTTTGAGCAGGAGTCGGCCTGGCACGCGCGCTACAAATATCAGCAGATCAAGGATTCGGGCGCAGACGTGGTGGTCGTGGGTTGCTCCAACTGTCGCGACCAGATCATGCGCCGCATCCCCAAATTCTACCCCGATTGCACCTACGAGGTGAAATACATCTGGCAACTCGTGGCCGAGTCCCTGGTCATCGAGCCGTGGGAGGCCGAGCGCATCGCCGCCGCAGAGGCCGAGGCGCAAGCGCAGTGGGCACGGCTCGGGGTGGAGCAGCAGGAAGAGTAGCCCGCTTCGGGTTTTGACCCGTTTATCAAACGCCCAGATCAGGTACGACATGCCGATGATCGCGGTGCCGCTAGTCTCCAGAAATGAAAAAGCCCGCTCGAACCTTCCGGTCCGGCGGGCATCTTGCTTTTAACCCAACATCAATCTTCCGACGAAATGGGCGGGGCTTTGGGTGTGGGTTGGGGGTTTGGGGCTGGTTTGGCGGGTGTTTTGCGGGTCAGGCGTTCCTGCAGTTTCTGGGCGGCCAGCCTGGTCTCGCTGGGTGCGGCCAGGAAGAGCATCTCGCCCTTGGGCGTGAACCAATGCCAGCCTTCGGGTTTAGTGAGCAGGATGGCTCCTTTCTTTTCCAGGTATTCCAAATCCTTGCCAGATTCGACAGCTTGCTGGAGCTGAATCTGCAGGTTGTCCGTTTCCAGCACGATGGAGGCGGTGCGGAACAGCTCGAAAGCCCCGTGAGAAATATCCATGAGCAGCCCCTGGTCCGGGGTTTTCTTGGTGGTCAGGGCCTTTTCCAGCTCCAGGAGGTCTTTTTTGAGATCCTTGAGTTCCGCGATGGCCATGTCCCTGGCCATGTCGCCCTGATCCTTGATGGTCTTGGCCAATTGATGCTGTAGCGCCTTGCTCATCTCGCTCCTTCCTCGGGTTGTCGTTGCCTGATCTAGAGAATCTGCCCCAAAAACTCCTTGGTCCGTTCCAGGGTGGGCGCGGTGAAGAAATGTTCGGGCGCTCCCTGCTCCAGTATTTCACCTTTGTCCATGAACAGCACTCGGTCCGCGACTTCGCGTGCGAAACCCATTTCGTGGGTGACCACGACCATGGTCATGCCTTCGCGGGCCAGATTCTTCATGACATCGAGCACCTCGCCGACCATCTCCGGATCAAGGGCGGAGGTGGGCTCGTCGAAAAGCATGATCTTGGGATCCATGGCCAGGGACCGGGCAATGGCCACGCGCTGCTGCTGGCCGCCGGAGAGTTGGTCGGGCTTGGCCGCGAATTTCTCCGCGATGCCGACTTTTTCCAGAAGCGCCATGCCCTTGGCCTCGGCCTCTTTTTTGGATCGGCCGCGCACCGTCATCTGGGCCATGGTCAGATTATCCAGCACCGTCTTGTGCGGAAAGAGGTTGAACGACTGGAAGACCATGCCCACCTCGGCGCGAATTGCGTTGATATCGCATTTGGGGTCCAGAATGTCCACGCCATCGATGATGATGTGGCCGGAGTCGGCGTACTCCAGGCGGTTGAGACAGCGCAGGAATGTCGACTTGCCGGAGCCCGACGGGCCGATGATGACCACCACCTCGCCGTGGTCCACGGTGCAGGAGACGCGGTTCAGGGCCTGCAATCGCTCCGGGGTGTAGAAGAACTTGTCGATGCTTTGAACGTCGATGATGGGCGGTTTGTGCATAAATCCTCAGATGGCCTTGCGTTCGAGATACTGCACGAACATGGACAGGGTAAAGGTCAGAAACAGGTACAAAATGGCGCACACGATCCAGATCTCAAAAGGCTGCAAGGACGAGGACACCACTTCGCGCGAGGCCTTGGTCAGTTCGCGAATGGAGATGACCCCCAGTAGCGAGGAGTCCTTGACCAAGCTGATGAACTGTCCAGCCAGGGGCGGCAGAATGCGGCGGAGGGCCTGGGGCAGGATGACCCTGCGCATGGCCTGGGGGTAGGTCATCCCAAGGGAGCGTGCGGCTTCCATCTGTCCACGGTGCACGGACTGAATGCCCGCGCGCACAATCTCTGCGGTGTATGCGCCGGTGAAGATAGCGAGGGCCATGACGCCGAACCACAGGGGCGAAATCTGACCGATGCCGTATTGGGACAGCATGCTGTTGATGACCGTGCCGACCACGAAATACCAGAGAAAAATCTGCACCAGGAGGGGCGAGCCGCGAATGAGCTCGATATAAACGATGGCTCCCCAGCGCAGGGCCGGGTTGTCGGAGATGCGGGCCAGCCCCGTGAACAGACCGAGAAGGATGCCGAAGATGATAGCCAGAGCGCTGACCTCCAGCGTCAGCAGCAGGCCTTCGATCAGGATGCCGGGCTTGGTCTGGGTGTAGAAACCGATGCTGTCACCGGCATAGACGTAGTCACCCTGGGACAGCAGCAGGGAGGATTGGGGCAGGGTATGACTTTCCTCGCCGTCGTCGCCCCGCACCGTTACGAGCACATCCTCTCCGGCTTCTTCGATGGAGATGATGGTGCCTTCCATCTCCGCCCGGATGTTCACCTTGTCGTCGTAGATGAAATATTGGGGCACGCGGTTCCATCGTCACGTGTACTCCACCTGCTTGGTGGAGTAGTAGAGCAGGGCCATTACCCCGCACAGTCCGAGCACGAAGGCGAAGCCCCAGAACTGGTAGTAAAACTTGCTTTTGGGCCGATCGAGTCCGGTGTAGGTGGCCATTGTCCGTCCTGGTGACTTAAGTCATGAAAACGAGGAATCCGGCGTGAAGCCGGATCCCTCAACGTTGCTTGATTACTGGATGTCCTTGAGCCACTCGGTGCCCTTGATCCACTTGTCGTAGATACGGTCGAAGCGCCCGTCGTTCTTGATCTGCGCCAGGAAGTTGTCCAGCCAGTTCAGGAAGTCAGGGTCGCCCTTCTTCACGCCGAAGCCCAGGGGTTCGTAGGTGAAGACCTTGTCCAAGAGGACGAGGTTGGCACCGCCCTGCTGGGCCATGAAGACCGCGCAGAAGGGCAGATCGTAGACAAAGGCGTCGGCCTGGCCGTTGACCACTTCCATGGCGCCGTCGGATTCCTTTTCAAAGCTCTTGTACTGGGCCTTGGGGATCATGCGCTTGGCGGCCTGCTCGCCGGTGGTGCCGATGCGGGAGACGACGGTGTACTTGGGGTCGTTAAGATCCTTGTAAGAAGTGACCGCGCCTTCATGCTTCTTGTTCAGCAGGATGGCCTGACCCACGACGATGTACGGATCGGCGAAATTGATCTGCAGGTTGCGTTCCTGGTTCACGGTCATGCCGGAAATGATGATATCGAACTTGTCGGCCATGAGGGCGGGGATGATGCCGTCATAGTCGGTGTTCACGATGGTCAGCTTGACGCCCATGGCTTTGGCCATTTCCTTGGCCATGTCCACGTCAAAACCGACGATCTCGCCTTTCTTGTCCGTCATCTCGAAGGGCATGTACCCTGCATCGAGGCCGACGCGCAGTTCGCCGCGCTTCAGGATTTCGTTCAGGGTGGATTTCTGGGCCAGTTCGATGTCGGCGGCCAGGACGGGCATGGCCGCAAACGCGACCAGGAGCAGAGCCAAAACAGTCTTCGTCACAAAACGCATAGAGCCTCCTCTTTGGTTACAAGGCTTGCCGGTGGTCAATATTTTCCCTCGGTCAGAACCTCTTTGATGTTCATCTTCACTTTGCAGTACTCGCAGGTGGGCATATCCTCCTCGGGCAGGCAGATGATTTTGGTCTGCTTGCACTTGGGGCAGGCGACTTCGACGAATTCACGCTTGTATCGATTCTTGAACAGTTCCATAATGTGTCCCCCTCGCGTTGATTCCCCTACGCGGTGCTGCTGGAAAACTCAAGAAACAGGGCTTTCAAGGCGCAGGGACAGGCAGGTCAATCCGCCGTCCATCTTGCGGTATTCGCTGGTGTCGAGTTGGGCGATGGGCAGGCCCAGAGTTTCAAGCAGCGCCCTGGTGCGAGGATAGCCAGAAGGCATGATCAGGGTTCCGTTCACGAGCAGCGTGTTGGCCGCATACTCCTCGCCTTCGGGGCAGACGATCTGCCTGAAACCTTTGATGGCCGGGTGCCCGGCGAAGTCCGCAGTGACCAGCATGGTGTTTTCGCCCACGTAGTTGAGGCTCGATTTCAGATGCAGGCCGGCGGCCACGTGAATTATGTCGCTCTGGTAGCCGTGCCCGGCCAGGATAGCCGCGAGCTGACGCGCGCCTTCCTCGTTGGTGCGATCGGACACGCCGATGAAAAAGCGTTTGTCGACCTGCAGGATGTCGCCGCCGTCCAGGGTTCCCGGATCCGTTATGCGGGCCAGGGGGCGATGCGCGGACAACGGTTCGACCATGGAGTCCGCTTCGCCCTGGCGGGAGGGCGCTCCGGGCCGCGAGACTACGGCGACCTCGCGCACGACCACCGCCGTGTCCTCGACGAAGCAGGCGTCGGGGAAGCCTGGCGCGGGGGGCAATACATCGACGGTCAGGCCCAGGGATTTGAGACAGCGTACGTAGGCGTCGTGCTGGGCCAGGGCCAGATCAAGGTCCGGAGCGGGAAGGGTGGAGGTGGTCAGGCCCTGGGGGTAGTCCGGGCCGGGGATGCGGGCGATGGCGTGAGAAAACATGGGATATCCTTGTCTGATTGATGTTCGAATCGGATTTCCCAAGCAAGAAAAATGTTCTTTGGCAAGTATTATTGTCCGTTCAATGTGCGGTTTTTCTGGGACAAAAGGTCTTCGACAGTGTCCGCGTCCCTGATCGCCGTCTCGGCGCGTGCGATGCTCCCGCTTCCGAATTTGTCCAGGATGCGATCCATGGTCTCGTCGAGTTTGCGGCTGCGTTTGCGCGTCGCGTCGGGCATGAGCGGCAGCTCGACCTGCACGAGGCGAAAATTGGACACGCCTGTGCCGATGAGCCGTACCGGTTGGGGAAGTTTTTCCGCAGCCAGGAGCTTGCGCGCAGCGTCGAAGATTTCTTTAGTGATATCCGTGGGCCGATGCAGGGTTTTGCTGCGTGTGATGGCCGAGAAATCGTGGAACTTGATTTTGAGCGTCACGGTCAGCCCCTTTTTTCCGATCCCGCGCAGTTCCCGTCCGATCCGTTCGGCCTGAATCAGCAGCTGGCGTTCGAGCAGCGCCCGGTCAAGGGTGTCCTTGTCCAGGGTGTTCTCGGCGCTGCAGGATTTGGGGTCGGTGCCTGGAACCACGGAGGAGTCGTCGATGCCGCAGGCCCGGTCATGCAGGAAGGCGCCGCGCTTGCCCAGGGCTTCGGCCCAGTAGGCTTTCGGGCGTGCGAGCACGTCGGGCACGGTGGTCACGCCCATGCGCCGCAACTCCTCCTTGAAGTGGGTGCCGACACCGGGGATTTTGCCCAGCGGGAGCGCCTGCAGGAACGCGGGAGCGTCGATGGGGCGGATGCGGGTCAGCCCGTCTGGCTTGTTCCAGTCCGAGGCGATCTTGGCCAGAAACTTGTTGGGGGCAATGCCAACTGAGCAGGTCAGGCCGGTCGCGGAGAGAATTTCAGCCTTCAGGCGCAGGGCCAGATTTTCGGGAGGGCCGAAAAGGCGCCGAGTGCCGCTTATGTCGGCATAGGCCTCGTCCACAGAGGCCTGCTCCACCAGGGGGCACAGGTCGCGGATGATGTCCATGACCTGCCGCGACACTTCGCGGTAGCGGGCCATGCGGCCCGGCAGGAATACTGCGTGAGGGCAGAGTTTTTTGGCCTGTACGATGGGCATGGCGGACTTGATGCCGTATTTTCTGGCTTCGTATGACGCCGCCGAGGCCACTCCGCGCAGGGATTGCCCGATCACTACAGGCTTTCCTTGCAACAAAGGATCGTCGACCTGCTCCACGGAAGTGAAAAAAGCATCCATGTCCAAGTGCAGAATGACTCGTATAAAATCCTGAACAGCCTCAAAAGATTCATCCATAGAGCTGATTGTCGGCGCGGCCCTGCCGAGGGTCAAGTCATATTTGCGACTGTGCCGCATTTGCCGATGAAGATTTTATATTTCTTTTGTTTTTCTGCCTTTGACAATAAATTGTGATAGAGCTAAAGCTACTCAGACAGGTTTCTTGAAAATTGTCCGTTTTTTTATTTGAGATGTAATATCAACCCGAGGAGTAGGACGTATGAAAGTTAAAAAATTGGTTCTTCTAACTCTGCTTGTGGCCATGTTTTCCGCCTCCGTGGCGGTGGCCGCAGAAAATTATGTGCGCAAGGTCGACAACTTCTTCATCCTGGTTGACCGTTCCGGCTCCATGGACGAAAAGTATGTGGGCACCAAGGAAACGAAGATCGTTCTGGCCAAGGCCCTGCTCGAACGCATGAACGCCATGATCCCCGAGCTCGGGTACCAGGGCGCTCTGAGCACCGCCGCTCCGTCTGGTGAACTCCAGGGTCTGGAAGCCTATACCACGGCCGGTTACGGTGCCTCCATCGCCAAGGTTCCGACACTGATCGGCTCCAACCCCACCCCTCTGGGTGTGGGTCTGAAAGGCCTTGAGCCCGCCCTGCAGGGCGCCGTGGGCCGTAGCGCCGTCATTATCTTGTCCGACGGACGGGAAAACACCGGCGAAGGCTCCCTTAAGGTTGCCGCTGCCCTGGCTGAAAAATACGGCGCGTGTTTCCACACCATCAGCTACGCCGACACCGTGAACGGCAACCAGGCCCTGCTCGACGCCATCACTGCCCTGAAGCCCTGCGGCGTAGGCGTTTCCGCCGCCCAGCTGACCGATGACGCCGCTCTGCAGAAGTTCGTCAAGGACGTCTTCTATGATGACGCGACTGCGGTTGACCCCTGCTCCCTGGATGACGACAATGACGGCGTGAACAACTGCATCGACAAGTGCCCCGACACCCTCCCGGGTCTGGCCGTTGATGCTGATGGCTGCCCCATTGACGACATTGTCACCCTGAAGATCAACTTCGACTTCGACAAGTCCGACATCAAGCCCCAGTACCATCAGGAACTGGCTGACTTCGCTTCCTACATGAGACAGCAGCAGTCCTTCACTGTTGTTGAAATCGCCGGCCACACCGATTCCGTGGGTACCGACGAGTACAACCAGAAGCTGTCCGAGCGCCGCGCCAAGGCCGTTCGCGACTATCTGGTCAACGAACTGGGCATGGACACCAACCTGTTCTCCGCTGTTGGTTATGGCGAGAGCAAGCCCATCTCCACTAACGATACCGACGAAGGTCGCGCCGAAAACCGCCGCATCCTTGCCGAACTGAAGGGTGTTTACAAGAAGAAGTAAGCTCCTCAGGCATCAGACTACTAAAGGCGGTCCCTCGCGGGGCCGCCTTTTCATTTGTCAGCAGGGCTAAAGGTGACTACTCCTATCGTGTTGTCTGCGTATCCGATTGCGATGTCGCTTGGCTTCGGATTTTGCGTTTATGGATTTTGGTTCAAACGGGGAAGACTGCATGCAGGAATATGTTGAGAATGTGGGTGCCGCGGACGTGGGGCAGCGGTTGGATGTTTTCTGGCAGCTCTGCCTTGACGAGGAGGGCGTGGCCAGAAGCCGCATCCAGACCTGGATCAAGGACGGGCGGGCGCGGATTAACGGTCGGATCTGCACCAAGGCGGCCACGAAGCTCACGCCCGGCCAGATCCTGAGCTTGTTCCCCGACTATCCTGATTCGACCATTGTCCCCCATGACGGCCCCCTTGATGTCGTTTTTGCCGACGAGCATCTTGCGGTGATCAACAAGAGCGCCGCGCTGACCGTTCATCCTGCTCCCTCGGTCAATGAACCGACCCTGGTGCATCGCGCGGCCCATCATTTTCCCGTCCTGCTGGGCCAGTCCGGGGAGCGACCCGGCGTGGTGCATCGCCTGGACAAGGACACTTCCGGGCTCATTGCCATGGCCCTGAGCGAACCGGCGCGGCTGGAGCTGACCCGGGCGTTTGCCTCACGGGAGGTTTACAAGGAATACGTGGCATTGGTCTCCGGGGTGCCGGAATCCAGCGGTGTCGTGAACCTTCCTCTGGGGCGGCATCCAACCATCAAGACGCGCATGGCCGTAGCCGCGCGAGGCGGGCGTGCGGCCGAGACCCGCTACCAGCGGGTATGGAGCGCGCCGGACAAGAGCGCCTCCCTGCTGCGCGTGCGCATCATGACCGGTCGCACCCACCAGATCCGCGTACACCTCGCGAACCTTGGCCATCCCATTCTGGGTGACGCGGTCTACGCCGACAGACAGACGGCCGCGCGTGCTCCCAGACAGATGCTGCATGCCTGGCAGTTGCGTTTCGAGCATCCTCGCACCGGCGAACCCCTGGATTTTGTGGTCCCGCCTCCAAGCGATTTTCTTGAAGTGCTGGGTGACCTTTGTCGCGAGCGGACCTGTGTCGGTCTGACCGGAGCCGCGGGCAGCGGCAAGTCCACCGTGCGGGCCGTGGCGGAAGAGATGGGCGTTCCGGTTTTCTGTGCTGACCGGGTGGTCGCCGGGAGCTATGCACGGGGCGGGGAAGGCTGCGCCATTCTGGAACACCATTTCGGGGCCCGCTTCACGCTTCCGGGCGGCGGGGTGGACAAAGACCTGCTCTTTGGCGCCATGAGAGAATCCGAAAGTCTGCGCCGCGAGGTGGAGCGCCTTATTCACCCTCTGGTGCGCCACGCCCTGAAGGCCTTCAGGGCTGCGCAGGACGAGGACCTTGCCCTGGCTGAAATCCCCCTTTTGTGCGAGGCGGGCCTTGCCGGGGAGGTCGACCTTGTGGCCGTGGTCTTCTGCCCGGACCGCTCACGCCACGCGAGGTTACGTGAGCGGGGGTGGAGCCCGGAGCGCATAGCACTGGTTGACTCCTGGCAGTTGCCCCAGGCCGGGAAGGTGCCCATGGCCCATCTGGTGGTCGATAATTCCGGGTCGCTGGACCAGCTTCATTCCCGCTCAAGGGCCTTAATCGATGTGGTGCGCGAGATGCTGCACGGGCGCGCCCAGCGCCGCATGGAAGAGCTGCACGATTTCTTCGAGAACCCGGACACCATGGAAGATACGGACTGAGCCATGATTCCTCTACGCGACAACATCCCCTCGCGGCACCGGTCCTACGCCATGTGGACCCTGGTCGCCCTGAACATAGTCGTGTTCCTGGCCGCTTTGGGCTTGAACGCGGCCCAGGAGTTCACGCTCTTTCACCTGTACGGAGTGGTGCCAGCCCGCTATTTCGACCCGCAGTGGGCCATGATCCACGGATACCCCGAAGGCCTGCTGCTGCCCCTTGGCGCGCACATGTTTCTGCATTCCGGCTGGCTGCACCTTATCTTCAATATGTGGACCCTGTGGATTTTCGGGGACAACGTCGAAGACGTGATGGGTCCCTTCAAGTTCCTGGCTTTTTACCTGCTCTGCGGCCTGGGCGCGCTGGCGGTGCACATGCTCACCGATCCCGGGTCCATGGTGCCGGTGGTCGGGGCTTCCGGGGCCATTGCCGGGGTCATGGGCGCTTACTTCTTCCTGTATCCGCATGCCAAGGTGGTCACCTTTCTGCCGATTCTGATCATCCCCTTTGTTTTCGAACTGCCAGCCGTTTTTTACCTGGGAGCATGGTTCATGACCCAGGTCCTGTCCGGGATGCTGGCCTCGTCCGGAGGCGGCGGGGTGGCCTGGTGGGCGCATATTGGCGGGTTCGTGGCCGGCATGCTGCTGCTTCGTTTTTTCCGTGACGATTCGCGTTGTTACTACTGCTACCGTTCCGAAACCTTCAAGGAGTGGAAATAGGCCGACTGGACATTTGACCTCGCCTCAATTAAGCGCAGGTTCTTGTTTTGTCGCGCTGCCAGCCCTTCATATCACAAGGATGCCATATGCTTCAGATAGAAAACCTGCATGTCAGTATCGGTGAGCGGGAAGTCCTCAAAGGGATCAACCTGAACATCGACGAGGGAGAGACGTTCATCCTCTTCGGTCCCAACGGTTCCGGGAAAACCACCCTGCTCATGACGCTCATGGGTTTTGGCGGCTACACCGTCACCGCGGGCAAGATCGTCTTCAAGGGTGTCGATATCACCGAAATGCCGACCTATGAACGCGCCCGGCTTGGCATTGGCATGTCCTTTCAGCGGCCGCCGACCATCCACGGGCTCAAGACCCGCCATCTGGTCTCCATGTGCGCCCGCGGGCGCGAGATCGATGTCGAAGGCATGGCCAGGACAGTCAATTTCGACGAATTTCTGGACCGTGACATCAATTCCGGTTTCTCCGGGGGCGAGATCAAGCGTTCCGAACTCCTGCAGCTCATGGCCCAGAATCCGGACCTCATCCTTTTCGATGAACCCGAATCGGGAGTTGATCTGGAAAACATGACCCTCATCGGCAACACGGCCCGCGCGCTGCTCGACGGCGCTTCGTCTCCGATGCCAAGCACCTGCATGCGCGACCTGCGCCGTCGCAACAAGACTTCCGGGCTGATCATCACCCACACTGGTTACATCCTCGACTATGTCAACGCCGACCGCGGCCAGGTCATGTACAACGGCGTTTTGTGCTGCGACACGCGTCCGACCCGGCCCCGCGACATTTTGGACCATATCGGCAAGTACGGCTACAAGGAGTGCATCAGATGTCTGAACTAAGCCAAATCCAGGTCGATTTGAATTCCTACTCCTTTACCGGCCGTCAGAGTGCCGAATTGCCCGATTTTTCTTCCCTGACTGAAGAGAGCAAGCAGGAGCTGCGCATGGTTGGCGTGGACGTGGACGCAGTCGGTGAGCGTGCCGGCACGTTCCTGCAGTTCGACCACTCCACCGTGCATTGCAAGAGTTCCGGCAAGGGCGTGGAAGTGCTTGGCATGCGCCAGGCCCTCGAGAAGTACGACGGGCTGCCTGAATACTTCTGGAAAGCCATGGACCCCGAAAAGGACGACTTCACCCGCGCCGCGTCCAGGGAAGAGCTGCACGGCGGCTATTTCATCCGCACCGAGAAGGGCGCCAAGGTGGCCGAGCCGGTGCAGACCTGCCTCTTGATCAAGGGCCAGAACGTGGGTCAGAACGTGCACAACATCGTGGTCGTGGAGGAGGACTCGGAAGTCCATATCATCACCGGCTGCGCAACGTCCCACGGCGTGACCTCGGCCCTGCACCTGGGTATCTCCGAGTTTTACATCAAGAAGGGCGGCAAGCTGACCTTTACCATGGTCCACAACTGGGGCGAGGACGTCATGGTCCGGCCGCGTACCGTGGGCATCGTGGAAGAGAACGGTGTTCTGCAGAACAATTACGTGCTCCTGAAGAAGGTCCGGTCCGTGCAGTCCTATCCGACGATCTACCTGAACGGGGAAGGGGCCGTGGCCCGCTTCAATTCCGTCATCGTCACGCCCACGGGCTCCCATGTGGACACGGGCAACCGCATCGTGCTGAACGCCCCGAACACGCGCGGCGAGATCATCTCCCGCACCATCACCACCGGCGGCACCATTGTCGCGCGCGGCGAGATCATCGGCAACGCGGTTCCGGCCCGCGGCCATCTGGAATGCAAGGGCCTGATTCTCGGCGGCGGGCTCATCCACGCCATCCCCGAGCTGCAGGGCTGCGTGACCGGGGTGGAGCTGTCCCATGAGGCGGCTGTGGGCAAGATCGCCCAGGAAGAGATCGAATATCTCATGGCCCGGGGCCTGGACGAGGACGAAGCCACTTCGACCATTGTGCGCGGCTTTCTGAACGTGGAGATCATGGGGCTGCCGCAGGAGCTGCGCGAGTCCATCGACAAGACCATCGCCGAACTGGACGCCAGCGACGCCATGTAATCGTTTTCATAACACCGCAACGGCCCGGCTTGACCGGGCTTTTGCATTTCTGGAGGACGCCGGTGCCGGGATTCAAGGGACATCTGGTCGGAGGGGCGCTGACGGGGGCGGTGGTGCTGGGCGGGCTGGCCTGGAGCGGGACCTATGTGCCGGAGCTGCCGCAGTTGGCCGTACTCGGGGCGCTGGTGCTGCTGGGAAGCCTGTTTCCCGACGTGGATACGGATTCCAAGGGCCAGCACGTCTTTTACCTGACCCTGGCGGTGCTCGACTTCGCCCTCATCGTGCAGGGTCATTACAAATGGGCGGCGATTCTGGGGCTGGCCGCCATGTTTCCGGCCATCGGCCCGCACCGGGGCTGGACTCACACCTGGTGGGCCATGCTTGTCATCCCCCTGCCCCTTGTTTTGCTTCCGATCTGGCTTTACGGCGCCACTCCAAGGGCCATGGCCCCGTTCTACGGAGCGGCCGTGGTCGGGTATTTTTCGCACCTGATGCTGGACCGGAAGTGGAGCTGAGGCAGGAAAGGAAGGCGGTTCCACGCCCAAACCTCTTCCCCTCAGCGCAGCTTGCGGCTTTTTCCCACCACTTCCAGATCCCGCAGATATTCGTCCGACCTGTCCAGGTAGAAGGCCAGAGCCCTGGAAAAATTCTTGCCCACAAGACCATCCACGAACATCTGGCTGATCTCCCGGTAGCGCTTGAGCACGTACTGGGAGCGCAGGAAGATGAGCCACTCCTCCTTGCTCATGTCCTGGGTGATGGAACCCAGAGCTTTGGAGGCGCGGGGCTGGTACAGCCAGAAATACATCAGGTCGAGGGCGTTGACGATGAGCACCTTTTCCAGGTCGCGGGCTTCGTAGGAAATGGTTTCCATGAACATCTTCGGCGTCTGGAGCATGTCCAGCACGTCCTCTTCCGGGAAGAGCATGTCCAGGCGGGCAAAGGCGTCAAACATGGCGATGAGCTTGGCCCGGTAGTCGGATATGCGCACACGCACGTTGTTGTGCCGGTCCCCCAGCCCCTCGATGACCGCGGCCACGCAGTCCGAGGCGAATTTCGAGGTGATGGCGGCCCATTTCTGCAGCGCCTGCTCCACCCCGGTCATCCCGGCCATGTGCATGCCGCCCGCAAGTCCGCTGTTGAAGAGCAAGGCCAGGGGGATGGACAGGATACTACGGAAGAAGTTGGCGAAGACAACGGTGCGCGGCAGGCCTCGAAAGGCGTTGTGGCAGGAGATGTAGGCACCGTTTGCCAAGGCCATGGACGCGAAAAGCATGACGGGGTTGGTGGCCGTGGTGATTCCCAGTCCGTGGTCGAGGATGACTGTCTTGACCAGCAGATCAAGCAACGGGACGGAGAAACCCGTGAAAAGCAGATCGTCGGCCACGCGGCTCCAACTGATAAGCGAGTTCCACCTCAGGAGCGGCGAGCGTCGCAGCCCCCCTCCGCCGAGCACTGACTGCAGGATGTTGCGCACGCCCGTGATGGCGAACCAGATCAGACCGCCGAACCAGGCCAGCACCCACCAGTCCTTGGTCAGGGCAAAAGTCAGGAAGGCGGGCACAAAGCCGATCAGGATCTTTAAGGCGTTTTTCAGCGCCGTGTTCAGATATCTGGGTGAAAGCGCTCCACCCGTCGCGCGGGGCGCTTCGACAAGGCGCAGGCCGTTGTCGTGTTCAAGCTGCACGCCGCCCAGGGTGACTATGTTGCCCGGCCGTTTGGGATGAATGTCGATACAGTCCAGGAACCATTCCTGTTTCTTTCCGCATCCGGCAAATTCCATACCAGGAATCTTGCGCACCAGGCGCATGAAGCCCGAATCTTCGTCTCTTCCATGACATCTGGCTCGGAAATGTACCGTCATCCTGGCGGTAACGGGAAGCAGCTTGCGCTGTCCCCTGGTCTGGTCCAGAGCTATCTTCTGGGCGCGCTTGGGCAGCGTTTCGAGTACCACCACGCCCATCCCGTACTGATGCCTGGACTGACCCGTGGAACCGCTACCGATGCGCGAGCCCAAGGGGCGTTTCTTATAGTACTTATGGAAATTTTCGATATCAAAGAGGACGTCGAGGAGCTTGATCTTGCGTCTTTCCATGTCCGCAAGTTCGCCTTCAAGCTCGGCCACGCGGGAGATTTCTTTTTTGCTCCGGCAGTGGGACAGGCTGTTTTCAAGGGACAGGCGGTCTTCCTCGAAGGACCAGATCACGGATCGGATGGCGCGTTTGAGGGCGATGACGTTGTCTTCATTCAGGGCCTTCTGCAGTTCCCCGATCTGGGCGCAGATTCGCTCGGGACTGATGGCGTCCACGGCGTCCCCTGGGCAGGCGAGTGTCGACGACAGCGGCATGGACCATTTGCCCCGGGTCGCATCCTTGAGATTGTAGAGCTCGATATTGCTTATGTGTCCCTGGCAATCGTAAAGAATTTCCAGCGCATCGGCAGTGGAGAGGTTGCTCAGGTTCAGTGTGAAGTGGGACGTGGAATGAAATTGCGCCAGCCGCGGCAGTAGTTCGCCGGTATTTAAGCGCAGCAGGGGCGGGACTTCCGGCGCGTCCTGAGGGATGGTCGGGTCGTGCAGTTCGGGGTTGCGGCACGGCTGCAGATAGCGGTTGATGAGCAGGTCCGAGTCGATGGCATTGAGGGCATTGAGACGCTGCTGCAGCGCCTTGCGCCGGTCTAAAGTGGCGGTTTGGTACTCCTGCCCCATGGTCCGTGCGGCCTGCTTGAGCTTGGGTTGCATGCCGCTCTGGATGTATTTGGCCAGATGCAGGAGCGATGGCTGTCCCGTGCCGACAAAGGTGGCGAACTCCTTCTCGTCGAGTTCGTCGAGGTCAAGGCCATATTCCTCGGCCAGGGCCGAGCGGTGTGTGCGGTTGAAGGCCAGCAGGGCTTCGAAGACGTATTTCTGCTGGTAGGCCGAGACCAGGCGGCCCTCCTTCATGAAGGCCCGCACCGGCTGCTCGTCCAGAAAAGCCCGGAAGGATTTGGGGTCGGTGTAGCTTTGCGGCTCCCAGATCACGCGTACGTACTTGCCCCTGAAGCGTGAGGAGACCTCGATGCCGATGCGGATGTGCATGTCCAGTATGCGACCCGCCTCCAGGAGTTCTTCGGCCACCTCGGCGTCCACGTAGTTGTAGTAGACCACGGTCAGAAAGCGCACGCCCTTGATCCAGGCATCCATGACCAGGTGGGTCGGAGATTTGCGGCCCTTGGTGTTGGCGTCGTGGACATGGTGGTCAAAGGCCAGCTGGTTCCACTCCTCGGGCATTTCCAGGAGGTGGTATTTGTCCAGTTCGGCCCTCACCACGCGTGGCTTGCCCGACGAGACTATGCGGAAATCGTGGGCCAGGCGCAGTTGGGTTTCTTCATCATCCCGGCTTCGGATGAGCTCCTTCATGATCTGCAGCAAAACCCGGGAGGTGTTCTTCTGCAGGTAGGCGTTGTTCGCGAGGAGCACTTCGTCTTTGAGCGCACGCAGCGCACTGAGTCGGTCGGTGGCCTTGCCCGCCTCCAGGGACCCGAGCAGGCTCGCAATGGCATAGGCGATGCGCAGCACCCTGGGCGCGGCCATCTCCTTGATTCCGTGGGGATGCATGCAGCTGGCCAGCAGGGAACGTATGCTGGTGCTTTGCGGGGAACGGTCCAGAACATCGTTGACGATGCGCAGCAGCGTATAGTCGTTGGAGTCGAAGTAGAGACGGGAATGCGCCACGTCGGGTCCTGTAGCAGCCTGAAAAAGGCTAGGGCTGACCGCTGTTGTCGGAAGGGGATGCCTGCCGACGCTCGTTGACGCATTTCTTGCGGTATGCGTCTTCAAGCTTGTACAGGAGGTCTTCCAGATCAGCCGGCTTCATCAGGTAGTCGAAGGCCCCGCAGCCCATGCCTTCCATGGCCGCGTCAATGCTGGCGTGTCCGGTGAGCATGATGACCTCGGTGCTTGGCCAGCTCGCCTTGATCCTCTTCAGAACTTCCAGACCATCCATTCCAGGCATTTTCACGTCCAGTACGACCACATCCCGCGGTTCCTCGGCCAGCATGGCCAGGGCCTGCTCGCCCCTGGTTGCGCCCTGGGCTTTGAGACCCCGTTTGGCCAGTCTTTTGATGATGGTGCGCAGGAAATCTTCCTCGTCATCCACAAGCAGCACTGAAAACTCTTCCATGTGGGCTCCTTGAAATCTTTGAAATGGCCAGCGTGTGGCCGCTACAAAAGATGCATAGCCCGAGATGCGCCCGGGAGGCAACGCTCTTCTTGGTCCTTTGTTGCCGATAATACTGACTTCTGCGTACGACACGGGGGGAAAGATTTGCTAGCGTTTCCGGTCAGGAGGTGTCTCCAACGCGCATTCACGACCCCGTGGCGCCCCTGCCCTGGCAGATGGGCGTGGCGGGTTATCTTTGCGGCATTCTTGCCTGGGTTCATGCCCTTCCCGCCGGTCTTGCTTTTGTCCTGGCTGCGCTGGCCTTTGCCCGGGGCAGGAGCCTCGCGTTCATGGTGGTCTGTCTCGGGGCCGGGCTCATTGCGGGCGCTCCGCCGGCCAAACCTGCCCAGGAAGACGTTTGGAGCATACAGACGCGTGTTCTGGGCGTGGTGGACGAGGTGCGCACGCACCCGGGAGACCGGATCAGCATCGTCGCCCGGAATGTGATCGCCCCGGACACGAATGCGACCCTCCCGGGACGGTTGCTGTGGAGCTGGACATATCCGTCAACTGTTCCGGTCCCCGGCCAGAGTTTCGAGGCCCGGCTGCGCATCCGCGAATTGCGTTCACGGGCAAACTTCGGTGTCTCTTCCAGCGAAGCGTACTGGAGTCGCCAACGCATTTGGCACAGAGCATACTCCAGAGGGGACATTCCGGTCATCTGGGGCGAAAGAAAGACATCCGTCCGCGCCGGACTGCTTGAACTTGTCAGCTCCCTGGTGCCGGAGACGCAGGGTGGAGCGACGGTCCCGGCGCTTCTTTTCGGGGACAGACGCCTGCTTGACCCCGCCTTTCTGGACCGTATCCGCAGGGCCGGGCTGTCTCACAGCCTGGCATTGTCCGGCCTGCATCTGGCCCTGGTCGCAGGCTTCGGCATGGCCGCGGCCTGGGCGCTTGGCCGGATTCATCCGGCTGTGCTGCTGGTTCTGCCTCGCCGGAAACTGGCCATGCTCCTGGCCTTGCCGCCGGTGCTTACTTACCTGTGGCTGGGTAATTACACGCCTTCACTTCTGCGCGCCTCCATCATGCTCGCCGCGTTGTCCCTGCACCTCTTTGCCGGTTCCAGGTCCTACCCGCAGGACTGTCTTTTCGCCGCCGTGGCCGTGCTGACCATTGTGAACCCTGACAGCGCCCACAACCTGAGCCTGCAGCTTTCCGTGCTCGCAGTGAGCGGTCTTGTGCTCTTCATGCCTGCCGTTTCGGCCAGGCTCGCCCCCTTGCGTGAGGGCGGCGCGATCTGGAAGCCTGTGCATGCCATGCTCTCTCTGGCGGCAGTGACATGTTGCGCCAATATTTTCATCCTGCCCGCGCAGGTGTTCTATTTTTCCGAAGTGACCGGGCACCTCTGGCTCAATCTCATATGGCTGCCGGTGCTGAGCATGGCCGTGTTGCCCCTGTGCTTTGCGGGCCTCGCCCTGGCGCTTGTGTACCCGCCTATGGCCAAGGTCATTTTTCTTTTGGCTGCCCAGGGCGTGGACGTCCTTGATCAGGGTTTACGCATGCTTGACGCAGCGGGGCGGCTTGCCTCCATGCCGGTGCTGCGGCCTTGCGGTACGCAGATGGTGGGATACGGGGTGGTCATGGTGGCGGGAAGCGTGCTTCTGACGGCCCGGCGGTCGCAACCGAGGGCGCTGCTCTTTCTGGGGCTCGGCTTGTTGCTCATGACTGCGCCGTTGTTATGGAATGAGGCGCGAACAATGCGCGGCGAGGTCGAGGTGACGGTGCTGGACACGGGGATGAGCCAGGCGGTCTTCGTGCGTGGCAAGTCCGGAGCGACGGTGCTCGTGGACGGGGGCGGCGGCTGGAGCGAGGATTATGATCCCGGACGCGCGGTGGTCGGCCCCGCCCTGACCTGGATGCACCCCCCGCGAGTGGACGCGGTGCTCCTGTCCCATATGCATGCCGATCATCTGCGAGGGCTTTTCTACATTCTGGATGCATTTGAGGTGGGGTGGTTCGGGTGGACCGGACTTGCGGACCAGACCAAAGATTCGGAGCGCCTGCTGGCCGTGTTGGCCGACAACCCATGGCCGGTGAGGCGGGTGCGCGCCGGGGAAAGGCTGGTCATCGAGCCCGGCTTGTGGCTTGAGGCGCTCCACCCGCCCGAGTCGGAAGCGGGAGTCTCGAACAATGATTCCTCCCTCGTGCTTCGTCTGGTCTGGAACGGGCGCGGATTGGCCCTGTTGCCCGGAGATGTGGAGGAAAGAGCCCTGCAGCGAATCCTTATGAACAAGGCATCGCTGGAGGCCGAGGTGCTGATCTTGCCGCATCATGGCTCAAAATCGAGCCTGCACCCGCGCCTGTATGCCCTGGCCGAGGCGAGCTGGGCCGTGGCGGCCTGCGGTCCGGGCAATCGATTCGGCTTTCCCCATCCGTCCGTAGTAAACGCCTGCGAGGCGGCAGGATCCAAGGTGCTGACCACGGCCGATCACGGCGCCGTTCGTTTTCGCTGGCAGGGCGCTAACGCGGCGCGGGTGCAAAGCGCCCGCTTCGGCGAGCTGGCCCCGGATTGATCTGATTGTGCCTTGCGGGCCTTTCCTGTATGGGCTTCTCGGTGCAAACAACCTCGGAGGATAAACGAATGACAACCATCATGCCCGGTGAAAAAAACCTGCGCAACGCCATTGCCTGGATCGAAGAGTGTCGTCGCGACAATCCCGAACTGCATAAACTCATGGCCCAGGCCTCCACGAAGTTCGACCTGACTCCGCCGGAAGAGCTGGCCCTGGAAAGGTTTTACCGCGAGGAGGCGGAGTCCAGGTGATACGAGTTCCGCTGTTGCAGCGGGAGCTTTTCAAGGAGATGGGGATCATTGCCTCCATCTGCCTTGGCGGCTTCCTCTGTCTCATTCTGCTTGGCCGACTTCTCCAGCTTCGTGACCTGTTCATGGGCCAGGGCGTGACTTTTTTTGACCTGATGAAGCTTTTCGTTTTCCTGAGCCCCTTGTTTCTGGTCATGCTTATTCCGGTTTCATGCATGCTCGGCCTTTTCCTGACCTTTTTGCGCATGGGGACGGATCGGGAACTCATCTCTCTGCGTGCAGGGGGGATCAGCGTCTGGCCCTTGCTGCCGGCACCCATGCTCCTGTGCCTGCTTTGCTGCGGTGCCACGTTGTGGATTTCCCTGACCGGAATTTCCTGGGGCATGGACAATTTCAGGCACACGGTGGTGGAGTTGGCCCGGCACAAGACATCCGTCAATGTCCAGGCCGGGATTTTCAACACCTCCTTTCCGGGTCTGACGGTCTACGCCCGACAGGCGGATCCTGACACGGGTGCCCTGCAGGGTGTCTTCGTACTCGACAGTTCAAGGTCCGCGACCCGCGCCACCATCGTCGCTCCCAGCGGCCGGATCGATTCCAATGCGCAGCAGGGTCAGGTTTTTGTGCGTCTGGAGGACGGGCACGTTTATCGCGAGGAGGGCGGGGAACTGAGCGTCATCAGTTTTGAGCGCTATATCCTTTCCCTGGACATGACGCGTTTTTTGGGCGGTTTCGAGCTTGACGGCAAAAGGGCGAAGGAGATGTCCTGGAAAGAATTGCGTTATCAGGCGGCGGGCGCATTCAAGGAAAGGAGCGTCGGTTTTCAACGCAGAGTGGCAATCGAAATGCACAAGCGTTTTTCCCTGCCTGCCGCCTGCATCGTACTCGGGTTTTTTGCCTTTCCCCTGGCCCTGTTTTTTCAGGACATGAAGCGCCATTTCGGCCTGCTGGCCTGCCTTGGCGCGTTTTTTCTGTATTACGCACTTTTGTCCGCAGGCATGTCCCTGGCCGAGGAGGGTAAGCTCAGCCCGGCTCTGGCCCTGTGGCTGCCCAACCTCTTTTTCCTGCTGGCTGCGGCAGCCGGACTGTGGGTGGTGGTGACGGAGAAAGAGGTGGATTTTAGCAGGATCCGATTCTGGACAAGGGTGGGCTCGGAGAACGGAGGGAGCAGCTGAATGAATTTGCTGACACGCTACATGCTGCGCCAAAACCTGTATCTGCTTCTGCTAGTCTGCGGAATCGGCCTTGGAATCTATATCTTTATCGACCTGCTCGACAGGCTGGACGATTTTCTGGATGCAGGAGTGGGCTTTTCGTCGGTCATCTCCTATTTTGTCTACCGCTCGCCCTTCATACTCTCCCAGATATTTCCTGCGGTCTTTCTGATCGCGCTCATGGTTCAACTGGGGATCATGCTGCGCAGCCGGGAACTGCTCGCCCTGGAAGCATGCGCTGTCTCGCCGAAGAAAGTGGCCAGATCCGTGATCTGCTACGCCCTTGTCCTGTGCGTGGCGCTGCTGTTTTTTTCAGAGGTGCTTGGAGTGAGCGGACACAAGGCGGCGGATCGAATCTGGTACGAGCAGGTGCGCGATCGCCAGATTGAAACCAGAAGCCTGACCGATATCTGGTTTCGCGAAGGCAACCGCATTGTGCACATGGGCAGTGTGACCCCGGGCGCGAAAAAGGGCGCGAATCTGACGATCCACGTTCTGGACGACAATGACGCCGGGGTCATCCGGGAGATCATACGCGCCGCAAGCTTTACGTCCTCCTCGCGCGGCTGGCTTCTGTCGGATGCGACCCGAACTTTTCCGGAAACCTTCGAAGTGCGCGCCATGGCGGAACTGGAGCTTGATCTGCGTACCGATGTCGGCGGTTTTCTTATCATTGACCCGAAGACGCGCCTTGAGTCCCTGCCCATCTGGCAGCTCGGTTCCGAAATCAAAAGGCTCGAGGATTCCGGGTCCAACATCGAACGGCTGCAGACCGCCTGGCACATGAAGCTGGCTTATGCCGGTTCCGTGCTGGTCATGGCTTTTATTGCCCTGGCCGTGGTCTCCGTGTTCGGATCGCTTTTCGTGATCATTCCCGTGGGCCTGGTAACTACGTTCTGCTACTACGGCTTGTTCGTGCTTTGCGCCACAGCCGGGGAAAAGGGGCTTGCGCCTCCGGTTTTGGCTGCCTGGGCGGCCAACCTCATTTTCATGGCCGTCGCAGGCGGGTGGCTCATGCGCGGCCGGTCTTTTCATCTGGGTTGATTGCCGACAGGAGGGCTGTGATGATCTGGTGGATAACGCTTGGTGGATTTGTGATCGGATGTCTGGTGGCCTACGCAATGGTCCAGGGCGGTGGCTCGGATCAGGACAAGGATTCGTAGCCCTGGCTGGTCTCCTGGGGCTCGAGATACCTGGTCAGAATGCGCAGGATTTCGGGATAAAAATCGTCAGAGAAATTGAGTCCCAGGAGGTTTTCCTTGGCCAGCAGGCGTGCCCGGGTCGAGCCGAAGACCGTGGAAAAAATCACGCTGGCGGCCAGATTCGGTTCGAGGTCGGCGCGGATTGAGCCGTCACTTATGCCCCTGTGCAGGCACTCAAGCATCTTTTCCACCACCCGTGCGCAGACGCGGAGGATCTCGGAATTGTCAGCATCGACGGTGTTGGCCAGAAAAGGGGAGCAGCGCAGCAGGGTCAGAAAACCTGTCTCGGGGGTGGTGGACGCCTTGAGGATGCATTTGGCGAAATTGAGTACGCTGCTCAGTCCGTCGGAAGCGTAATACTGACTCTCGTCGATCTTGAGCAGCAGATTGGTGAGAATATCTATCTCCACCAGTTGAAAAAGGTTTTCCTTGCTGCCGTAATGATGGGCGATGAGCCCGTCGGCGATGCCCGCCTCTTGGGCGATGCGCTTGTAGGTCGTTTCGGCGTAGCCGAGTTCCCCGAAAAGCCGTTTCGCCGTCTCCAGAATCCTTTCCTTGTTGCCCATGACCACTTTCTTCTCCTCGTGTGTTTCGTTCCACCTTGTACCCAGCGCTTTTTGACCAGTCCACCATTTTTCCTGCCCGATTCTGCGTGTTTGCTCAACTTCTCGTTTTCGTCGCTCAGTCTGCTGGGTGCGTACAATATTCTTTGATGGCGGAGTGTTGCAAAACTCTTGACGCTCAATCCTTCTTCATTTAGCGCTCTAGCGAAAATATATTGAGCGCGCACTTAAGGAGTCGCGCTTATGACGCAAACAGTGCAACAAAGGGGAGGATGGATGCGAACTTTGAAATCATGGCTTATGGCCGGGTGTCTGGTGCTGGTCACGGCGCAGTTCTGTTCTGCGGCCGGTTTTGCAATTTATGAATGGAGTCCCCGCGACTTCGCCCTGGGCGGAGCCACCGTAGGTCGCGCCGACGACCCGGCCGCACTGGCTACCAACCCTGCCGGCATCACGCAGTTGGAAGGGATTCAGGTCATGGCCGGCGTCATGCCCATCAAGCCGATGGTGACCATTGAAACGCCAGGCAAATCTACCGATTCCGACGATGCCTCCGTCTTTTTCCCCCGCATTTTTACGCCACCTGGAAGGTGAACGATCGCTACAGCGTCGGTCTTGGCACCTTCTCACGCTTCGGCCTGGGCACCAAGTTCGATGATAACTGGATTGGGAAGTACAACTCTTACGAGGCCGTGCTGGAATCCATGTCCATCAATCCCAATGTCGCTGTGAAAGTTACGGACAAACTTTCCGCCGCTTTTGGCGTGGAAGCTATGTATTTGAATATCAATTTGAAAAAGAAAATTCCCCTCGGGGGGATTGATGGAGATTCGAACCTCGAAGCCGACGGCTTTGGATACGGGTTCAACATGGCCCTGCATTACCAGCCGTGCGACTATGCCAAACTGGGTCTGACCTATCGCAGTCCCGTTACCATGAAGGTCACAGGCGATGCGGATTTTTCAAATATCCCAGGTGGATTTCCCTATTTTTCCGACACCTCTGCTAAAGGCAAGGTAACCCTTCCTGATTCTTTTTCTTTTGGTCTTGCGGTGTATCCCATGGACAAGCTCAGTGTCGAAGTGGGGGCCATGTATACATTGTGGAGCAAGTATGACGAATTGACCATCGACTTCGGCGATCCGATTCTGCCCACCGCCACTCCCGACCAGCTTAGCACTCCGAAGAATTGGAATGATGTCTGGCGCTTTAACGTTGGGGTGGAATATGCGGCTCTGGATTGGCTCGACCTGAGACTTGGCTATGTTTTTGACCAATCTCCCGTGCCCGACGGAACCATCGATTATCTGCTGCCCGACAGCGACCGGCACATTTTCAGTGGCGGCCTTGGTTTCCACAAAGATAATTGGGGAGTGGACATGAGTTACTCCTACCTCATGTTCGAAGACCGCGACATTGAGGCCCGCCCGGCAGACGGTGTGCTTGAAGGCAAGATTAAGGACGCTGACGCCCATATTGCGGGCCTGTCCTTCACCTACAAGTTCTAAGCCTCCGCTCCGCGGACGCCACGCAAAAACGCCCCGGCTTGCCGGGGCGTTTTTGCGTGGTTCTCCATTGCGAAGGAAAGAGATCCGTATTCACACGTTATGGACGGGCTTTCCGGATACGGGAGGGGCACAGGGTTCTTCACGTGCATGTGCCCATGCGATTTCAGCAGTTGCTGGTCGTTGCCTGGGTGTCGTCCTTTTCCTTGACCAGATAGATGGCCGGCAGGGTGACGAGGGTGGTGGCGAATTTGATGATGGTGTTGCTGAAGAAGATGGACCACACCACTGCCGCCTCGAACAGGCCGCCGAAGGCGATCCAGCAAAAGATAAAGCTGTCCAGCGGGATGCTGACCGCGTTGCTGACCAGCACTCTGGACCACTGGTGTTTGGATGTGACTTTCTTTTTCCACATGCTGTAGATCTCCGTATCCGTCAGTTCGGAGATGACCTCCGCCACGATGGAGGCGAAGACGAGCCGCCACAGGGGGGCGAGCACCTGGCCGAACTCCGCCTGCGCGCCCACGCCCAGGTCTGGAGGCAGAATGGAGACCACCCAGAAATACCCGGCCATGAGCAGGTTGAAGCCTGCTGCGGTGATGATCATCAGCCGCGCTCCCTGCTTGCCCATGGTCTTGTGCACCATGTCGCGCAGGGTGAAGGTCAGCGGATAGATGAATGTGCCGGCATCGATGGACATGCCGCCAAGCATGACAATGCGCAGGGATCCGACATCGGAAAATATCTGCAGGGCGATATAGGACGCCACGAGAATGACGATTGCGTTCATGAAAAGCTCCAAATTGTGAATTCGGGGCTTTCCCTAGTCTGAAGTCGCCGGGCTGTAAATGTCTGATTATGGTCAACGAGCGGCAGAAAAAAGGAGCGTTCCAGTGCTTCGGCCTAAGCCTGCTCCGACTCCTGCGCCAGCCGTTCGCGTTTGCGTTCTTCCAGGCGCAATTCGCGGCGCATGCCTGCTTCGCGGTTGCGGCGGTGGTGGGTCGGCGTTTCGAGGATGAGGTCAGGGACCGTGGTGGGTTTCTTGTCCGCGCCCATGGCCACGAAGGTAAGGTAGGCCGAGGCGGCATGGCGTTGTTCGCCGGTCATGAGGTTTTCCACCACCACGCGCACGCCGATCTCCATGGATTGCCTGCCGGCCCTGTTCACGCTGGCGTAAAGCAGCATGAGCTCGCCTACGTTCACCGCCGCCTTGAACTCCATGCGATCGATGGAGGCCGTGACCACGCCCATGCGCGCGTGGCGCATGGCGCACACGGCTCCGGCCAGGTCGATGTGCTTCAAAATCACGCCGCCGTGCACGTTGCCGGCCGGGTTGGCGTCCTCGGGCAGGGCGCGGTGG
>Ga0180017_100130_pt1 | contig 30487 bp, 27 predicted proteins | sample KR46_S_MetaG_FD_129674 | JGI IMG/M metagenome (GOLD analysis project Ga0180017, IMG submission 129674) | Groundwater microbial communities from the Olkiluoto Island deep subsurface site, Finland - KR46_S_MetaG | ecosystem: Environmental > Aquatic > Deep subsurface > Groundwater | place: Finland...
AAAAAAAAACTGGATCCCCGCCTTCGCGGGGATGACGCATAGTGATGCCCAGAATAGCGCATCGTGATGCTGCAGAGACGACACATCAGTCATATCTTGAAAAAACGCATCGTAGTGCCGTGGCGGGGCGGGTTGGTCCGGGCAGGTTGCCTCGACTGTCTGACCGAGCCAGGCATCGTTGGCTGAATCGTTGTCCGCCGCGCTGCCTCGCTCGTACGTCCTGCACGCAACGATTCAGCCGTACGAGGCCCGCGAGGGAGTTTCGAGGCGGCCTGTCCGGACCAACCCGACCCGCCGCTCCGACCAGACGAATAACCGCGTCTTTTCCCACCTAAAGCCTGGACCCCCGCCTTCGCGGGGATGACGCAAAGTGATACCTCTAAAATAACGCAGCGATACGACTGGAATGACGCATAGTGATACCGCTGGAATGACTGTCGTAGTGCCGTGGTGGGGCGGGTTGGTCTGGGCAGGTTGCCTCGACTGTCTGACCGAGCCAGGCATCGTTGGCTGAATCGTTGTCCGCCGCGCTGCCCCGCTCGTACGTCCCGCACGCAACGATTCAGCCGTACGAGGCCCGCGAGGGAGTTTCGAGGCGGCCTGCCCGGACCAACCCGACCCGCCGCTCCGACCAGACGAAAGACGCACTTTTCTCCACATAGACCCCCGCCGACCAGACGAAAAACCACCCCGTTCCCCAAAATAGACACTTGCCTTCAAGCCACCCAACGGTCCATGATGGAGATCATGAAAGCTCCGCGCACCACCGCCCCCCGCACCTCGCCCACCGATCAGGCCGACCATGGCCGCATCGTAGGTGAAGCTTCGTCTTGTCTTGATTCCCTGCAACTCGAACATCTGGAACGCGAATTCAGGACCTGGGCCCAAGGCTCCAGGCGCGCCGACGTGACCCTGTCCCGCAGGCGTATCCTGCTGATCTTCCTGCTCATCCGCCACACCGGGGCCAAGCTGCACGAAATACTGGACCTAAATCCCCTGCGCGACATCGACCATGACCGCCTCATCGTCACCTTCGGGCGAACCACCCCGGAGCAAACCAGGACCGTACCCCTGGCCGACGCCTTGGCCGTGGAAATCCGCAACATTCTCTCCGACGAAATCTTTCGCCAAGCTTCAGGCCAGACGCTCTCTGTCGACCCGGCTTTTGTGCGCCGCAAATTTTATGAACGCGCCCAGGCCTGCGGATTCCCCAAGAACCTGGCCAGCCCTGAAATGATCCGAAAATCTCGCGGGGTGGAGCTGATGCAGTCCAACATGCCCCTGCCGGCGGTACAGATGTACCTTGGGCACTCCACGCCCAACCTGACCTCGGCATATGTTTCTTTTTCGGAAGAGGACATCCGCACCATCACCTCATCCTTTCTGCAGCGCGAAAGTCACCGCAAAACGAGCGCCCGCAACTCCTTTTTCGGCAAGATCACGGCCATCCGTCCCGCCGACATCCAGGCCGAGGTGCTGCTCACGACCCTGGACGGGCACGTCATCTCCTCGGTCATCACCCTGGACAGCCTGCGGCGCATGGGGCTTAAAACCGGCCGCCTGGCCACGGTGGAGGTCAAGGCCCCCTGGGTCAGCCTTTACAGGAGCGAGGAAGAGCCGCCCTGCTCGGCCGAAAACCGCCTGCCCGGAGTCATCACCCGCATCAAACGCGGACGGGTCAACACCGAATATGTGCTGCGCATCGGGCCGGACACGGAACTGTGCATCGTCTCAACGACACAGAGCCTGCGCCGCCTGAAGCTGCAGGAGCAGGACTGCGTGTGGGCCGTTTTCGGCAGTTACGCCACCATCATGCGGGTGGATTGACCCATTTTCAGTCGTATCGTCCACGCAGGAGACATTCATTCCATGAACGAAGAAAGGACGAGAGAACGCCTGATCGAGGCAAACGCGCGCGAATACGGCCCTATTTTCAACTATATCAACTGGATCGACGAAGATCGCGCCAGGGCTGCGACGCAGGAGAGAACCCGGCTGCTACAATCCCCCGGCCTTGCCGTGTCGTGCCTTGGCACCAAGATCCATCACGGCCCTCTCTCACCGGGGTGCCTGCAATGCGCGGGCATGGCCTGGTCCTGCCTGTTCATCAGCGGACGTTGCAACGGTCGCTGCTTCTACTGCCCCACGCCCCAGAATACGGACGACCCGCCCATGTCCGGCAGCGTGCCTTTTCACCGCGCCCAGGATTACGCCGACCTTGTCCGTTTTTTCGGGTTCGGCGGGGCGAGCATCAGCGGCGGCGAACCGCTCCTGGATTTCGAGAAAAGCCTGACCTACGTACAGGCTCTGCGTCGCACCTGCGGCCCAGACCTGCACATCTGGCTTTACACCAACGGCATCCTGGTCACGGAAGACAAGCTGCGAAGGCTTGCGGACGCGGGGCTGAACGAGATCCGCTTCGACATCGGCGCCACGGACTACAACCTGAAATTCCTACCCCTGGCCGCAGGCATCGTGCCCACGGTCACCGTGGAGATACCAGCCGTGCCCGAGGAGGCAACGCGCCTGCGCCTACTCCTGCCAGACCTCTGTGCGGCCGGGGTGAGCCACCTAAACCTGCACCAGCTGCGCCTCACTCCGCATAACGCCAGGTACCTGCTCGAACGCGAGTACACCTACGTCCACGGCCCCAAGGTCACGGTGCTGGAGTCGGAACTCTGCGCCCTTGCGCTCGTGGCCCATGCGGCCGGATGCAAGCTGCCGCTGGCCGTCAATTACTGCTCCTTTGTCTACAAACACCGATTCCAGGCTGCGGCCAGCCGCAAGCGGTTCGGCGGGCAGCTGCTTGAAAACGGGGAGTCACTGACCGGCACCGGCCACATCCACCTCCCGCATGCGGCCTTGCCCGCTGCCCACGATCACCCCGCAAAGCCTTCCGGGTTCACGGCGGTCGGCCCGGAGCATCCGACGTACGCGGCGGCCTTCCTGCGTCCCCAGGCCAGCCCGGAGTTCCCGTACCGGGAGATTCCCCTCGCGGCAGACTTTTCGGTTTTTTTGGAGCGCCACCCCGCCAGGCCAAGCGAAGGTGCCGCCGCCCAAGCCCCAGCCCAGGACCCTTCGGGCATCTATCCGCCCAGCCTGGATGAATCCTGCGAATGGATCACTCCGGGACTTGGCGTATATTTTTGACAACGCCCCTGCTTTGCGGGAAGGTTGCTTCCTGGAGGAATCATGAACCACCATTTGCATCGCAGAATCTTCATCCTGGCCATGATCACGGCCCTCTTGTTGCTGGCCTCGGCCTGCTCGACCACGCCTTTCAGCGGCCGCTACCAGCCCGGAGTCGACACAATCTTTTTGTGGCGAGGCGAACCCATCCCCCTGGAATCCCAGTGGCGCTATCTTGGGGAAGAAAAAATCAGCGTGCGCGGCGAAATATGGGATTCCTTCCTCACCCCTGTGGACGAGGTCAATTCCCTGGTCTTCGTACGTGAGGACAAGGGGGCCCCGGAATTTCTGATCCTCTCCCGGGTCATGAAGACCAGCCAGATCGAAATTTTCCGCTATCTGGGCGGGACCAAGGTGGTCATCGAAGGCTACCCCTACCGCGAGGATTCGTATGCGCTGTCTTCCGACACGACAGATCCGGAATACAGGCGCTACCTGGACATGATCCGCGCAGCCGGGATCGCCCCCGCGCCTGCCTACAAGGTCAGGGTGCTGGACCGGCTTCCCGTGGATACGGCCATGGTCCGCATTATGGAACTCAGCCCCAGGGGAGGGCACCGGCAACTGCCCGCATATGGCAAGCTCTACCCCCAGGAGCGGCTGGAGTTGCTCCAGCGCCGCTTCTTCTAGGCGTAGCCGCGCAAAGGCCGGGAGGGCAACACGGTTGACAGCGGGCCGCCCTTTCCCTAAAAGCGCCTTCTGGCTCTTGTTCCCCGGTAGCTCAGCTGGCAGAGCAGGTGGCTGTTAACCACCGTGTCGGCAGTTCAAATCTGTCCCGGGGAGCCATGAACTTCCCGCCCATCAGGCGACCAAAACCCCTTGAATTTTCGAGGGGTTTTTTGTTGCCGAGAGTTATGCGCGTCAAGTTCAGCAATTTTCCACGGCAAGACGGGTAACCTGAAGCAGCTGGCGACCGAGAACGGGCCGGCCTGGAGCCCCCACAAAAAACGGCGCAAGCCCCGAAGAGTTGCGCCGCGAAGCGTTTTCTGGGTGCAAGGACTATTTGCGATCGGCCTGGGCCTTGCGCATTTCCACGTAATGAGCGGCGGCCAGGGCGGCTACGCAGCCGTCGGCCGCGGCCAGGACGATCTGGTTGGCGTACTTCTGGCGCAGGTCTCCCACGGCAAAAACGCCGGGCAGGCTGGTTTCGCATTTCTCATCCGTGATCACGTAGCCCGAGGCGTTCATCTTCACACCGGACGGGACAAGGCCGTTGTTGGGGAGGAAGCCGACAAAGATGAACACGCCGTCGGTGGCGATATACTGGGTCTCTTCGGTCTGCACGTTCTTGACCTTGACTCCGGTCACGCCCTGGTCATCGGCGACGATATTTTCCAGCACGGAACTGAGCACCAGGGTGATGCGTGATTCGGCAAAAACACGCTGCTGCAGGATGCGGCTGCCGCGAAACTCGTCGCGGCGGTGTACCAGATAGACCTTGGCGCAGATCTTGGAGAGGTAGAGGGCATCTTCCAGGGCCGTGTCCCCGCCGCCGACCACGACCACGGTCTTGCCGCGAAAGAAAAACCCGTCACAGGTGGCGCAATAGGACACGCCCTTGCCGTACTGCTCCATTTCACCGGGCACGCCCAGCTTGCGGGCCGACCCGCCCGGAGCGAGGATGACGGCGTGGGTGTGCAGGCGCGTGCCATCAGCCAGGACGACTTCATGGAAATCCACGCCGGGCTCGACGCAGGTGACCTCGTTTTCCCGGATTTCAAGGTTGTAGCGTTTGGCGTGATTCAAAAATTTCTCGCACAGTTCGAACCCGCCGACTTCCTCGATGCCCGGATAGTTTTCCACATCCTTGGTCAGTGCGATCTGACCGCCGGGCATGCCCTTTTCGATGAGAACCGTGTGCATGGCCGCGCGCATGGCGTAGATTCCCGCAGAAAGCCCGGCCGGGCCACCGCCGACAATAACCAGATCGTACATTTCGTTTTCCAAGGTATTCTCCTCCAAGGTTGGCCTCTGATCAGGCCTGTTCCTGTTTATCTTCCTGTTTGCCAAATTTTGCCATGCCCTCGGGCAGATCTTTAAGCCGCTTCCTGCGTAAAACAGCGAGCCAATCAGATTCCGGAAAAAAAGGTATCGTACGAAATGTTTCCGGCGTCGCCAATGCAGTGAATATCACCCCGGGCGGCGGCGTGGTCAAGTCCGACCTCGAGGTCGGCGCGCAAGGAAGGCAATCCGCCGAGACGCTGGGCGTGATCGAAATCGACGATCAGCAGTCGGACACGCGGATGGACGACGGGATTGGCGGCGAACCGGTACCGTTTCACATGGGGCGTTTCAAGGGCGCGGGAACGTTCAAGGAGATCGCGAATCCAGGAGCCCATGACCTGTTCTTGCGCGAGGTGGCGATTGAGCTCCTGCATGCGCCAAACGATTCCGCCTCGTCCGGCAAGGCGCAGATCACCGTCCTGGTAGCGGCGAAGCAGAAAAAAAACAGCGGCGCCCCGAGGCGAAAGAGTGACCAGATCGGCCCGTCCCGAAGGCAAAGCGGCGTCCACGGCCAGGACACAGGAATGTCGCAGAAAAAGCCGGTCGAGGGTCGCGGCCCGCCGGTCTTCATGACGACAGACCCGGCGCCGCACATGATCATAGGAACGCGCGAGATCAGCAAGATTTTGCACCCGTTTCGGCTGCGGCGCAGCTTCGTCGCCCAGCACGGTTCGCGCTCCAGGATGCGCCAGGAGCAGATCTTCCGGCGCAATGCGGCACTGCACCCCTGCGCCACGAAGCTCCACTTCCGCAAAGGCGTTACCGCGCAGGCGAACCTTCAGCGCGGACTCTTCCACGCAAGGGACCACTTCGGGGTCGGCCACGATCCGCGCCCACCAGCTCTCAGGCACAAGGCGCAGTTCGTTGCAACGACGGCACAGCTCCCGCCATTCGCCATCCGAACCGGATTCCGGGAAAAAACCCGAATGAAGTCCCTCCAACTCCGACATCTCTCTATCCCTCTCTTAACTTTCCATCGTCTCCCTCAATCGCTCAAGGGGCGTCGGTTCGCCCCCCTCACCACACAACCTCAATCCATCCATCAGTCCATCCTCTTCCTCAAGACCCCAGAAAACACTGCACCGCCTCAGCCGGTATCTCAACCTGAACCAGCGCCCCGATCTCAAGCCCCGCGTCCTTGAACTCCGCGAGCCCCATCTGCACATGCAGAGGCCGCCCCAAGTCAACGCTCAGGCTGACAAGTCCATCTTCGAGCCGAATACGGGTCAAAGCCCCCCGGTTCAAACCAGGCTCCTCCGCCACGCTCAGGCGTACCGCGCCCGGCTCGATGACCACCCGGCCCCGGCCCGGCCCGCACTGCGGGACCGGCACGCAGAATAAGGGGGCGATCCTGCACCAGGTCCGCCCTTGTTCTGCAACGAACTGCCCCGCGTAGGAATTACTTGCCGGGCGCGCGGCAAGGCGCCCGTCTTCGAGATAGATGACCTCGGGGCAAAGGGCCGCAGCCTGGGAGCGGTTGTGGGTGCACAGCACGACCGTCGTCTCGCCCCGGTCGCGCAGATCGGCCACGATCTGCTCGATGATGACCCGGTTGTGCGTATCGACGCTGGCGGTGGGCTCGTCCAGAAGGAGCACCTTCGGGCGGCTGGCCAGGGCCCGGGCGATGGCCACGCGCTGGGTTTCGCCGCCGGACAGGCGCGGGGCGTAGACTTCGGCCAGATGAGAGAGCCCCACGAGATCAAGGGCCTCGTCCACAAGGTGATTGCGGCGCGCCTTGTCCACCCCGCGAATGGCCAAGCCGTACCCCACGTTGTCACGCACGCTGCGGCTGAACATGACCGGATGCTGCTCCACCAGGCCCACGTTGCGGCGCAGCACGCGCAGGGCAGGTTCCGTCCAGCGCACCGCGCTGCCCTCGAAGCGCACCTCGCCCTGATGCGGGGCGCTCAGAAAGGAAAGAATGCCAAGCAGGGTCGACTTTCCGGCCCCGTTGGGCCCTTGCAGGGAGTAGGCGGTGTTCTCCTCTATCGCAAGGCGCGGCAGGTCGAGCACAACCCGGCCCTCATAGACGACGCGAACGCCGCTCAGTTCAAACAGACTCATCTCCCCGTCCTCCCCTGCACGTACCCGAGCAGCACGTTCACGGCCAGGCTGATGGACAGCAATACGATGCCAAGCCCCAGGGCGAGGACGAATTCACCCTTGTCGTACTCCAGGGCCATGGCCGTGGTCATGGTGCGGGTGAAGCCCTTGGCGTTGCCGCCGAGCATCATGGAGATGCCGATTTCGGAGATGACGCGGCCGAAAGCGGCCACAATGGCGGCCATGATGCTAAAACGTGCCTCGCGCAGGATGACCAGACCCACCTGTAAGGGGGAAGCGCCCAGGGTCAGGGCCGTGCGTCGGTAGCGGTCGTCGAGGCGGCCCACGGCGGCGATGGTGAAGGCGATGATGATGGGGGTGATAAGGATGATCTGGCCTAAGATCATGGCCTTTTGCGTGTACAGCCAGCCCAGGGAGCCGAACATGCCGCGCCGCGAGAGCAGGGAATAGACCAAGAGGCCGATGACCACGGTGGGCATGGCCAGCATGGTATTGAAAAAGGTGATCACGGCCTGCTTGAGGCGAAAACGCGCGATGCCGATGAAAAACCCGGCCGGGACGCCGACAATGCAGGCGGCCAGGGTGGACCAGAGGCTGACGTTCAGCGACACGCCGACGATGTGCAGCAACTCGGGGTCGAGCTCAAGCAGGAGGGCCAGCGCGGCCTGCAGACTTTCCAGAAAAAACATGCACCCTCCAAACCGGGCAGGCAGTTCGTAAAAAAAACGGCCCGCTACAGGAGCGGGCCGCCATAAAATCTCGCGATATGCGGCCCGGAATCAAACCTGATCCCGATCCGTCCTGCCATGCGCCCGAAGCTATTTTGCGTCGGGAAAGAAGAGCTGATTGTCAAGGAGTTTGTAGTCCGCGATGACCTGCTGCCCGCGCGCGGAGACCAGCCAGTTGGCGAACGTGTCGGCCAGATCGAAGCGAACATGGGGGTGCTTTTCCGGGTTGACCGGGATCACGCCGTAGGGGTTGAAGAGGGTCGTGTCGCCTTCGCTGATGGGTTCAAGATCCAGGCCCTCGGGACGGCCGTACTTGTACTGCACGTAGGTGCCGCGGTCGGTCAGGGTGTAGCCCTGCTTTTCCTCGGCAAAGGTCAGAGTCTTGCCCATACCCTGGCCGATGGACATATACATCTTCATTGCTTCGGGACGGACGGTCTTAAAGGTCACTTCTTTGTCCTTGGCCTTGAAGATGGTGTCCTCCTCCCTCAGGGGCAGGCCGGAGCCCTTCCACAATTCCTGTTCCTTGGCATGGGTGCCGCTGTCGTCGCCACGGGACACGAACACGGCCTCGGACATGGCGATCTTCTTCATGGCCTGGGGCGCATCGGCTCTCTTCGCTCCGGCCGGATCAGCGGCGGGGCCAATGAGCAGAAAATCGTTGTACATGACGTAATAGCGCTTGGTGCCGAAACCGTCGGCCACGAATTTTTCCTCGCGGGCCGGGTCGTGCACGAAGATCACGTCCACGTTGCCGTCCACACCATCGCGGATGGCCGCGCCAGTGCCCTTGGCCATGACCTTGACGTCAATTCCCGTGTCCTTCTTGAACTCGGGGAGCAGCACATCGAGCAGGCCGGAGGACTGCGTGCTGGTAGTGGTGGACATACTCAGCACCTTGTCTGCGGCGAAGCCCATACTCGGCAGGGCCAACAAAACTAGCAACACCAGGAACTTCTTCATACTTCCTCCTGCTGAGTGCAAAATGACATATGGAAATTCCCTTATGTCAAAATAGACACAAAAACAAGCAGGAAGCCGCGCCTTATGTTCAATTAAGAACTGTTTTCACCGATGGCTGGATTGCCATTGCGCTGCCCTCGGTTTTTTTCGGACGGACGTAAGGCAGGGTAAAGTCCGACGAGGCCAGGGCCACGCCATCGCCCGTGCGCAGAACTCTGGCGTTGACGTAAATTTGGCGCTCGATGACCGTGTAGGTTCCGACCAGCACGGAATAGGCCGGGACATCGGTGTTTATGCGGGACAGATCACGGGACAGGACAAGGAGCCCGCCCTCGGGCTGCAGTCGCAGCTCATCGGAACGCAGCTGGACCTCGGTCACGGAATAGCCGAGCTGGCTTAAGCGCGAGGCAACCTGCTCCGAAAGAAGCCTGCCGAGATCATTGGTGTTTTCCATGTTCGTTGAGTCAACGAAGGAGGCCGCGAGCATGGGATAGCCCGCCACCCCGCTCCCGGAAAGCTGGCGATGCAGATGGTCTCCCGCCTTGTAGGACAGGGGGATGAGCGGCGGCGTTTTGGCACGAGAACCCACCTCATAAAAGGGTGGCAGCTGGACGCATCCGCACAAAATAAGGCAGGCAATCAGGACAGGGAACTTGGACATGACCGATCCTCCGGAGAAAAATGCCGACTGCACAATGCACAGCATGCCGCGTGCCAAGGCTTGCCGCCTTAAGTTTTCCCGCCGCCGGCCGATAACCTGATTATGAGAAAAATCATCATCAAGGATCACGTAATGCGCATCGCAGCTCTGCTTACCCTGCTGGCCATGGCTTTTGTGACCGGCTGTTCTTCAGTCAGCGTCAACTCCAGCCAGTCCAAGCAACTGGTCACGACGCAAGCCCCCATTTCCAGCGGCTACCTGATCAGCACCCAGCCCAAAATGCAGGCCATGGCCCACTGGGATCAGCTGGCGGACAAGGTCGCCAAAAACTGCGGCACGTCCCTGGACCACTTTTTCCCGCAGGACGATGTGCGTGTTTATGTCGCGCCCATGGGCACGACGCCTTTCGCCAAAGTCTACAGGGAAGCCCTGCTGACCCGGCTGATCGATTACGGTGTGCCCATCGCCTTTGAACCCGAAGGGGCGGCCGTCCTTGAAGTCAATCTGGAGCTGGTCACCCACCGCCGTGTTCTGGACAAAACTTCAAAGGGATCGCGGCGGGCCCTCGACCCCGGTTTCAGGCAGCGCAAGAACAACGCCGGGCTGTATGAACCCGTGCCGCTAGTGTCCGAGGAAAGCGGATACTTCGACGCGCCCACTCCCGATTCCGAGGTCCAGATCAATTCGGCCCTGGTGCATCAAGGCGCGTACCTGTACCGCGACTCGAGCATTTTCTACGTCAGCGGCCCCGACTGGGCCCATTACCGCTTGCAGGCGCCCCAGGGCGCGGTTGAACTCAAACGCTATTCTCTGGTGAACTGATGATCCGCTGCGCCCTTCTGTTCATTATGCTCTGCACTTTTCCGCTTCACGCAATGGCGCAATGCGGGGCCTCACGCGTCGACATGCTCAGCGACTCCCTGGCCGCGAACCTGATTTCCAATCTGCAGGTCCGCCTGGACCGCTCTGCGCTGATCATGACCGCGCCTTTCGCGGACCTGCATGATGTCAAAAACACGTCCCCCCTGGGCCGCATCCTGGCGGAGGAGCTCGGCAACGCTTTCACCCGTCACGGATACCGTCTGGCGGACACCCGCGTGTTCATGCCCTCGCCCTACAGCTTGAAGGAGCAGGGCGAAACAGCCCTGTCCTCGGCACCGGATCAGGTTGGCGCCACCAGCGGCGTGCAGACAATACTGAGTGGAACCTACGCCATGGTCGATGGCGGCCTGCGCATCTCCGCCCGCCTCGTGCGTCCTGCGGACCATGCAGTTCTTGCCGCAGCCAGTTGCCGTTTGCGGCTCACGGAAGAGGTTCGAGAACTGCTTGCCGCCTCCTCAGGCACAGCGAAAGTACCGGCTTTCCCCGCCACGCTCATGAACCTCAAAACAAAGGCCGATGCCAAACTCGTGCAGCAGGCACTGGCCGCTCAGGGCCTCTACAAAGGCAAGATCGACGGTCTCTTTGGCAAGCGGTCCAAGGCCGCGCTGTCGCGTTTTCGCGCCTCCATGGCCCTGCCCGCCACTCCGGCCTGGGACCTTGAGACCCAGGCGGCCCTGCTGCCCACAACCTGACCCGGCACACACCCCGCCGAAAATCTCTACTCCCTTTTTAACAATCGTCACGATTATCCTTGACGAGCAGACGATTCGCGCCTAGCTAGCTCTCGTTTCAAAACGAAATTCATGAATAATACAATATTTCCGAATACGAGGTAGCCATGCGTGAAATCACCCTATTTTTGCATTCCCAGAAAATCCAGCGTCCCAGGCCCGTCATCTCCACCGCCATCATGAGCCTGGCCGGAGGGCTGCGCAGCGCACTTTGCTTTTTGAGCAGCCTGCGACGGACGCACCGCGACAAATAATCCGACGCGCGAGTAACGTGAAACGGCCGGACTGCATCGCAGCCCGGCCGTTTCACGTTGTATCGCCTGGGTTTTATTGCCCGAAGCAGGAGGTCTGAGAATATTCCACACGGTCCTTGTATTCGGACTGTTTCCCGCGATTCCACATCTTGACGGGGCGGTAGTAGCCGACCACTCGTGTGTACACCTCCGTCTCCTGGCCGCATTGCGGGCAGGTGATCTACTCCCCGGTCAGGTACCCGTGGTCCTTGCAGATCGAGAAGGTCGGCGTGATGGAGACGTAAGGGATCTTGGTTTCGCTCAAGGCGCGCACCAGGAAGTTCTTGAGGGCCTTTGTGTCCGGCACGGATTCGCCCAGAAAGCTGTGAAACACTGTACCGCCGGTGTACATGGGCTGCAGGCGGTTCTGATGCTCCAGGGCGGAGAATACATCCGAAGTGTGCCCCACCGGAAGCAGGGTCGAGTTGGTGTAATACGGCACCCCGTTTCCGGAAGCCTGTATGTCGGCATAGAGTTTCTTGTCGATCTTGGCCAAACGGTAGCTGGTGCCTTCGGCCGGTGTGGCTTCAAGGTTATAGAGGTTGCCGGTCTCCTCCTGGAAGCTCACGGTCAGCTCGCGCAAATGCTCCAGAGTGCGGACCATGAGACGGATCCCGGCTTCGGTCTCGATGCCCTTGCCGAGCAGGTTCATGCAGGCCTCATGGCCGCCCAGGATGCCGATGGTGCTGAAGTGACTGCGAAAACCGTTTTTCAGGTAGCGCCTGGAAAAAGGAAACATGCTCTTGTCCATATTGTCGGTGACCATCTTGCGCTTGAACTCAAGGGAATCCTTGGCCAGGGTCGCGTACTCGCCGACCAGGTCCAGAAAATCTTCCTCGCCCTGGGCCAGATAGGCCAGCTTGGGCAGATTCAAAGTCACCACACCGATGGAGCCGGTCAGATCCCCCGCGCCAAAAAGGCCGCCGGTGCGCTTGCGCAGCTCACGCAGGTCCATCTGCAGCCGGCAGCACATGGAGCGCACGTCCTCGGGCTTTAGGTCGGAATTGATGAAATTCTGGAAATACGGGACGCCGTATTTGGCCGTGAGCTTCAAAAGCAGCTCGCCAACCTCCGTCTCCCACGGAAAATCCGGGGTGACGTTGTAGGTCGGGATGGGGAAGGAAAAAATCCGCCCGTGATAGTCGCCGACCAGCATGACCTCAAGGAAGGCCCGGTTGATCATCTCCATTTCGGCGGCGTACTCGCCGTAAGTGCTGTCCTGCAGCTTGCCGCCGATGATGACCGCCTCTGAGGCGATGTGCGCGGGCGGGGCGAGATCGAAGGTCAGGTTGGTGAAGGGGCTCTGCCCGCCCCAGCGCGAGGTCGTGTTCAGATTGAACACGAATTTCTGCATGGCCTGTTTGACCTCTTCGTAGGTCATGCTGTCGTAGCGGACCAGCGGAGCCAGGTACGTGTCCACGTTGTTGAAGGCCTGGGCTCCGGCCCATTCATTCTGCAACGTGCCAAGAAAATTGACCATTTGACCCAGGGCCGCGTCGAAATGCTTGGGCGGCCCCGAAGAGCAGCGCCCCTCCAGGTTGAAGCCTTCAAGCAAGAGGTCGCGCAGGGACCAGCCAGCGCAGTACCCGGCCAGGCCAAAGGACAGGTCGTGGATGTGAAAATAGCCGTGCTCATGGGCTTGGCGCACTTCCTCGGGATATTTCTCCAGGGAATAACGGGCCTGCACGGAACCGGACAGATGCAGCATGAGCCCCTGGAAGGAGTGGGCCATGTTGGCGTTCTCACTGACGCGCCAATCAGACTTGTCCAAGTAACTGTCGATGGTCTCGGTCACGTCCAGAAAGGTCTCGGTCTGGCTGCGGATGGCCCTGCGCTTCTCGCGGTACACGATGTAGCGCCTGGCGACCTGGTACAGTCTGGACTCCATGAGCACCTGTTCGACGGTGTCCTGAACCATTTCCTGCTCAGGCATGGACTGGGCTTCGAGCTTGGACTCGACCTTGCCAGCCAGGCGTTTGGCCAGGATCGGATCCTTGATGCCGCTGGCGTTCAAAGACTTCAGGATCGCCTGAGCGATCCGGTCCACGGACCAGGATTCGACGCGGCCGTCTCGTTTCACAATCTGCTGAGGCATGGATACTCCAATAAGGTTCGGTCTAATTGAAAATCAGGAAAAATCGTCATGACAGCGGGGCTCGACATAGTCCTGGAAGTGCAGGGACAGATCCCCCGGCACCTGCGCCCTGGTCGCTTCAAGGTCCGCCGCTGTAAGATCAGGCACCTTGGTGCAACGGAAATACACCTGCCCAGGATAGGCCAGGGCCAGGGCAAAAACTTCCGCGAGGGCATCGCGGGCCGTATCGGCGGCCATGCCCTGTCCGGTCAGTTCAGGATACATGGCCCACGGACCCTTGACATCCACGGCCAGGGCCTGGACCAGCCCGGCCTCAAGCACTCGCCTGAGGACATGGGGCGCAGAGCCGTTGGAATCGAGCTTGACCGGCAGCCCGGTGGAGGCAAGGTCGGCCAGCAGTTCCTCCAGCCCGGCCACACAGGTCGGCTCCCCGCCGGACAGGGTGATCCCGTCCCGCCAGCGCTTGCGGCGGCGCAGATCGGCCAGGACGGCGCTTTTGTCCAGACCCGGCAGCGACGCCCAGTTCCAGGCCAGGGATGCATTGTGGCAGGTCGGGCAGCGCAGATTGCAGCCGCCGGAAAAAAGCACGCACGTGATTTTGCCCGGCCAGTCGCAAAGACTCACCGGCACCATGCCACGCACGCGCTCCCAGACGGGAGTGGTGTCAGCCATGTTCGCTCGAAGTTGGTGTGACGTTTCTGTGAGCAACTCAACACCCTGCATCCGCGTGCAGAGGGTTAAGAGAATTGCTTCAGGCGGGTTTTCTGGCTTGCCCCGCAGCGGCCGGTTTTGGCGCGGCATGGGGATTACAGTGGCGGGACCGCCCCGGATTTACACCGGGTTCCCTTGCTTCTGAAGTAGTCTTGAAGAACGAAATAAGTATTAGGCCATGAGCGCGTCGGGATCAACCAAAACCTTTTCCACAGATGCGCGTCGCATGTGTGGATGACGAAATCCGGCCAATGATTAAGACCTGTTGTGGCGCAAAAAACTTTTTCCGGCCAAGGGAAGCGTCAGCGCGAAAAATCCAGCCAGTGCGAGGAATGTGACGGACAATCCCTGATTGTCCGCCAGCAGGCCCACCAATGGTCCGGTAAGCACGAACCCCAACCGGAAGGCCAGACTGTGCAGGGACAGGATACTGGCCCTGTTTCTGCGCGTACTCAAAGCCTGCAGGCGCGAACGCATCAGCGGCCCCTGCAGCCCGCGCATGGCTGTCAGCAGGTAGTAGAACAGAAAACCCCCGAGGGCTGAGACTGTCCCCAGGCCCAGATACGCGACGACGATCATCCCGAAAAAAAGGGTCTGCATGCCCGCGACGCCAAGCCTGCCCTCGACCCGGTGGCTGTTTGCCGCGCCCAGGGCCACAACCAGATTGGCCCCGGCCCAGACCGGGCCGAACCAGGCCACGGGTACCAGGCACTCCTGCATGTAGGGCTGGATGAGCCAGACCATGTAGAAGGACGCAAGCCCCAGAAGCATACCGTTTACGATAGTCGCCCGGATGGCGGGAGTTTCCAGAAAGGCGGTTCTGCATACGCTCAGGGCCTCCGCCAGATGGGAGGTCACAGGCCCGCCGCCTTCCTCCTTGGGTTCTTTGAGGCTCAGGCAAAGGCCCAGGGCCAAGGTCCAGATCCCGATCTGGGCCACAAAGGGCAAGAGCGGCCAGTGGGCATACATGAGTCCGGCAAAGAGCGCTCCAGCGGCCTCACCCCCCTGCGCCCAGCCGACCATGCGCCCGTCACAGCGGGTGTACAGGTCCACCCGCCCCTCGGCGCGCAGGGTTTCAAAAAGCAGCGCCGTGTCCGAACCGCTGATGAACGCGAAGGAGACCCCCAGCAGCAACTCCGCCACCAGCACTCCCCAGAATGTTTCCGCGGTCAGATACCAGCCCCACCCCGCGATACCGAAAACACAGGCCACAATCAGGGCCCAGCGATAGCCAAGGCGGTCACTGACATACCCCGAAGGGTACTCCATGAGCACGCTGGCCAGAGAGAAAAAGACCTGCAGGGTCAGGATATCGGTCAGGGTCAGGCCGATCTCGTCCTTCCAGAACAGGGTGATGATGGCCATGGGGAAGAGGGTCATCTTCAGGGCCGCGAAGACATTGAGAGTCAGCAGCGTCCGCCGCAGGTTGCTTTCGCCTGTGGACTCAGATCCTGCGGCCCGGCGAGGTGCTTTGCCAAAAAGAGACATGACCGCCTAGTCCTTGATCAGGGGGCCGAAAAAACGCCCCGTCGCACGCGGCTTGCCCACCAATTGGGGAACAACGGAATTGAGGGCGTGAATGACCGGCAGGCTGAGCGCGAAGCTTGCGACCGTGACCAGCGCACTCACGGCGAAAACGCTCCATCCGTCGCCCGGCAGATTCTCCACGCTCCACGCGGCCACCGGAGCGTTGACAAAGTGGTAGAACACGCCGTTCATGCCGAGCAGGATAAGGGCGTTACGCCCGAAAAAGGCCAGCAGGGAGACATTTTGCAAAACCCTGCCCAACGCGACGACAAGGGCAGTCCCGGCCAGGGCGGTAAAAGGAAACCACAGAAAATGTCCATGTCCTGAAAGCAGGATGACCACGGCCTGCAGATACCTGAACGGCCCCTGATTCAGGTCGAAGGAAAATTGAACCGCAGCCAGCGAGATCAGGAATATGGCCGCGGCCCGGAATGCGGAGACGCGACTGGTCAACCCGGTTCGGCCAAGCAGCACGCCCACCAAATAAAAGGCGTAAACCACCGGAACCTCGTGCAGAAGCCAGAAGCTCTTGTTCTGCCCGAAAAAGAAATACTGTTCATTGAGCGCGTAGCCGCCGACATAGAAAACCAGGGCCGCCAGAACGATGCGCGGGACGGAATCAAGATATCCCTGCAAAACGCGGTGCAGGCACTCGACGCTGACCAGACAGGCCACAAACCAGAGCGGAATGTTGAAAAGAGGAAAGCCCATGGCCGTGGCTACGGCGGCCTGGAAATAGCCGCGCGCGGTGGCAAGGTCCAGCATCGGGAACCAGCCCGAGATCACAAGGGAGAGGGCCGCCGTAAGGGCGCTGAAAAACAGATACGGCGCGATGCGCCCAGCCAGGGTAGCTCGCACGAATGTCCTGGCCGGAGGGATGCTGGGCCGAGCGCCCTTTATCCACCCTGAAAGAATGAAAAAAAGGATCATGTGAAACGAATAGATCCATTTGTAGTGCACGGCGGCGACAGGATTCTCAAGATACATGACCTGTTCGACGAAATGGCCGTAATAAACGAGCATCAGCCCCAAAGCACGAGCGACATCGATGGCGTCCAGACGCTTTTCTTGCGCATCCTGCATGAAACTCCTCCCGTCAGCCGGTTCTGGCTGTTTCGCTTTTCAAATGTCACTGCAAAAAGCCATCAGCCCCCTGCAAGACGCCACTGCAAAAAGTCGCGAAAGAACCTGAGTGTCATTCCCGTGAAGGCGGGAATCCATCTTTTCAGATAGTTAAAAAAGGCATGGATCCCCTTCTTCAAGGGGATGACGACTTTTTGCAGTGACGTCCTGCAAGAGGGGAGCCGTGCTTTTTTTCAACTCCATGAAAACACAGGATTTACCCTGAAGAGCGCAAGCCCTCCTGCCCATGCTGGGCACACGTTTGCGGGAATGACTTTAACTGAAGTCTCGCAACTTTAAGCAGCGAGAACTTGTCAAATGACACTCCGGTTCTGAACACGAACACACTGCATTTGTCATCCCCCAAAAAAAAAGGCCCCGAAGGGCCTTTTTTCATTAATAACCATCTCTACTTGTTCAGCTTCACTTCCTGGGGGAAGATCGGCAGATAGCGGTAGGAGATACTCATGACCAGGAAGCCGTAGGCCACGATCATGAGCGAAGTGGACCATTCCGCCCAGTTGGGCACGTAGGTGGTCCAGCGGTCGAAAGGCATGACCGGGATGGCCAGGGCCTGAACCGTGAAGACGAACCGGTTGATGGACACACCGATGGCGGCCATGATGGCGGCGCCATAGAGCAGTACCGGACGCTGACGGGCGGCGGGGATGACCAGGATTACGGCCGGGATCAGACCGAACCAGAACAATTCAGCCCACAGCAGCCATTTGGGATACCCGTGCTCGGAACTGAACATCTGGTCAAAGGTCAGGCCCATGCCAGGCAGGATGCCGGCGGCCCATGCGTAGGTGTCGATGATCTTGAAGAACATGTACAGGCACAGGAGTAAGCCGGAGATCTTGCCCAGGAGCATCTTGGTCTCGTAGCTGACCAGCTTGCGGCCGGTGATGGATTCCATCAGGGCGGCACAGAGCATGGTGAAGCCGGGGCCGGTTGCGATGGCCGAGGAGATGAACAGGAAGAAGGTCCAGGGCCAGATGAAGAAGCCTTCGCGGAACACGAACGGACGACCGAAGAGCACGCCGTACATGCCGCCCAGGGAACCCTGGTGGAAGAAGGACAGGAAAGTGCCGATGCCGGCGAAAAGCGGCATGTACACATGAAGGTTGTGAGCCAGATGGTGGCAGAACCTGTTCTGATTGATCTTCCGGTTTTCCAGAATGATCGGCACGTACTCAATGATCAGCACCGTGCAGTAACAGGTGATGCAGAAGATGACTTCGGTCAGCATGGAGTGGACGTTGGGGTGCCAGTAACCGAACCATGCCCGCAGCGGCTGGCCGATGTCGAGCACCAGAATCAGCATGGCGCCGGAGTAGCACAGGAACCCGACGATGACTGCCAGATTAATGACGTTTTTGAGCTCGTCGATACGGACGATGTAGCGCAGGAAGCCGGAGAAAAAGGCACCGGCACCCAGGGCGATGACCGCCAAGTCAAAGGTGATCCACAGGCCGAACCCGAAATAGTTGTCCAGGCCCGTCACTCCGATACCGGTTCCCAGGACCTTGTACGCACCGTATCCGCCCCAAACGAGGAAGATGCTGATCACGCCCAACCAGGCCAGGAACTTCCCAACAGAACAACGTTCTACCCCTTCGGGCCAGTACGCGCTATCAGACATGATCGCCCCCCTTCTCATTCTTCAGGTAGTTGTCCCCGAGTTTGCGGACCCACTCCCGCTTGGAGTAGTAGTACACCTGCGGGTCGGTACCGAGCTTTTCCAGCACACGGAAAGCAAACTTGGTCGCGGCCATCTTGCTGACTTCATGCTCGGGATTGTGCAGATCGCCGAACTTGATCGCCCCGGTCGGACAGATTTCACCGCAGGCCGGAATATAGGCGTCCTCGGCCAGTTTCGTCGGATCCTCGTCGTTCATGCGGGCCCGCTCCTTGGCCGCCATGAAACGATGGTGGCAGAAGGTGCATTTTTCGACCACGCCGCGGGGCCGGGCCGATGCGTATGGGGTGAGGACTTTTTCCATGCCTTCGGGCCAAATCGGATCGAACCAGTTGAAGTACCGGGAGTGGTAAGGGCAAGCCGCCATGCAGTACCGACAACCGATGCAGCGGGGGTAGACCTGACTGACGATGCCGCCTTCCTCGTCCTTGGTGGTGGCCACGACCGGGCAGACCGTGGAGCAGGACGGATGACCGCACTGCATGCAGGGCCGGGGCAGGTAGGCGATCTCATGATCAGGAAAGGGCTTCTTGTTGGACAATTCGTATATGTTCATCCAATCGTTGGTGCGCAGCTTGTTGGCAGCGTCGGCTTCGGGGGGAAGGTTGTTTTCCGCCCGGCAGGCGACGGTACAGGCCCCGCACCCGGTGCACTTGTCAAGGTCGACAAGCATACCCCATTTTACTTTGAATTCTATAGCTTGCATTGTGAATATCCTCTTATTTTTTCCAGACGCTTAAGGAATTTCTACGCCTTACTGACAGTGACCCGCGCCGTCGCGAATCTGGACAGTCCGGTCTGGGCCTCAATGTCGGCGGCCAGCAGTTTGTAGACGTTGTCTCCCTTGCCTCTGGAAAATTCATCCCATGCAGTTCGGCCAAAACCCAGGGGGGCCACGACGGTGTCATTCATCACGCCTTCAAAAATGCGCAAGCGAGCCTTGCATTCACCGCCCGCACCAGCGAGCTTGATGGCGTCATCTTTATTCAGCCCCAGGTTCTTTGCCGTAGCCGCGTTCATCAGCACGTACATGTCGTTGCCGAGCATCTCGTCGAAGCGGATGGCGTTGGTGTTGAATGGAGGAATGGCGATCTTGGCGCTGCCGATCTTGAGCCGCAGCACAGGGGCAAGAGCCAGGGTCTTTCCATCCGCAGCGGCCACGGACAGTTCCTCAAGGGGGGTGGTCCACAGCGCCAAATCCTGGGCCGGGAACTCTTCCGAAACCCAGGCCGCGCCTTCGACCATCTCGTCGAAATCGGCACCCAGGGCCTCGGCCTTGGCCTTGACCACGTCCTCGAAGGATTCGAAACCAAGATCAAGATCGGCCTTGGCTGCTACGGCCAGAATGACATCGCCCGCAGGCTTGGTGTCGAACACCGGCTTGATGACCGGAGCGGCCACCGTGTAGTTGGGCTGGCCCGAACCATACGGGGAGTAGGCGTCATCGAGGCGCTCGAAGGCGTAGCTGTCGGGCATGATAAGATCCGCCATGGCTGCGGTCTCGTCCATGAAGGAGCTAAAAGAAACCACGAAGCCGGCCTTGTCGATGGCGGCCTGGGCCTTGGTCAGATTGGGCAGGGCGTAGGCCGGGTTCGCGCCGTGGACCATGAGCACTGCGGGAGCCTCGGCGCCGCCGTCGGCAACCGCGCTCAGGTACGCGACAACGTCGCTGGCAAGCAGCGTCTTTTTGTCCGCCGCAGCTTCGACGACACTGGGGGCCCAAGGCAGGATGCGCACGCCGCCCACCGTATTGACCCGCTCCAGGAGCATGTTCAGGCTCATTCCGGCGGCAAGTTCAAAGGCACCCAGTCCCTGACCGGCTTCGGCTGCCGTCAGGACCAGCGGGCGTCCGGCCCGGACCAGTTCCCCAGCCAATCCCTTGATGGTCTCGGCGGAAACGCCGGTGATCTCGGCGACCTTATCAAGCGGGTACGCGGCCTTCACGAATTTCGCGAAAGCAGCAAAACCGGGCCAGAAGGAGCGATCGCGTCCGGATTCTGCGATAACAGCCGCAAGACCCATGGCCAGCACCGGTTCGGTCCCAGCCGCGCAGGGAATCCAGCTGTCGGCTACGGCGGTGGTACCGTTCTGGGCGGGCCCTACATAGATATACTTGACGCCCTTCTCGCGGCTGGCGGAAAAAGCCTTGCCGTTGCGGGCCACGTTGCCCCAGGAGCCCAGGGCGTCGGCACCGAGCATGAGCACATAATTCGCATTCTCGATGTCATAGCCCACCTGGCCGTCCCCGCCGAGCATGGCCAGGGCCGCTGCTGCCGGAGCGCTTTCGCTGGGCATGAGAAAAGATTTGTCGGAGCCGGCCTTGCCGACCAGTCCGGCCAGCACGTCGGTGACGGAACCGGTCTCGTCGCCGCTGATCATGGCCACACTGGAACCGGCGGCCTTGATTTTCTCGGCGAGCATTTCTTCTGCTTCATCCCAGCTGATGTCCTTAAAAGAGGAACCATCTTTAAGCTTGGGATTCTTCACCCTAGAAGGGCTGTACATGAGATGCACGCTGGCCGCACCCAAAGGACAGATGCCGCCAAGGCTCAGAGGATGATCCGGGTTGCCTTCGGCCGCAACGGGCCTTCCGGCAATGGTCTTGATTTTGATACCGTAGGCATCGGAACCCAGCTTGCAGAGCGCCGGAACCTTCTGCTCCTCACCGTACTGGAGCGTGGGGATCCACGGCCAGTTCTGCGTCCAGATGGACACATCATCCAGAGTTTTCCAGATCACGGGAGTGAAGGTGCTGCCTACTACGCCGCCAGCCACCAAAGAAATAAAGCTTCTTCTGTCGATTCCCATCGTAAATCCACTCCTCTCTTATTTGTGGCACACAAAACAGGCGTTGCTGGCCCCATTCTCGGCATGGCACCGTTCACACTGCCACATCTTCATGGTGTCCTTGCTGTAGCCCGAAAGCCTGTTTTCGTAATAGACAGGCGGGGTGCTCATGTTGGCCACATCCGGATGACATGATGTACAGTCGAAGTCCTTGTGCGCGATGTGAGAGAAATAGACGTTGTCTGGCTGTTTCTGGTAGATGAGCCATTCAACTTCCTTTTCCTGCTGCACATACTCGGCCACGTAACGAGCTTCATCAGGATCTTCCCCCTGAACATCCTCATGGCACCCTACACAGTTCGCGTTCGTGGGATAGCCAGCGAAGGAGCCATCCTCCCGATACGCATGGCAATCTTCACATGCCATGGCCTGGTCTTCGACATGCACGACGTGATCGAACCAGATGGGTTGGGTCTTCTGACTGTACAGGACTTTGGGGAAGCCCCACCAACCAAGCACGATCGATGCCACCAAACCAACCAGGAATGGCAACACCACGCAGCTTTTGCATTTTGCCACAGTCCTCTCCTCCTACCGCGTTGAGATGAAATTTAAAAAACTTAAACGGAATAATTGCCCACCTGTATTCAAGAGGGTCCTCCCGTGTCAAGAGATAATGAAAAAAATCACGATGTTCGGCCGCCACCTAACCCCTTTGCAACAAATGAAAATTCATGAATGGCGGGGGCATTATCCTCCTGTACACCCGGCTATCAGCCGACGGCGTCCATAGTGAAGGGCGACCTAAATTCCGACAGAGGCGGCAACCGCAAGTCCCGGTCCGACATGATCGGCGGAAGATCGGGCCAGACAATCCCCAGCTCCGGATCAAGGGCGGAGATCCCTCCGTCATGCTCCGGCGAATAATACCGATCGACCTTGTAAAGAAACTGCGTGTCGGCTTCCAGGGTCATGTAGCCGTGGGCCAAACCCGCAGGCACGAAGAGCTGCTGGAAGTTCGCCGCCGAAAGGGTGAAACCCTGCCAACGACCGAAAGCGGGCGAGTCCTTGCGCAGATCGACCACCACGTCGAAAACGGCTCCCCGCCCGACCCGCACCAGCTTGGTCTGGCTCATGGGGTGAGTCTGGAAATGCAGGCCGCGCAACACCCCGGGCTGCGTGGAAAAGGCCTCGTTGTCCTGCACGAAATCGACATCCAGGCCCTGCTCCACGAACTGGCGCCGGCTGTATGTTTCGCAAAAAAATCCGCGGTGATCGCCAAAAACCCTAGGTTCGAGCAGCAACACCCCGGGAATCCGCGTCGGGGACATCTTCATGAGCGCCTTCCTTGTCTTATGATGTAAGAGCCCTGCGACTATAACAAGTGCCCACGGAAAACAATGTCGATCGGATCGCGCCCCTGTCCGCGAACACCTGCGCGCGAGTTCAGCCCGCTGCCCGTTGCAGCAATCCTTCTACGCTGGTTTCCAGGCGGCCCAACGAAACACACCGCGTCGTCAGCCTCGTCCATCTTGCAGGCGTGGGAAAGGTGAACCAAGTATTGAACCAGCGATGGAGCTGCAGCGCAAGGCGTTCTCGTGAGCAGAGATATGCACAACTTTTACACTAAACACTCGAAATCAAGCATTAAACATAGCGAGATTAGCCCTTATCGCTCATCGAATGCCGACCAAACTGTAGTAAATAGGGGGCCGCCTAAGCCACCCTGTGCCCAGACCGCGCTAGTTCTGACGCCGATGCCCTCGTTGACTACACACAAACGATGATCTCGCCAGAGTGAAGGCAGAGGGGAAGAAGCTGGGCAATCCCGACCCTGACTTGGAGAGAATCAACTCCGCCCGACAGGAGCAAGCGGATCTCCAGGCAGAACGGCTACAGGCGTCTACTTGCCGCATTCCAAGGCCAGGGGATGCCCCAACGCAGGATGGTGCAAGAATTGAACAATCTGGGCCTCCGAACTGCCCGGGGGCATGCTTGGACTTTGTGCGAGGTGCAAAGGATTTTGAACGACTGGGCTTGTAGGCGATTTTATCAGACCCAAACCACAGGCGACCAAACACTGAACATCGCCTTAATCCACTTCTTTGCCTCCAACGGGGGGAAGAAATCAAGACTACGATTGAAATAACCCTTTCAAATTTTTCAATCAAAACAAAACCATACCTATCTTTGTCTTGACTCGCCAAGCTGACTCCGGCAGTCCGTGATGACGAGTAGCGTTGTGATGCCAGACACCCTTACAAAATTATGTCGCATAATATTCATTAAAAACTTGTATGTATGACATTCAAGATTCTTGTTTTTATGATTTTCCGCTTTTATAGGCCGCAGGGTTGTCGACTGACTCGCATACAGCCAGTACATACACAAAAACCCACCCCCCTCGACTACGCAACAATCTAGGAAGCATTATGGATCTCTCGCGACTGATGAAGTCGGCCTCGGGCGCAACTCGGAGCACGTGCGCATCTCTCTTTCTCTTCTTCTTGATGTTCTTCACACAATCGTTACATGCTGCTGAACTCGTTTGGCTATCTGGGACAATGCTCGGCATCAACTCAGACGGATCGGTAATCGTGGGATATGGAGATTCCGGTTCAGGCAATGAAGCATTACGCTGGACAGATGCCACAGGCATGGTGGGACTGGGCGACTTGCCGGGTGGTATTTTTTCGTCAAGTGCCTATGCTGTCAGCGCCGATGGTTCGGTAATCGTGGGAACAGGAAATTCCGCGTCAGGTAGTGAAGCATTTCGTTGGACAGATGGCACCGGCATGGTGGGGCTAGGCGACTTACCGGGTGGTATTTTTTCGTCAGAGGCCTATGCTGTCAGCGCCGACGGTTCGGTAATCGTGGGATATGGAAATTCCGCTTCAGGTAATGAAGCATTTCGCTGGACAGATGCCACAGGCATGGTGGGGCTAGGCGACTTGCCGGGTGGTACTTTTTCGTCAAGGGCCTACGCTGTCAGCGCCGACGGTTCGGTAATCGTGGGATATGGAGTTTCCGAGTCAGGTACTGAAGCATTTCGCTGGACAGATGCCACAGGCATGTTGGGACTGGGCGACTTGCCGGGTGGTACTTTTTCAATTGCCTCTGCTGTCAACGCCGATGGTTCGGTAATCGTGGGAACAGGAAATTCCGTTTCAGGTTATGAAGCATTTCGCTGGACAGCTGCCACAGACATGGTCGGACTGGGCGACTTGCCAGGCGGTACTTTTTCGTCAAGTGCCTATGCTGTCAGCGCCGATGGTTCGGTAATCGTGGGAACAGGATATTCCGCTTCAGGTTATGAAGCATTTCGTTGGACAGATGGCAAGGGTATACAAAGCCTCAGTGCACTGCTGGTAGCCGAGGGAGTTGACCTGACGGGATGGACCCTTAACGCGGCATACAACATCAGCGCCGATGGCTCGACCATAGTGGGCATAGGCACAAATTCAGATGGGCCGGGACCATTCATCGCCCGTCTGTACCTGAACTCGCCTCCCGGCCTAATCACCCCTTACAACTTGAGCGCATCCCTAGCGGAAATGGCTACTGTCGGTCCAGCGGCCATGTATTTGGGCAAGGCTAACATGGAAGGCCTCATGGATGTAAGCCGCGAATCGGTCATCTTTGGAACAGGCAGTGAGCCCAGGTCCGCAAACCAGTTCTGGACCACGGGCACTCTGGTCGGCGGCGATGATCTCTCCGGCGAGTTCGGCGGTGGCGGCGGAGTTGGTCTGACCCATCATTTCGTCAACGGCCTCAGCATCGGTGGCGGCATCTTTCCCGACATGCGTCGCTTCGAGACGAGCCACGGCGGTGACCAGGAAATCGAATCCATCGGCCCTGGCATATTCCTGGGCTATGCCCCAGACGCTTATGGGTTGCGCCTGGAAGCCGGAGCCATGGCTAGCCTGATCAACATGCGCCTGGAATGTGGTTACCAAAACGGCGAAGGGTCGGCTCAGTCCAGGGGTAAGACTCAAGGCGAGGGGTACGGCCTTTATGGACGCTTGGGGTGGGCTTTCCCTGTGACTGAGCGCATAGCCGTGCAGCCCTTCATTCAGCACTCATGGCAACACATCCACTTCGATGGCTACACCGAATCCGACGGCCCATTCCCGGCCAAGTATGACGCGTTCTCCGACACCGTGAACACCAGCAGGGCGGGTATTGAAGGCCAGTATGCCTTCAGCGAACGACTTGGGCTCCGTGCATGGGTGGCCTATTCTCACCGACATGAGAACGAAAGCCCGTCTATGAGCGGTGAGGTGATCGGGCTGAACGCTTTTGAGTTCAGCGGAGCCGACCTCGATCAGGACTGGATGGATACTGGAATGGGCGTGACATGGCGTCCCCTCGACGGCTTCACAACCTTCTCTCGCCTTGGACTGGCTATCGATGCAGACGACACGGGAACACCGGATGTGACGTGGACTCTTGGCTTCCAGTGGGATCTGTAGGCGCTGCCCACAGCCGGTAGGGCCGGTATTTCAATACGACAGGAAACATTGGAGCGGGAGTTTTTTTCCGCTCCTTTTTTTGAAACAACTGTCCGGCTAAGACAAAACCATTCTCGCCGTACAGTCTTTGTCGGTTCAGGGACGCCCCGCTCCCGCACCCTGTCCGCAGGAACCTGAATTGGGGATAACTGGCTCAAAGGTCCGGCAATGAGCGAAGGGTAGCTTGGACGTGGAGCATCTCGTCCCGCCAAGGGCCGTCCTGCCGGATCTCTTCATCAGCCTTGAGCATGTGTGCTCAAGCATCAAGGCAAGGCGGTCCACCTCAACTGCTGAAATCTCCGTGCGGATCTTAGCGGTGAGCTTTGCCCGGACCTCGGTGAACTCTTGGTCGAGTCTGACGAACTCCATCCGGGCCTTTTCGCAGGCTGTCCGATAGTCGGCAGTCTCAAGGCTGAATGCGATTTCTTTCTTGGGATAATAATGATCGAGAAAATCTTGAGGAATGCGCCGCCGGAATCACCAGTGAGTGGACCCCGTGCGGCGTCTGACGCTTGGATATCACACCATTATTTCCATGCCCCTGTGGCACAGCGTTGCGGGACAGTTTGGACGCGCAACCAAATAAAAAACCGCCGAAATCTTTGCGATTTCGGCGGAACAAGTACAAATGGCGGAGGGTTAGGGATTCGAACCCCAACAGAAGACATTGTCCGCAATTTCAGGTAATTATCTCGCACAAGCATTGGTTCAAGTAGGGCCTTGTTACCCTGAGTGGACCCCGAAACGCTGATTAAATTTATCCGCTACCAAATCAGAACACAATCACAATCTTCCGCAGACGGATGTCCTCTACGCGTATGACAGCAGCAGCATGCAGGCTACAATCCTGTGAGAAAAATACTTGCGTATGACAATAACATTGACATAGAGAACACGCCCGTTCAACACAAAACTAATCAAAGTAAGAGGTAATTACATGTTTGGCATAGGACCAACCGAACTTTTAATCGGTTTCGTTATCCTTTACATAATCCCTATGTACACTCTTGGAGAAATCTCCAGACGTTTAGGAAAGATTATTAATCTACTTCAAGAGAAAAAGAAAAATTTTGATTAAGCTGAGTCTCTACATGATCTCCGCTTATGAAGAGTATGTACATAACTATTTGACACTGGAACAATAGCCAAACGCAATCGCCCAGCTCGTACTGTGTGATAGCTTTAGTGCCATTCAGCGTCTTGATGCCAGCCACATCGAGGTCGCCCAGCTCCGCTGATGGACTCGGGCTGGACGGCCTCGATGCTGTTTTGACCGGGGAGGCCCTGGGAAAGTGAGCCGTGTGCCTAGGTGCGGGCTCTGGTCTTCACGGACCCATGGAATCAGGAATCGTTTTTTGTGGCGACGCCCAGTGCCTACCTTGTGGCCACCGTGAGGGACCGGGCGCGAACAACGAATGCTGATTGCATAACGAGTTGCGCTGCGCGGGCTGCTGTGTGGTCGGTCGTGGAGACCGGCGGCACATGGCGAAGCCGTGCTACCGCCGGGACCGACCGTGTAACCAGCGGGTCGGACGCATGTCTGTGAGCACATTGTGGATCTTGGCCAGATGGCGGTTGATTGCCCGTCATTTGGCGCGAGCCGAGCAGACGGGGGTGAAATCGCGAGTCTGACAAGGGCCGACCTGCGTTTTCGTGCTTTTACTGCCTGCAAAAGTAAGCGACCTCGTCCAAAGTTGGGGGGCGCTAGGTTTTCCCAACACTCTGCGCTCATTTGCCCCAACGCTCATTTTAAGGGGTGGGGGTCGCCTTCAAAAAGCGTTCAGCCTTCTGCAGATCGTACCCTGGTCGGATTTCCTCCGGAGATAGCTTCTTTAAGGCAGAGCTATTCCAATGCCGCTTCTTCTGCCCAGGAATTTTCTCTGGAAGCTGGGAGGTTTTGGCAAGATACGATGCCGCCGTGAAAGCCAGCTCTCGATCTCCAGGCTCTGCCTGCACATCTGTCGACAGAGAGTAGAAGTTGAACCGTTTAAACTGGTTCTGGTCCTTCGTTTTGTTCCATCTTTTTGTTGGATCACGCCGAGTGAAAAATAATGATTTGCCATCCTCACGCTTCTTTTGTTCGTGCCTCCACATGTGCGTGAGCATATTTTCTATTGCTTTTGCCGAGGAATACTCCCTGTGATTCACAACGCAGAACGCATGATAATGAGTGTATTTCTCTTTTTCCTCAAATTCCTCTGTATACATGTACAGAAAAAGTCGATCCTTGCCCGTATGTTCGTCTTTTACGTACTTTAAAAACCTCTTAACAGACTCGATCGACGTATTCTCAGGAAAGTCAAAGCGCATAAAGACAGGACTGAATCCTTTTATCGCATCAGCGTAATCAAACATGTCGATGATTCTATCAAGAACTTCAGTGTCAAAACTATAATTTTTCTTTGATTGCAGAAGCGGAAGATTCTTGTAGTATTCTTCTTTGATAACCATCATACGCCCGTTTTTGATTAATTTTTGCCGCGTTGGCCGTCATCTGGTTATCATCAAGCACTGCTGCTGGGGGATGTCTACCATAGAGGGTATTACAAGAGGAACCCAGAACTGATTTCAAAAAAATGCTGCCGGTTTACGACCAGCACCCGTCTTGAAACGCGGCCTCCCAGGCCAATCGGGCGCGAGTTATCTTCGCCGTGGCCTTTCGCAATTTCACCCTGTAGAACCACCTCAAGCACTAACGCGCTAACGCAGTCTTGAATTTCTCTCGATGTAGGACCTGAACTCTTCTTCCGTCATTTTGTCATGCCGCGCATCATATGTACCAGAATCTCTATTGTACACTGATCGAGTGCTAAAGAATACGAATGAACCCTTCAAAAATCTACAAATAGGTCTAGCGGAATCAGGAAGAGGCTCTCCGTCAAATTCATTATTGCTCCAGCAGAAATATGGAGCATATACTCCTGAAACAATCTCAGTCAAGCCTTCGCTAATTCCTTTGTAATCTACTGCATTTTCGACGCCAGAAGGCTCGACTGGCGCAGCTTCTAGCCGAAAATAGCTCCAACTCGTGTCTTCTCCAAAAGATTCATATGTTAATTTTGCAGGTTTCAAAATTTCTGCTATTTTTTCGTCTATATGCAGTGCGATCATTCCTTCTTCCCCGGCTCGGGAAACTCCAATTATAGTGTTGCCACCTCCCGTAGGGTAAAACATATGATTTAGTGCCTTGACTTTGGATATCTCAGCAAGGACCGAGCAAATGGAGTCTATCTGCAACCAAGTGCTACGCGTAGGTGCGCCCAATGGAAACAATTTCTGTGTCAACTCTGTCCATTCCGCCAAATTTCTGGTGTGAAAATCTCTCGCAACGCCGAGCCATTCTTCTAGCCGCGCAATCACGGTCGAGATTTTTGGCCTGAGCAATGGGTCGGTCTCGGTACATTCGACAAGCAGGCGATCCAGTGTTGTTGTATAAGTCTCTGGCAAATAATTGGATATGGCAATAGTAGAGGCAGGATTGTATTGACCATCAAATCCAAGCTCTTCTCCAGTAAGCGCAATCCATAACGACTTGGCCAATGAATATACATCAGCAGGTAGTCCATCAGAAGCATGTGCCTTACGGCGCATTTCAGGAGCCATTGTAAATTTTGCACCAACATCACGTTTTTGTTTAGTCAATACCGCTTGTTTCGGATATTTTACAAGACCAAAGTCTGAAAGGCACAGCCTGTCATTATAAAACAAAAAATTCGCAGGCTTTATATCTCGATGCGATATCCCTTTTTTGTGAAGCGCTTCAACAACTTTTGCGAGACTTATAAAGTCTTCAACTATTTTTTCAGATTTTTTCCCGCTAATGTATTCAGCAAAAGTTGTTGCTATTGGCATCGTGAACCATGGCGTCCCGGCTGCCATGTCATTGGGAATAAACTTCTCCAACAGAGGAATTACTCCCATAACACAACCCAATTCTTCTAAAGAGGCTATTTCATTTTTGAATCTTTCGTACGTCTCGAGGTTTATGTTACGCAACATCTTTAATGCTACAGGTTGTTGGTCAAGTTTTGACGCCCGCCAAACATCGCCATTACCACCGACGCCCAATGATTTTTCCAAGACCCAACCGTCAAAAGAATCGCCTGCCGAATATTTGCCGCTTTGTTTTTTGGATATACTCATATTTTGAATGTCCTCCGACGAAGAAACGATTGGCGGCTTTTTCCTGCTTACGCGACGGGCCGATGAGATTACAGCAAAATGCTCATCGTCATCACTAAGAGTAATATCTTAGCCTAACCGCCTCAAGCAGTTCTGGATACTGCCTACAGACCAGCTCTTTCCCCGAGCAGACTTGATGTTTCGGGCGTTCAGCTCGTCGGCCATTTTCTTCTGCGAAAGCCCTCGACGCAGAAAATCTTCCATTGTCGAACGCATGGACTCGGCAAAAGCGTCAGCCTTGGCGATCCTGGGAGCGTTCAACGTCTCGTGACTCTGCGGATTGCCCATGCGTTCCCCACGGGCCTTTTTCGCGGCCAGGGCAGCCTTGGTCCGCT
>Ga0180017_100133_pt1 | contig 30187 bp, 24 predicted proteins | sample KR46_S_MetaG_FD_129674 | JGI IMG/M metagenome (GOLD analysis project Ga0180017, IMG submission 129674) | Groundwater microbial communities from the Olkiluoto Island deep subsurface site, Finland - KR46_S_MetaG | ecosystem: Environmental > Aquatic > Deep subsurface > Groundwater | place: Finland...
CCGTGCGCGTGAGCCGGGAAGGCGGATCGTTCCAGATCAGCACTTCCCTTTGCACTTTGTCCATGCGCACACCGGCGGCCATGAGACGCAACAAAAATTCGTAATCTTCCGGAAACGGGCCGTCATAAAACGGGCCGCACCGGCTGACAAGCTCTTTGCGGAACATTATGCTCGGATTGGCATAAGGCGATTCCACAAAGCGGGCCAGGGAGATGTCCTCTTCGGTAACCAGAGTGTTGGTCCAGTCCACGTAAGTCTTGTAGCCCTTTCCGGCCTCGGGATCACCCCCGAAACGAACCAGGCCGCCCACAAGTCCGAGGTAGGGGTGGCGGTCCAGATGGGCCTTTTGCAGAGCCAGGCGTTCGGGCAGACAGAGGTCGTCGCTGTCCATGCGCGCCACGTACTCACCCCGGCAATGCTCCACGGCAAAGTTCATGGCCTGCACCACGCCCCCGTGGGGGCAGTCAAAAACGCGGATGCGGCCGTCCCTGGCCGAAACCCTGCGCAACACGTCCAGGGTGCCGTCGGTAGAACCGTCGTTGACAGCCACGATCTCAAAATCCTGCCAGGTCTGGGCCAACAGGCTCTCAAGACAGGCCGTGAGGCTGTCCTGGGCGTTGTAGCACGGCAAGGCGACGGAAATCACAACCGAGCCTCACCCGCAAAGACAAGCGGCATAGGCCCTCCATAATTTCGGTCCCGGACCGGTCTTGACAGCGCGGCGGGTGCTGACCAAGGTATCTCTGCAAAAGTTGCCAGCCCCTTGGCAAAGGAGATGTTTGTCTTTTTAACCGACTGGAAAAACATGATTTTCAACCTGTTTTTGAATCATTTACCGCGAACTTTCACGACTCGTGGCGGTAGCGCCGGGTCAAAACAAAACTCGAATTCCATATTTCCGGCCCAAGGTAAATCGGCCCACCCAACCCCCAACCCACGGAAATCGTGATGCCATCACCCACCGGACGCGACGACCCTTCCTGCACGCATATCGCGGGCGTCCTGCTGGACTGGTTTTCCCGTCACAAACGCGACCTGCCCTGGCGCCGGACTTACGCGCCCTATCATGTCTGGATCTCGGAAGTCATGCTCCAGCAGACCCAGATGGAGCGCGGCGTGGAGTACTTCAAGCGCTGGATCGCCCGTTTCCCCGACGTAGAGAGCCTGGCCGGGGCCCGCGAGGACGAGATCCTCAAACTCTGGGAGGGCCTTGGTTACTATTCCCGGGCGCGCAACCTGCACAAGGCCGCGCAGGAAGTGGTCAACCGGCACGGAGGCACCCTGCCCTCCTCGCCCGAGGCCTTGCGGGCCTTGCCGGGGATCGGTCCGTACACGGCCAGGGCCATCGCCAGCATCGCCTTCGGGCAGGATGTCTGCGTCGTGGACGCCAACGTCGAGCGACTGATCAGCCGTCTGTACGACATTGGCCTGCCCGTCAAATCCCGGCAGGCCCGGGACGAGATAGAGCGCCACGGCGCGGATCTGCTCCCCGAAGGCCGGGCGCGGGACTTCAACCAGGCGCTGATGGAGTTCGGCAGCCTCGTGTGTTCCCCCAGGAAGCCGGCCTGCGCAGAGTGCCCCCTGGCCGACTGCTGTCTGGCCAGGAAGAACGGCGTGCAGGAGCAGAGGCCCGTGATCGTCAAGGCGCCATCCCCCATCTACATATCCATGGCCACGGGAGTCCTGGTCAACGACGGCCGCATCCTGACCCAGAAACGCCGGGCCGACGACGTGTGGGGCAATCTTTGGGAGTTCCCGGGCGGCGTCGTGGAAAACGGGGAGACACCCGATCAGGCCGTGGTCCGCGAATACCTGGAAGAAACGGGGCTTATCGTCAACCATCCAGTGCCCATCGCCACCTTCAAGCACTCGTACACGCGTTACCGGGTGACCTTGCACGCCTTCAGCGTGACCCTGCTCTCAAGCCCGGAGGAACTTGCCCTCCAGGCCGCCCAGGAGCACCGCTGGGCCTGTTGGTCTGAAATCACGAAACTGGCCTTCCCGGCGGGCCATCGCAAACTTGTCCACCATCTGCTCAACGATCCCGAATTTCGGGCAAATGTACACCCATGATCATCTTCCTCCTGTCAGTCATCCTCGCGGTGACGCTCCTGCTCGCTCTGCTGACCTACACCCTCTACTGCTACGAAGAAAGCAACCAGACGGGCAAACCCCTGGGCCCCTTTCTGGTCCTGGCCGCCAAAACCACCCTGCGCAGCATCGCCAGCGAAATCCTGATCCTCGTTCTGCATCCCGTTGGCCTGTGGCCGCGTCTGTGGAAGGAACCCACAAAAGGCAAGGCAATGGTAGTCTTGGTGCACGGGCTTTTCCACAATCAGAGCGCATGGGTCCTGTTTCGCCGCTGGATGCACAAACGGGGCTTCGGCACGGCCTGCCTGTCCTACGCGAGCTGGGGCACGCAGTGGGACGAAACGGTGGGCGTTGTGCGCGAAGACCTGAAAAGCCTGCTCGCCAGGCATCCAGACCAGGACGTGCACCTGGTCGGACACAGCATGGGCGGCCTGCTGCTTTGGGCGGCCCTGGCGCAGCTTGAGGACAAGGATTGCGGACGCGTCAAAACTCTGGTGACCATGGGCACCCCTTTTGCCGGGAGCAAGCTGTCGCCTTTTGCCCTGACATCTCTGGGCAGATATCTTCAGTACGAGGGACTGACCGTGCGCCAAGTGACGGGTTTGCCCCTGCCCGCCCATGTGCGCCGTCTGGCCCTGCATTCTCCTTCAGACAACATGGTGCTGCCCAACACGGCCCTGCACTGCAAGGCTCCGGGCTGGTGCGAGACGCAGACGGGGCCTGTCAGCCAGGTCGCCATGCTGCACTCCCGCGAAGTGTTCCGCGAAGTCGTGGGATGGATCGAAAAAGAGTAGGCAAAGAAGAAAAAGGGGCTCCCCCCTGACTGCAACCGATGCCCCGTGCCTGCCGCGCAAAGCTGGAACAGGCAGGGGCATTTTTTTCAGGATACTTCCTTGCGATCGAAGTACAGATTGGTCAGGGCCAGCACCGACGTGCCGAGGATGAGCAGCAGGGAAATGGCGTTGATGACCGGGGTCGAGCCGTCGCGGACCTGCAGGTACAGGTTGATGGGCAGGGTTGGGTGGGACCCGACCAGAAAGAGGGTGGTGTTGAAGTTCTCAAAGCTCATCAGAAAGGCCACGGCCCCGGAACCGATGATCGATGAGCGCAGGTAGCGCAGGGTAATGTGCCAGATGACTTCAAAGCGGGTCGCGCCAAGATTGAGCGCCGCCTCTTCCAGGGAATGGTCGAATTTGCGCAGCTTGGCCGAAACCACCAGGGTCACGAACGTGGTGATGAACGAAAACTGCCCCACCACCACCAGCCAGAAGCTGGGCCTGAAAAGATCGAAATCCAGGTTCCAGTGATCCTCGAAATAAATTCCCGCCGTGGTCGCCCCCAGCAGAATGGAGATGCCAAGGATCACGCCCGGAATGACCAGCGGGGCGAGCATCAGAAAATACAGAAAATTCTTTCCCTTGAAATTCTCCTGCTCGAACAGGAACGCGGCGCAGACTCCCACCGCCACACATGAGGCCGAGACCCACAGCGCGGTCTTAAAACTGACCCAGATGGCGCGCAAGTTGTCGGCGTCCTCGAAGATGCCGACACGTTTCGGCCCGGCCGAAAAGAACCAGTCCAGGGTGAAGCCACGCCATGGTAATGAAGGGAATTCCGAATTGTTGAAGGCCAGCACGCATGTCACCAGAAGCGGCGCGAACAGGAAAACAAAGTACAGCAGAATGAAGACCACAAAGGCCCGGTCGTAGGCGCGGGATCTGGGCAGAGAACGGATCATGACGCCACCTCGCCCAGCCGCTGTCCGGAGAGCCTCAGTCCAACCCAGATGATGCCCGAGCTCAAGGCCAGGAGCAGGAAGCCGAAGGCCGCGCCCTGGTTCCAGTTGAAGCTGGCGATGAACTGGTTATAGATCTGCTCCGTGAACCACAGGGAGTTCTTGCCGCCCATGAGGTTGGGGGTCAGGTAGTTGCCGAGCACCAGCATGAAGACCACAATGGAGCCGGAGGTGATGCCCGGCTTGCAGTGCGGGATGATGATCGTGCGCCAGATGCAGCTCTTGCTCGCGCCCAGGTCGTAGGCGGCCTCGACCAGGCTGTCATCGAGGCTCTCCATGACCGAGACCAGCGGCACGACCATGAAAAGCATGGACGTGTACACAAGGCCCATGATCATGGTCGCGTCATTGTAGAGCATCTCGATGGGCCGCTCCAACAGACCCATCTGCAGCAGAAAATAATTGATGACCCCGGATTCGCGCAACAGGATCATCCAGCCGTAGACCCGCACCAACTCGCTGACCCAGAACGGCAGCAGCAGAAGCACCATCAGGAAGCCGCGCACCCTGGGGCGGGACAGCTTGGTGATATAGAAGGCCACCGGCAGGGACACGACCAGGGTCAAAAGCGTGGTGATGATCGAATAGAGGGCCGTGCGCACGAAAGTCAGCCAGTAGATGGGCTCGGTGAAGAACGTACCGTAATTATCAAGGCTCCAGCTCTTGCCGACCCGAAAGCTTAAGATCAAAAGGTCCAGGTGCGGCAGCACGATGAGCAGAAAAAGCCACATCAAGACGGGAGCCAGAAAAATCCAGAACAGCCAGGAGCGCTTCATGCCGAATCCTCGGCAAAGGCGATGCCGGACTGAGGGTGCCAGCCCAGGGTGATGTTCTCGCCTGGACGGATGTGGTCAAAGGCGCGATTCTGGGGCAGGGCCACGAGCAGCTCGTGCCCGGCGGCGGTGGCGGTCAGCAGGCGACTGTTGGCCCCGTCGAAGAGGATGGCCCTGACCGTGACCCCGAAGGTGTTGAAGCCTTCCCTGTCGTCCGGTTCGATGACCATGGCCTCGGGGCGCAGAAAAAGAGTGGCCGGTCCCTTGCGCGCTTCGGACTTGCGGCGGGCGCGGAAAAGCAGATTTTCGTCCGTGCGGATCAGCACCGTTTCCCCGTCCATTTCTTCCACAGTCCCCGCCCAACGGTTGTTGTCACCCACGAACCCGGCCACGAAGGGTGTGTGCGGATCGCCGTAGAGCTCCTGCGGCGAGCCGACCTGTTCGAAGCGCCCCTTGTTCATGACCGCCACGGTGTCGGACATGACCAGGGCCTCGGACTGATCGTGGGTGATGTAGACAAAAGTCGTGCCGATCTTGGCCTGCAGTTTCTTGAGCTCGACCTTCATCTGCTCCCGAAGCTTAAGGTCAAGGGCGCCAAGCGGCTCGTCCAGCAGCAGGACCTTGGGTTCGAGCACCAGACAGCGCGCGATGGCCACGCGCTGCTTCTGGCCCCCCGAGAGCTGGTGGATGCGCTTGCCCCCGAACCCGGGCAGATCGACCCGCTCCAGGATCTCCTCTGTGCGACGGCGGATCTGGGCGGAAGGAAACTTGCGGCGTTTCAGCCCAAAGGCGATATTTTCGGCCACGTTCATCATCGGAAAAAGGGCCAGGTGCTGAAAGACCAGATTGACGGGCCGATTGTTGGGCGTGACCCCGCGCATGTCCTGGCCGCTAATCTCGATGCTCCCGCTTGTAGACTCCTCGAATCCGGCGATCATGCGCAACAGTGTAGTCTTGCCGCAGCCCGAGGGGCCGAGAATGGAAAAAAACGATCCCTTGGGCACGGAAAACGAAACGTCATCCACGGCGATAAACGTCCCGAAATTCTTGACCAGATTGGCGATAACCAAATCGAATTGCATGCGGCTTCCGTTTTGAAAAAAATTGGGCCCGAAGCCGGAAGACCTCGGACCCAAATGCTTATTTGGCGGCTTTGACCTTGTCCAGCACCTTGCCTTCCATGGCTTCGAGGTTGGCCGGAACCGGCGGGTACCATTTGATGTTGTCGATGGTCGCCTGCGGAAAGGAGCGATCGAAATTGGCCTGGAAAGCGGGGTCGGTGAATTCACCTGCGCCCTTCGAGGCCGTGGGGGTCTTCTCGGCGGACGTGAAGTACCCGCTGTTCTCAGCTCTGAGCATGAAGTTGATCCACTTGTAGGCCGCGTCCACGTTCTTGGCCTTGGACGGGATGGTGAAGGTGTCGATCCAGCCCAGAGCGCCTTCCACCGGGGCCACGAAATCGATGGCAGTATTGTCTTCGTGCAACTTCCATCCGCCGTTATCCCATGCCTCGGCCACGGTCACTTCGCCTGAGCGCACGGATTCGAGCAACTGGTCGCCGTTGGCCCAGTAATTCTTGACCAGGGGCTTGGCCTTGATCAGTTCGGCCTCGATCACCGAGAGCATTTCGGCGTAGGCTTTTTCGTCACCATAGAGCGCGAAGGGGTCATATCCCAGCGCAAATCCCAGACCGATGAGCACGGGGCGCTTCAGACGATAGCTGACCCGCCCCTTGTACTGAGGGTCGACCAGCGCCTTCCAGGAGGTCGCACCCTCGGCCTTTGCGGTATTGACCACAAGGCCGGAGGTGCCCCAGCAGAAAGGCACCGCGTAGGACTTGCCGCCGACCAGGGTGTTCTTCTTCACGGCTTCGAGCATGGAGGGAATGAACAGGTCGGCCTCGATTTTGGAGTAGTCGATGGGCTGGTAGATGCCGAACTCTTCCTGCACCGAGGAGATGCGGTCCTGGCTGGGCTGGGCCAGATCAAAACCCGCCCCGCGCGTGGCCCGCAGCTTGGCGATCATTTCCTCGTTGTTGGTATAGGTCACCTCGACCTTGATGCCCGTTTCCGCCTGGAACTTGTCAACCAGTTCCTTGGGGGCGTAGCCTTTCCAGGTCAGCAGCTGCAGGGTATCGGCCATGGCCAGGGACGAGCCCATGATTAGAAAAACGACCATCAAAACAATCCGTTTCATGCGTAATTCTCCTTATAAATGTGTAGGAAAAACATCCAGACATCTACCAATGACCGCCAATCCCGACAAGAGCGGGACGCCAAAATGACAGAACGGCAACAAGAGTCGCTGGCCGGAAATTCGGGAACGTAATGGTCACGAATCCGTTGCGGGAGGCATTGCGAGCCCGGGGCGAAACTCAGGACCGTCTTGTCGGTGAAAGGTTCGTGGCGATGACCTGCCGCAACCGGGCCACGTCCACGGGCTTGGAGACGTAATCGTCCATCCCGCAACACAGGAACCGCTCCCGGTCTCCCGCCATGGCGTAGGCAGTCATGGCCACGATGGGCACGGAGAGTTGCATCTCCTCGCGAATGATGCGGGTGGCCTCCATTCCGTCCAAGACCGGCATCTGCACATCCATGAAAACAAGGTCCACCTTCTCGCGGCCAAGCATTTCCAAAGCTTCCCGGCCGTTGCCGGCGCTGAGCACGGTGCAGCCAAGCTTGGCCAAAATCCGCTCCATGGCCATACGGTTCACACTGTCGTCCTCCACCAGTAAAAAACGACGTCCTGTAAAATCCTCCTCCGCCACGGAACTTCGTACCCGGGCCGGAGCGGAGCCGACGGTGAAGGGCAGCGTCACTCCCACCGTGGTGCCTTCCCCCGGCGTACTTTCGATGCTCAGCTGTCCGTGCATGAGATCGACCAGACGGCGCACGATGGCCAGCCCCAGGCCCGCGCCCTGATGGGTGCGGACGTGGGAGCCATCGACCTGGATAAAGGGCTCGAAAATGTCCTTCAGCCGCTCACCCGGAATACCCACTCCCGTGTCCAAAACCGTACAGCGGATCTGGCAGGGAGACTCCCCGGGACTCGAAATCAGTGCAAAATTGACTTCCACAAGCCCGTGGGGCGTGAACTTGATGGCGTTGCCGACCAGATTGAACAGAATCTGCCGCAGCCGGGCCTCATCACCAAAGAGATGGGCGGGGATGCGCGGATCGATCCGCATATCCAGCCGTAACCCTTTGTCACGGGCCGGAACGCTGAAAATGTCGAGGATGCTCTGACGCACATCGGCCACGGTGAAGTTTTCTTCCTGAATGACCAGTTTGTTGGATTCAATGCGCGACAGGTCGAGAATGTCGGAAAGCAGGCGGGTGAGACGGTTCGAGGAGCGAATGGCCGTCTCGACATACTCCCGCTGCTCGACACTCGGCTTGGAGGCCTCAAGCAGTTGCAACATGCCCAGCACCCCGTTCAGGGGGGTGCGGATCTCATGGCTCATATTGGCTAAGAATTCGGACTTGCTGCGGGAGGCGTCTTCGGCGTCATCTTTGGCTTTGCGTAACTCGTCGACCGCGATCTGCCGCTCGTGTGCCATGCGATCAAGAGCTGCGGCCAGCAGGCCCAACTCACCGGCGTCGTGTTTGACGCCTGTGGGCGTGCCGTAGTCTCCAGTTCGAAACCGTTCCGCCGCCATGACCAGAGCCTTGATTCTGGGCATGAAAAAAACGCGCTCCGCAGCCCAAGCCAAGGCCAGGGCCAGAATGGCCGCACCCGCGAACAGGATCAACCCGGTTCTCATGGCCCGACTGGCGTCGGCTCCGATGGCCGCTTCGGGCATGCCGATGAAGATGGTCATATACGAAGGTGTGTCCCGGCCAAGTCTGATCTTGTGGAACGCATTGATGCGGCTGATTCCGTCTGAACCGGTACTGACAAAGGTCCCGACTTCCACGTCCTGTTGTGCTGCTTTCCAGGCCCCGGGGCTGATGAACGCCCCCAGAGGAAACGAGTCGTCGACAAAGGAGCGGAAAAGCCGCCGGCCCTCATGATCGGCAATGCCAAGAAAAGAACCTTCCGGCAGGTGCTGCCCCGCAAAAAAAGCATGAAACTTGTTGAGATCGAGGGCCACGGTCAGAACGCCGCTCACCTCGCCCTGATCGTCAAGGATCGGGTAGGCAAAGGCAAAGGAGGAAACCGCTGTCGCACGGGAGACGATATATTCTCCGGGTGCAAAATCCCCTGCCCGCACGGCGTCCTTGAAGTGCTTGCGATCGGCCAGGCTGGTAAAGGCCATGGGCACGGCCGAGACCAGGATGCCGCCAAGACGGTCAGTCAGAACTATGTTGGTGTACAGCGGGTTGTGGAGCAGAATCCTCGTGAATATTTCCGCGGAGGCGTTAACGTCATGGTTGCGGACCTCATCCATGATCGCCAGCGTCGCGAGAGTCTGCCGGGTCACGTCGGCAGTTCGTTGCTGCGCTCCGGCCAGGGCGATGACTATACGTATCAGCTCTTCCCGGGCATGCTGGACTGCGTGGTCGCGGCTGACCAGTCCGTTGTAGAGAATGATCCCGAGCGCCGGCAGCACTGACAGGAGTACCAGGCTAAAAAGCATGCTCCGAAAGGACTGCAGAAAAGCCAGGCGCATGAAAACCTCCCAAATACCGGACAGACGCTTGAGAAGATCTTGATTCTCCATAGCGCGCTGCAAAGGAAAAGGGAAGAAAAGGAAAAAAGGCCGCGACGCCCGAAAACGCCCTGACGCTGAAAAATGCCAGAAAAACCAGAAACCTGACGTGACCGAAACACTACCAGCCGATGATCATCCGGCTCTTGTCGGGAAAGGCTTTTTTTACCCTTTTGGCCACGGAGTAGGAAGCCCATATGACGAACGGCAGCAGAATGAGCAACAGATGCGGGCCATAAAAGGGTTTGTAGTAGAACTGAACCGTGGAGATGAGATAGATGATCCAGCCGTGCAGAAAATAAATGGCGAAACTTGAGGCGGCCAGGGTCTTCAGAAGAGGACTGTCTACATGCTCGTACTTGTGCAGGAAAACCATAAAATACAAGCACATGATCTGTTTCTGCAAATACGCTATATCGACCCAGTTGAATTCAAATGGCTTCTTCTGAAGATTCCCGCAGGCCTCGAATAAAACAGCCTGCAGCACTGCCAGAAAAATCACACATCCGAGCAAATGGAAATCCTTTCCTTTGAATTTTTCATAAATATACTCTTTCTCCATGGAACATAATATTCCAAACATATAAACAGGGAAAAAGTATATGACAGACTGAGTTATAGACCAATTATTAACAGGTCTGTGCATAAAAAGAGATATCACGGACAAAAAAGCTATAATGTAAATTTTTTTTCGCTTATCGATTTTTATAAACCAAATAAAAACAGGAGAAAGTATGAACATGGCCATAATGAACGGGATATACCAATAAACCATGACCCCGCCATACCAATAATAAAGCAGGATAGGACGCAATATTCGATCGTAAAACGTGTCCTCTAACCCGAAATAGAATTCAGGAAACGGGGTTTTGATGACCAGGGCAAGGATGATGGGAAGAACGGACAAAATGAGGTACGGGAGATACACGTTCTTGAATTTATTTTCCAGAAACTTGCGATACACAAATTTGGGATAGAACACATGATGGAAAAGAAATCCCGAAATGAAAACGAAAAGGGAAGTTCCGCCTGAAATCAGATTGGCCAGCACCCGCTCGCCAAAGCCCTCGATGCGCCATCCGGCGATGCCGTAGGAATGACCGGCGACAATCAAGACAATGGCCACGGCACGAAAATACTCAAAAGATCTCAGGTGCATAAAAAATTCCACTCAAATGGGTTTAACGGCAGTCGTCCTGCCGGAATCTGATCACGACCGCAGGACTACAAACCAGAAAAAAATTCCCGGTTCTCGCTTTAATTTTGTCCCCGTACCGCGGCGTGGCGCCTCAGACCTGCGCTGGCCCGAAACCTGCTAAGATTTCCCAGAAGCCTTTGCTGCGACATGATTTTGACACGGAGATCGTACATGAGCATTCTTGACCCCATCCAGTTGATGACCCTCATGGGGACCACCCCCGAACGCAAGAGCCGCAGCGCGGCCGTGGCGGGAGGATTCCAGAACCACATGCGTCAGGCCTTGGGGGCCAGGGACTTGAACGCCTTGAACTCGAATCTGGGCGGGTCCGCCATGGAAAACAGCCTCATGCAGGACGCCCTGCACGGGCTGGCCTCCATCATGCGCCATGAGCAGGCCGGGGCCCGAACCGGAACAGGAGGCGCGGCCGGAAAACGAGAAGACGTCGGCGCTCTGTCCGCGACCTTCGAATCGGGCACCCAAGGCGTGAACGCCATAGGCTACGACAAAAACGGTGGCACCTCTTACGGCACCTTTCAAATCGCGTCAAAGCCCGGCACCATGAAGAGATTCATCGAATATCTGCACGACCGGGAACCCCAGTGGGCCGCCAAATTCAAGGCCGCCGGACCGGCGGATACGGGATCGACCAAGGGACGCATGCCCGAAGCCTGGCGCGGCATCGCGGCCGAGGATCCCGAAAAATTCGGCCAACTGCAGCGGGATTTCATCGAAGCGACCCACTACGCCCCCGCCCGTGACAAGATTTTGGCAAGAACCGGTGTAGATATGGACACGATGCCGGCAGCTGCCCGCGAAGCCCTGTGGAGCACTTCGGTGCAACACGGACCGGCAGGCGCGGCAAAAATTTTCGGACGGACCATCAAGTCCATCGGCACGGACCAGCCCGAACACGAATTCGCACAAAAGCTCATCGACAAGGTCTACGACAACCGCAAATCGCAGTTCGGTTCATCCACTGCCAGCGTCCAGGCCAGCGTAAAAAACCGCATGAACGTGGAGAAGGACATGGTCCTGGCCATGCTCAACAATCAGAACCAGTCCCTGGCCTGATCCCCGGCCATAGCGATCAGCCCGGAAAGCATCCCGGCCAGGCCAGCGGCCTAGTCTCAGCCGATATTCTTGGTGAAATAGAGAATGTCCTCGCCGGGGGCGTAATAATCGCGAATGCACGCTTCCTGAACGAATCCGCAGGACAGATAGAATTTTTGCGTTGTTTCGTACTGCCTCCTGGACGAGGTCTCGGCGATGAGCTTGCCGCCGCCCAAACCCAGCAAACGACCTTCCACCTCCGCCAGCAACGTCTTCCCCATCCCCTGGCCGCGCATGGCCTCGTGAACCGCGATCCAGTAGAGGTCGAAGGTGCGGGCGGTACATGGCGTAGGACCATAGCAGGCATATCCCAGAATGCTTTTGTCCGGCGACTCGGCAAAGACGAAGAAATACCCGCTCAGGTCCCCCTTGGTCAGTCGCTCGCGAACCAGTTCCTCGGCCACGTCCACTTCCGGGTCTGAAAAAAAGCCCGTGGATGTCACGATGTCGCGCACGGCAAGGCAGTCACTGGGCAGCACATGGTCCCGAAATACGATCTCAGACATGACTGGCCGTCTCCAGGCGGCCCGCCCGCGCCAAGGCATCCAGTACAATACTTCTGACCACGACGGCATGATCCAGGTTCGCCCGCAGTGCTGCGGCCGCGAAACCGGCATCGGGGGTGATGCACGGGTTGGGATTGACGTCGATGACGTAGGGCAGGCCGTCGTCTTCACCGACACGAAAGTCGATGCGGGCGTACCCTGCCAAACCGAAAAGATCCCAGCACGAAAGGGCGATCCGCCTCATGTTTGAGGCAAGGTCCTCTTCCCCGGCCAGATCAAAACTGCGCACCGAGGCGGCGTAGTCCGCGCTCTCCTGCTCCCATTTGGCCGCATAATGCAGGATGGCCGGGCCGGTCAGGCCAGGGTCGAAAACCATTTCCGCCACGGGCAGGACGCACACGCCCCCACCCGCTTCGGCCAGCAAGGCGACATTGAACTCCCTTCCCCGCACATACCCTTCGGCCACGCAGTCCCCGCCCATGCGCGAGGCCAGCCCCTGCATGGCGTCCAGCAACTCCTGCGGCTGCCGTGCCGCAACGACGCAGTCCGGACCGAGCCCCAGGGACGCGTCCTCGAAACGCGCCTTGATTATATAGGTGCTGGCACCGGGAAAAACCCCGCGCCGCAACTCTTCCATGGTCGCACCGGAAGGGACCGGCAGCCCGGCCGCGTGCAGCAGACGCCGGGCAAGAGCCTTGTCCCCGGACAGCGCCATGGAGCCCTCGTCCGCACCGGTGAAGGCAAGTCCGGCCTTGCGGAAAAGGGCCGGAGCCACACACGCAAGACTGGCCAGACCGCTCCAGGATTCAACCAGATTGAAGACGACATCGGGGCGGATCTGCGCAAGTTCGGCTTCAAGCACCGAAGGGTCGCGGCCAAAAACATGTTCGGAGGCGCGCCAGCCGCACAGGGCCAGGCTTTGCGCGACGCTGCGTGCCTGTCGCACCGTATCGAGCGCGTCGGGAGAAGCGCCGCCGGGAACGTCTTCGCGCACCACCGCCACATGCAGAACACTCATGAATGCCTTCCTGCAACCCGCTCCGCAGCCCTTTGCATGGCCGAATTCATGATCGCCGCGATAAGCTCGTCATACCCAAGCCCGATCTTGCCGCACAGAATGGGCAGGTCGGAACTCTCCGGATTGAGCCCGGCCAGGGGGTTGACCTCGATGAAACGGGCCTGCCCCTGTGCGTCCAGACGCACGTCGATTCGGCCTGCGTCCAGGCAACCCAGAGCCTCCCAGGCAGCGCGGGCGACCTCGGCGGCCTGCGCGGCGCGGTCGTCGTCGGCCAGTTCATAGAGCGCCCGCTCACGCCACTCCTGCTTGTTGGCGTAAGTGTAGGCACAGGCGTCGCCACGGGCGGTGGAGAGCACCTCCATGACCCCCAGCACCCGGCAATTCCGTCCGCTACCCAAAAGACCCACGGTGAACTCCCGGCCCGGGAGGAACGTCTCCACCAACGCAGGCTGGCGGAACGTGTTCAAAACATGGGCGCAGATCTCCCGCAATTCCTGCCGGTCCCTGACCAGCGACTTCTCACTCACGCCCTTGCTCGACCCTTCGGCCACCGGTTTGACAAAGAGAGGAAACGGCAGCTCAACACCGTCGGCCTCCTCCGCAGCGTTCACGATCCTGAAATCGGCCGTGGGCACATCGTGCGCCCGCAGCACCGCGTTGGTCCAGCCCTTGTGCAGGCACAGGGCCAGCACTTCAGGTCCGGAGAAGGTGTAAGGAATGTCCCAGGCGTCGAGCAGGGCCGGAACCTGGGCCTCGCGCGCCAGGCCGCGCATGCCTTCGGCAAAATTAAAAACCATGTCCCAGCGCCGTCCATCGGCCAGGGCGCGCGCCAGCGGCATCACGCCGCCGACCAGTTCCACTTCGTGGCCCTGAGACAGGAGCGCCTGCCGGATGGCCTCGACGGTGACGGGGCTGTCCAGCTCCGCCACCTCGTCCTTACCGTATCCCGCGTCCAGATATTCCTGCTGCAGGTCGAAGGTCATGCCAACGAGCACGGAGCCTCCCCAGGTTGATCAGGATAATGGAAGATCCGGTTCTCGTAATTGCGCAGCACCACGCCCTGTTCGTCGCGGCCCTGGAAATAGTCTGGCTGCAACGGCACCTTGCCCCCGCCGCCGGGAGCGTCGATGACATAGGTCGGAATGCAGTAGCCCGAGGTATGTCCGCGCAGCCCCCGAATGATGGAAAGCCCCTTGTCCACTGGGGTGCGGAAATGGCTTGATCCGGGAATGGGGTCGCACTGGTAAAGGTAATAGGGGCGGACGCGATTACGGATCAGGCCGTGCATGAGCTTTTTCATGGTCGCCACGTCGTCGTTGACGCCAGAAAGCAGCACGGTCTGGCTGCCGAGCGGGATGCCCCCGTCGGCCAGACGGTTGCAGGCCAGAGCCGTATCCGGGGTGATCTCGTCGGGATGAGTGAAATGCAGGCTGATGAACAGCGGATGATAGCGACGCAACATGCGCACCAGCTTCGGGGTTATACGCTGGGGCAGCACGGCCGGAACCTTGGACCCGATGCGGATGATCTCCACATGGGGGATGGCGCGCAGCTGGGACAAGAGCCACTCGATCTTCATGTCCGGCAGGGTCAGGGGGTCGCCGCCGGAGAGCAATACGTCGCGCACCTCGTCGTGCTCGCGGATGTAGTCCAGGGCGACCTGCCAGCTACGCATGTCGGAGCGGTGCCCGGCCTTGCCGACCAGCCTGGAGCGCGTGCAGTAGCGGCAATAGGTCGAACAGAACTCCGTGACCAGAAAAAGCGCCCGGTCCGGATAGCGGTGCACGATGCCGGGCACGGGGCTGTGTCCCTCCTCCCCGAGCGGGTCGGACTCCTCGAAAGGCAGGATCAACGTCTCGCGGACATCGGGCAGGATGCAGCGGCGCAAACTCTCGCTGCGGGAGGCGACCCAAAGATAATACGGCGTGGCCGCAACGGGCAGACAGCGTCCGTTCTTCTCGAACCCCAGCGCATCCACGCCAAGAATTTTGGCCATGGCCGGGGCGGACGTCACGCGATGCTTGAGCTGCCAGCGCCAGTTGTCCCAGTCCTTTTGCACGGCACCGGGGAAATGGGCGTTCATGAAGTTTTTGCGATGGGCCCAGATATTGAGCTCAAAGTCTTCGGAAAGTGAGGGTATAGAGGGAGGTTCGGCCAGCTCCGGGCTTAATTCTGAAGGCTGTGTCGTAACAATTTCGACAACGTCCATGGTTTCCCCTGCGCACGTAAAAATTTTCCAAGAGATGAAAACTCGCCTGTCAAAGCAACATTCTGAAATAATAAATAATTATTGATTAAAATTATCCTCGCGCGCCCGCATTTAAAGCCGGGCTTAAACGCATGTCCGCATATGCGACGGCTCATATTCCTTTCCCATTTCCTTGTCATCAGATTGGGGGGTACACAGCGCAAATTTTTTGAAATTTCGTGAATTATTTTGGAAGCGGCGCGGCAGGCTGAAACAGGGGTCAATAGAACCTGACTGAGCGAGAGCCTTGCTGAAACGGCAGAGGCAAAAAAGCCTGTTTATTCGGGCTTTGAGGACACAATGCGCTTGTAGGTATCAAGCAGTTCGACAAAGGCGTCATGGTCCCCGCCCTTGTCCGGGTGCATGGACATGGCCTTCTTGCGGAAAACCCGCGCGAACTCGCGCCGGGTCATGCTCCTGATCTCGGACATAGTCATGCCAAAGAGATCCCGCACCCGCTCCGGGGCGACAGGTTTAGGGCGCGGTCGGTGGCGGCGGAAATCATTCATGAAATCCTGAAAGATCCGTTCGAAGCCACCTGCCGCTGCGAACTCGAAATCATAATGCATGCACGCGTAGCGCCTCAGATACGCATGAACGCCTCTGGGCAGACCGAACGCGAAGAGGGCGTCATCATACAGAAGGCAGAATTCGTGCATGAAGGCCTCGTCCATCTGCGCCGGATCCAGGGCTTCGGGCATGGTCCGGGCCGTGAGTTTGGCGAAATGGCGCTGCAGATTGAACGCGGCGTGGACGTAGTGCCGCGCTTCATCGAGGGACAGGGAGCGCTCCATGCGCAGGAAGAGTTGCTCGATCTCGTCCCGGCTCTTGCCCAGGAGCCGCAAAAAAAGCTTGGAGCTGACCTCGTCGATGCGGCTCAGGTTCACTTCGCCCGAACGCAGGTATGCCATGCGCCTGCGATCAAACGGGTGCAGCGACCGGATGGCGTCTTCCTGGGTGCGAGTCAGCACTGTCCGCGCCCACCTGCCGCCTCTGTCCGCCCTGTCCCTGAAGCCCTGAGGCGCGAACGGGGCAAACGCCGCGTCGAGGGCATCCATGTCCAGATCCAGAACAGCAAGCCGTTCAAGCAATTCCTCGGCATAGGATATCCCGAAGCGGCCGAAATGGACCAGACGGCCAGGGTCATCGCCAAGATCTGCCAGCATCTCGAATCCGAACCCGCCGTCCATGGGCACCGAACGCCGCAGTTCATAACGCACGCTCCGCCCGTCCCTGAGTACCGCTACGTACATATCAGCCTGCCACCTGCCAGGCCAGGGTCTGGCCGGCTAGATACGGGGTCACGCAGCCGATGCGCTCCGGCACGATCCACGCCCGGCGCTCAAGGCGCACCTGCCTGGGTATGGGGGTCAGGCCGTATGCCGCGCAGGCCCGGTCCGAGACAAAAGCCTGCAAACGGTCCAGGGCGCCAAGCTCCTCAAATAGTCCGGCCAGGGCAGGCAGGGCCACGGGCGCAGAAAAAATCCCGGCCGCACAGCCGGACGCTTCCTTGGCCTCAAGGGGATGGGGGGCCGTGTCGCTGCCGAAGAAAGCCTTGGGATGATTCAGGGCCGCCCGGCGCAGGGCGTCGCGATCCTCGGGCCGCTTGGCCACGGGCTTGCAAAACAGATGGGGCCGCATCAGCCCGCCCAGCACGTCATCCAGGGTGATGAGCAGATGATGCAGGGTGATGGTAGCGAAAAGATTGTCGAAGCGGTCCAGGAGTTCCACCCCGGCGCGGGTGGTGACGTGTTCAAGGACGATGCGCAGGCGGGGGAACGACCGCGCCCAGTCCTCGACCACGGGCAGGAAGAGAGCCTCGCGGTCCATGACGAACCCGCACCCTTCGCCGTGGACCAGCAGCGGGATGCCTAACTCCTCCATGATGGCCAGGGTAGCGCGCGCCTCATCCATGTCGGCCGGTCCGTCCTCGGAATTGGTGGTCATGCCTGCCGGGTAAAGCTTGACCCCGATGATGTGCGGCCGCGCTTCCAAGAGCTCGGCCCGGGAGTAGGCCCGGAAAAACAGGGTCATGAGCGGGGTGAAGGATTCCCCGACCGCGCGGAGGATGGCCTGCCGGTAATCCAGAACCTGCGCGAGGCTGGTCACGGGCGGCGTCAGGTTGGGCATGACCACGGCGGCGGCGAAGTCACGGGCCGTGTACGGCGCGACCAGATTCAGCATGTCGCCTTGGCGCAGGTGGACATGCATGTCCAGGGGAGAGTGCACGTTCAGCATGAAACCTCCAGCAGGTATGAATATGTCAGGAAAAAAGATAGGCAAGAGCGGCGTAGCGGGCAAGCTTGCCCGCCAGCACGGGCAGGATGAAGCGGCTTAGGGGCAACCCGAAAAGTCCGGCCACGGCGCAAAGGGGGTCTCCGATGATCGGCGCCCAGGCCAAGAGGAGGCTCCACGCCCCGTAGCGTGCGAAAATGACACGCGCCCGCTCCCGGTCGGAGGCAGACAGACGCAACAGGCGGGCCAGGAAGGCCTCACTCCCCCACCGTCCAAGCCCCCAGGTCGTCACGGCGCCCAGGGTGTTGCCCACGGTGGCCGTGACCACGCAGGCCAGCGGATCAACCCCGGCCAGGAGCAAAGCGATGAGCCCGGCCTCAGACGCCACGGGGAGGACCGTAGCCGCAAGGAAGGAAAGCGCGAAGAGCCCGTAGAGTCCGTATTGGAGCAGCAGGTCTTCCATGTCAGGAGGTAAACAGAAACGCGTTGGGCGTTTTCGCGACCTGCGGCATCCTGCCCAGCACCCGCATGGCGTTGTCGGTCATTTCCTCCCGCGTCGCCCCGCGCGCCAGTTCCGGCCACAGGCTGTGCCCGTAGACGAAATTGGCGGCCAGATAGGGAAGGTACTTCTTGTACATCTTGATGGCCCTTTCCGGCGCAAAATGCTTCCAGATCGAATCGATCATTTCCAGGGCCGTGCGCAGATAGATGTCCTCACTGGGCGAAAAACCGAGGGCCAGTTGGGCGAAGATCCAGGGGCGGGCAATGGCCATGCGCCCGATGGACACCCCGGCGCAGCCCGTTTCCCGCATCATTGTCATGCAATCCTCGGCGGAAAAGGCGTTGCCGTTGCCAAGCACGGGAATGGTGACGGCGTCGACCACGGCCCGGATATGTTCCCGTCTGGGTGGCCGGGAACGCCGATCCGGGGCGATGCGCGGGTGAAAGGTCAAGAGATCCGCGCCCGCGTCCTCGAAACGCCTGGCCAGGTCCACGGCCAGGTCCGCAGAATTCTCCCAGCCACTGCGAAACTTGACCATGACCGGGCAGCGCACCGCCTGCCGCACGGCCCGCACGATGGCCACGGCCCGCTCGGGGTCTTTCAGCAGCGCCGCCCCGTACCCCTTCTTGCAGATGGCGGACACGGAGCAGCCCATGTTGATGTCCACGCCCAGAAGGCCCTCGGCCTCGATGCGCCGGGCCGCATCGGCCATGACTGCGGGCTCACCGCCGAAAATCTGGCAGACAAGACGTGCGGCCTCCTCGTCGCGCCAGCGGAACACGGGAGAATGATGGCGGCTCTCCTGCGGCACGGCGCGGGCGTTGCACATCTCCGAAACCATGAAGCCGAAGCCGCCGAAGCGGCCCAACACTTCGCGGTACGCCACGTGCCCCAGTCCGGCCATGGGCGCGAGCACAAGGGGCGAGGACAGGCTTAAGGACCCGACGTTCAAGGGGAGGGAAAACAGGGGGCTTAGTGGCGGCATGTAAGAAAAGCGCCCGGGTAAAAAAAAAGCGTCCCCGATGGAGAGACGCCTGTGCTTGATCATCATCTTCGTTTTCAGAGCAGAATGAAATTCCGGATAACACCGACTCCGGTAACCACCTGCGCCAGGGCCAGGAGCACGGCCACGCCGTTGAAGACGCCGTGCACCAGAGGCAGGTAGCGGCGCTTCTGGCGGTTGCGATCCATGATCAGCCCCGTAACGTAGCCGCCGGCGATGCAGGGCATCATGGACTGCCCGATCCAGTAGTGCGCTCCGGTGATGGTGTTCTGTCCCCAGGCTTGTTTCACGGCGTAAAGACCCAGGACCAGCCCGGCCATCCACAGAATGTGCGCATACTTGCCAAGCCGGACATGCTCGTCCCACATGAACCGACCTTTCTTTCCCATGTGGTTGGCCTGAAAACGGGGCCAGCCCAGGTACAGGACGTAGAGAGCCAGAGCGGTGGCCGCGAGTTGAAGCAGAGGATGAATCCAGAGCATGAGGCACTCCTTGCGGGCATTGATTGGACTAAAAATAAACGAGATCGATTCGGACTGCAGAGTGCATAGATGAGGGGGGCAAAATTGACAAGTTCCTTCCGCCCCCCCTCACGCGGCGCGCGGTCAGGCCCGGACGGCCCCTCTCTTGCCTGCCCGGCGCGCGGCAAGCCACTGCCTGCCGCCATCCTGCAGGGAGCAGAGCACCGGGACCACGACCAGGGTCAGCAGCGTGGCCACCAGAAGCCCGAAGATGACCGCCACGGCCATCGGCCCCCACCACTGCGCCGACTCCGATTCCGTGATCAGCTTCCATTTAAAAAAGTCGAAGCTCACTCCAAGGGCCATGGGCAAAAGGCCAAGGATGGTGGTCAGCGCCGTGAGCAGCACCGGGCGGAAGCGGGTCAGCCCGGCCTCAAGCAGGGCCTCGCGCGTCTCCATGCCTTTTGCCTTGAGTTGCTCGAAATAGTCGATGAGCACGATGGCGTTGTTGACGACCACCCCGGCCAGGGAGATGACGCCAACGCCGGTCATGATGATCCCGAAAGCCGTCCCGGTAATGAGCAATCCCGCGAACACACCGATGAAAGACAGCACCACCGAGGTCAGCACGATAAGCGGGGTGACCATGGAATTGAACTGAGCCACCAGCACCATGAAGATGAGAAAAATGGCGGCGACAAAGGCTTCGCTCAAGAATTCCTGGGCCTTGCGCTGCTCTTCCTGTTCACCGGCAAAGCTGTAGGTGTACCCGCGCGGCCAGGTCAAGGCCGCAAGCTTGCCTTCAAGCTCGCGGATGATGTCGTTGGCGAGCCTGCCGCTGACATCGGGCGAGACCGTGACCACCCTTTTTTGATCCTTGTGGTTGATGGCCCCGAGGCCACTGGCCAGCTCCACCCGAGCCAGTGTGGTCAAAGGCACGGGATCGCCGTCCGGGCCGGAGACTGTAATGCGGCGCAGGGATTCCACCGACTCCCTGTCCTTGCGGGGCAGCTTGCCGATAATATCGTATTCGTCCTTGCCCTCGCGGAAGACCCCGACCTTGGCTCCGTTGATGGCCGACTTCACGGTATAGGCGACGGTGTAGGTATCAAGGCCCAGGAGCGCGGTTTTCTCCTTGTCGACCCGAATCTGGATCTCCGGCTTTCCGGTGACCAGATTGTCTTTCATGTCGACGATGCCGGGGATGTCGCGCATGAGCGCGCGAACCTGCTCCACAATCCCGGCCAGCACCTGCATGTCGTCACCGTAAATCTCAAGGCTGATGGGGTCGCCGGTGGGCGGCCCCTCGTTGTCCTTCTCCACGCGCACTTCCGCGCCCGTGATCAATGCGGCCAGCCTGTCCCGAACCTCCGAGATAATCTCCGAAGAGTGCCGCGTACGCTCGCCGATGGGCACGAAATCCAGGGTCACGGAGCCCAGATGCGTGCCGCTTCCGCCACCGCCGAAATCTCCCCCCGTAGCCGCTCCGGTGTTGCCGATGACATAGCGCACGTCTTCATACTCGGAGCAGACGTCTTCGATGATCCGGATGTAACGATCGGTAGCGTCAAGATTGGTGCCCACGGGCAGTTTGACGTTGGCATAGGCCCGCTTGGGTTCTGTTTCGGGAAAAAACTCAACGCCCTTGCCGAATTTGCCAAAGGCCAGGGCCGACCCGATCAACATGACCACGCAAACCCCAAGGACCAGCGCCCTGTGGCTCAGGGCCCATTTCAAAAGCCACAGATAGACCCTCTTGGACCTGGACCGGGCGATATTTCCGTCACTTGCGAAGCGCGTGGGCGCGGCGGTCTGATAGCGCGCGGAGAGGACCGGGTTGATCACCAGGGCCACAAAAAGAGAGCCCGCGAGCGTCAGGATGACTGTCTTGGGCAGAAAGGACATGAATCCGCCCATGATTCCGGGCCAGAAGATCATGGGAAAAAATGCGCCGATGGTGGTCAAGGTCGAGGTGATGACCGGCCAGGCCACTTCGCTGGTTCCGTCGAGGGCGGCCTGGAAGCGGTCCTTGCCCTCCTGCATGTGGCGGTAGATGTTCTCCACGATGACGATGCCGTTGTCGACCAGCATACCGAGCGCAAGGATGAGGGAAAAGAGGACGACCATGTTTAAAGTGATGTCCAGCAGGCGCAGGAGCGCAAAGGTGATGAGCATGGACACCGGGATGGCCACGGACACAAACACGGCGGACCGCCCGCCGATAAAGATGAGCACCACGCAGAGAACCAGTATGAGGCCGGTCAGGATGTTGTTTTCCAGATCGGCGACCATGTTGCGGATGTCCTCGGCCATGTCCGCGGTCAGGCTGATGGTCAGGGTGGGCGGCAGAAGAAGGCGCATCTCCTCCACCACGGCGGCGATGCGGTCGTTGATGTCGATGATGTTCTCGCCGCTGCGTTTGACCACCTGCAGGGTTACCGCGTTTTCGCCGTTCAACCGGCTCATGCTGGTCGGGTCCTTGTAGTGGTCGCGGATGGTCGCCAGGTCGCGCAGGTAGACGGGCTTGCCGTCGCGCACGAAGGCCACGATGGAATCGATCTCTGCCGGATTCTGAAAATCTTCGGGCACGCGCACCTGATAGCGCATGTCGCCGATATCCATCGATCCACCGGGCATGTTCACGTTGCTGCGCTCCACCGATTGCAGCATGGCGGTGAAGGGCACCTTGTAAGCGCCGACTCGGTCAAGGTCGAATTCCACGTGGATTTCGCGCTCAAGGCCTCCGATGATGCGGGCGTCAAGCACGCCGGGAATGGACTCGAAACGGTCTTCCAGATCTTCGGCAAAGACCTTCAGGCGTTTGAGGCTAAAGGGGCCGGACAAGACCACCTGAATGATGGGCATGTCGGAAAAGTTCATCTCGCTGACCAGCGGATCGTCTTCGAGTTCCGAAGGCAGGTCGCCCGAGGCCTGATCGACCTTGTCGCGGACCTTTTGCAGGGCGTCGTCGATGTCCACGCTGGGCAAAAACTTGATGGCGATGGTGGACTTGCCGTCGTCGGACTGCGAGGTCAGCTCTTCCACCCCCTCCAGGCCCTTGAGCTTGCGCTCCAGAGGGACGGTCACCAGCTTTTCCATGTCCTCCGGCGCAACACCCTCGTAGTCAGTGGTCACGAAGATGTAGGGGATCTGGATGTCGGGCGCGGCCTCGCGCGGAAGCTTGGCGTAACTGTACAGCCCCGCCACGATAATCAGCAGCAGGGAGACCATGACCAGCGGCTGGCGGCGCTGTGCGGTTTCGTTGACGATCATCGCACGTTCACCTGCGTGCCGTCCTCGACCTCGGCGTGACCGGCCACGATGAGCCTGTCACCGGCGGCCAGACCTTCAAGCACCTGCACGCGGTCGCCCTCGATGATGCCGAGCTGCACGGTGCGCGCCTGGGCCACCCCGTCCTGCTCCACGAAAACAACCCGCTCCCCGCCCTTGTCCTGCACGGTGAACAGCGGCGCGGTCACGGCGCCCTCTATCAGACGGCGCAAAAATGCACCCCGTGCGATCATGCCGGGACGGATCGCGCCGCCCTCGTTGTCCACCACCACGCGGACCTGAAAAGTGCGGGTCGCGGGGTCGGCCTTCCAGGCCACGAAATCAATCTCCCCCGCCCACTCCCGCTCGGGGTAAGCATCGACGCGCACCACGGCTTTTTGCCCCTGGGCCAGAAAACGCACGTCGCCTTCAGGCACGTCGAAGTTGATGCGCAGGGTCTCCACGTTGACGATATCCGCCACAGGATCCCCTTCGCCCACAAATTCCCCGGGATCGACATGGAGCCTGTTGACCACCCCGTCCAGGGTCGAGGTCACCGTGCCGTGGCTGAAATCAACCTCCGCCTCACGCAACCGGGTTCTGGCCGCGGTCAGCTCATTGCTCGCCTGGTCAAGTTCTTCTTTGGCCAGCACGCCCTGGGCGTAAAGCTGGCTTCTGCGCCGCGCCTGATCCTCGGCCAGGCGCAGACTCGCTCGCGCACGCTCCAGCGCCGCGCCCAGCGACGAAAGGTCGATACGCGCGATGGGTTCGCCCACGCGCACGCGCTGCCCCTCGGTCACCCCGGTCCACTCCACCACGCCGCCACGCTGCGCGGCCAACCGGATGTCATGCAGGGCCTCGGTCTGTCCGGGAAGGACCAGCATGTCGCGCATGACGACGGGGCGGACCTCTTCGGTCAGGACGTTGACCACATGAACAGGCCGGGCCGCGTCCGACGCGTTGGAAGACGGAAAATCCGCAGGACCATTGGAGCACCCGACGATAAAAAAGCCCAGACAAAGGGCGAGACGCAAATACATATTTTTACCCTGAACCATATTCATTATTTCTTCCAAAACCGACCACGGTCCTGGAGGTAAGGGGCTGGAAAGGTCCGAGTGCAAGGCGCAAGGCCAAAATGCAAGCCGAAGTGTAGCCTTCTACATGAGGCTCGTGCTTCACCCGCAGCAACGCACAAAATCGCCACCCAACCCAAACCAAATTTCTTCCAAAACCGACCACGGTCCTGGAGGTAAGGGGCTGGAAAGGTCCGAGTGCAAGGCGCAAGGCCGAATCACGAGCCGAAGTGTAGCCTTCTACATGAGGCTCGTGATTCGGCCGCAGCAACGCAGCAATCGGGCCTTTCCAGCCCCTTACCGGCCGTAGAGGTCTTCGAAGCGGACGATATCATCTTCGCCGAGGTAGCTTCCAACCTGCACTTCAATCAGCTCCAGCGGAATCTTGCCCGGGTTGGCCAGGCGGTGCACCGCGCCCAGCGGCAGGTAAACGGACTCGTTTTCGCGCAGCAGAATTTCCTCATTGTCCCGGGTCACCACCGCCGTGCCCTGGACCACTACCCAGTGCTCGGCGCGGTGGAAATGTTTCTGCAGGGACAACACCTGACCCGCGGTGACCACGATGCGCTTGACCTGATAGCGCGCGCCGTCACCGATGGACTCGTAATGTCCCCATGGCCGAAAGACTTTTTTGTGCGACACGGCCTCAATGCGGTTCTCGGCTTTAAGTTTGTCCACGATCATCTTCACTTCCTGCACCCGGTCGCGCGGGGAGATCAGCACCGCGTCGGAGGTCTCGACCACGATGTGGTTCTCGAGCCCCACGGCCGCCAGAAGGCGCGTCTCTGCGTGCAGATAGGAATCGTGCACGTCGCAGAGCACCACGTCCCCCCTGGTCACGTTGCCGCTCTCGTCCTTGCCCCCGGCCTGCCACAGGGCGTCCCAGGAGCCCAGATCGTTCCAGCCGCAGGACAGGGGGATCATCACGCCCTTGTCCGTCTGCTCCATGACCGCGTAATCGACGGAGTCTTCAGGACAGGCGGCAAAGGCGTCCCTGTCCAGACGCAGAAAATCGAGGTCACGCCCGGCCAGGTCCAGGGCCTTGCGGCAGGACTCCACGATGGCCGGGGCGAAGCGCTCCAGTTCGGCCAGCACGGCCCCTGCCCGGAACACGAACATACCCGAATTCCAGAAATACTGTCCCGAGGCGACGTACGTCTCGGCCGTGGCCAGATCGGGCTTTTCGACAAAACGCTCGATGGCGCGGGCGGATGACTGCGCAAGGGCCGGGCCCTGCAGAATGTAGCCGTATCCGGTCTCGGGAGCCGAGGGGACGATGCCGAAGGTGACCAGGTGGCCGGCGGCGGCATGCATGGCGGCCTGCCGCACCGCCTCGTGAAACTGTTCCGGGTCGCCGATGAGATGGTCCGCCGGGAGCACGAGGAGTACGGCGTCAGGGTCCATGCTCTGGGCCAGCAACGCCGCGACGGCCACGGCCGGGGCGGTGTTGCGGCCCACAGGCTCAAGGACGATGGAAGCCGGGGAGACGTCCATGGCCCGCATCTGCTCGGCGATGATAAAACGGTGTTCCTCGTTGCAGATGATGATGGGGTCGGCGACCTCATCGAGGCCCTGCAGGCGCAGGAGGGTGTTCTGGACCAGGGTCCGGTCGTCGATAAGCGGTAAGAGCTGCTTGGGATAGAGCTTACGCGAGAGGGGCCAAAGCCTGGTGCCGGAACCCCCGGCCAGGATGACTGGAATGATCATATTCTGCTCCAGGAAGAGTGATGGTGACATGCGCGACAAATCCCGGTCCATCTACCGCGTATGATGACAAAATCAAATACCAATTCCACAGCCCGGGACGCAAAGCGCTGCTCGCGCATTCCCGGCCGGCAAGCCTCGCCAAGGGGTCTGGATTTATGAAAGTCTTTGTCGTACAGGGAGGGGTAACGCCAACCACGGCATACAACGAGGCAGGAATGACCAGACAAGTGATCAATATCTTTCCGGACGAACTGGAAGAATTCAGGTCCAAGACCAGAGAGCGCAACTACCTTCTGATCGATGTCCGCCAGCCCGGGGAATTCGCCGAAAGCCATATCCCCGGAGCCCAGCTCATCCCTCTGCCGGAGATCGAAAAGCGCGTGGCGGAACTGGACGGCGAAAAGAACCTGATCCTGTACTGTCGCACCGGCGGCAGGTCCGCCGTGGCCGCAGCCCTCATCAAGGACGCCGGGGCCAGGGACGGCATGCTCTACAACCTGGTCGGCGGCATCACCGGCTGGGAAGGCACGGGATTGAAAGACATCCCGCACCTTGAGCTCTTTCCGCGAGACATGGCCTTAAACCAGACCCTTTACCGGGCCATGAACATGGAGAAAGGAGCCTGGCTCTTCTACAATGATCTCTCACGGGAATATGCCGGCACGGAACTCGGCGACATGGTAAAAAATCTGGGCAGCAAGGAAGAGACGCATGCCCGCAGCATCTTCACCTACTGGAAGAAAAACAGCCCCACTCCGATCACGGACAGTTTCGAGGACACCTTCGAGCGCCTCGACGGACGGATCATGGAAGGAGGCAAGCCCGTCTCGGCCTGGATGGCCCGCCTGGGCAAGGACCCCGAAGACCGCATGTTGCGTCTGCTGGAGTTGGCCTGCGAGATCGAATACTACGCCTATGACCTTTACCGGGGCCTGGCCAAGCGCGACCGCGATGCGGAGGCGGTGCAGACCTACCTGCTGCTGTCCGAACAGGAAAAGGCCCACGTCCGCGTCATTACCAAGGCCCTGGACCGCTTCTTTGGCGATTGATGTCTTCCTGCGGCAGGCGCCGGACTACGCCCACGCCGCGAGGATGGTTCCGGAACTGCTTGAGTCCGTGCTGCCGGATATCTCGGGAGCGCGGCTGCTGATCAAGCCCAACTTCGTGGCCCTGCGCAACGCCCATCTGTGCTGCACGAGCCCGGTCATTATCGCCGCAGTTGCCCGGCACTGCGTGGAACGCGGAGCACGGGTCACCGTCGGCGACTCCCCCGCCTTCGGCACGGCCCAGGCCATCGCCCGGGCCATCGGGCTACCGGACCTGCTGCAACCCCTTGGGGTCGAGGTCGTGACCTTAAACCGGGGAGTTCCCGTCACAAGCGCGGGTGTCCCGGTCCAGGTTTCGGCCGACGCGCTGGAAGCCGACCTGATCGTGAACCTCCCCAAATTCAAGGCCCACTCGCAGATGCGTTTCAGCGGCGCGGTCAAGAACCTTTTCGGATGTGTGACTGGCGTGCGCAAAGCCTGGCTGCACGCCCTGCACGGAGACAAGCAGGGGCGGTTCACAGCCATGATCTGCGGGCTCATGCAGGTGCTGCCGCCCTCGATCAGCCTTGTGGACGGCGTGACGGCCATGCACCGCACCGGCCCCATCGCCGGGGACGCATTTCCCCTTGGCCTGCTCGGTGCAAGCGTCAGCCCGGTGGCCCTGGACACGGCGGCGGGCATGGTCCTGAAGGGCACGCCGAACCATTTTCCCATCTGGAAACAGTGCGACTGCGCAGGGTTGCCGGGAGCCGACCCCCTGACCCTGAACTTTCCGTTGCACAGGCCAAAGGATTTCGACGCCAAGGGCTTTGTCCTTCCGGAAACCCTCAAGCCGGAGTCGTTCCGGCCGGACATCCTGCTCAAAAGCCTGGTCAAGCGCATCTGGCTAGCGCGTTTCAAACACTAAAGACGTCAAGGGCAGCGCTCCTGAAAAGCACACGAAAACACCGGACACCGCACATGCTCACGCAACGCTGGAAATGGATCATCACCGGAGGGGTGCAGGGGGTGGGCTTTCGACCCTTCGTCTACAAGGCGGCCCTGCACGCCCGGGTCACCGGACAGGTCCTGAACACCCCCGAAGGAGTGCTCATCGAAATCCAGGGCACCTCGGACAGTCTGCGCACCTTCGAAGACACCTTTCAGGCCACCATCCCGCCCCTGGCCCGCATTGTGACCTGGGAGCGGGAAACCGTCGAACCGATGCCCGGCGAAGACACCTTCCAGATCCTCAAGAGCACCGGCGGCCATGGGCATCAAGTGCTCATCAGCCCCGACGTGGCCACCTGCGACGACTGCATCGGGGACATTCATGACCCGGCCAACCGCAGGCACCGCTACGCGTTCACCAACTGCACCAACTGCGGGCCGCGCTACACCATCACCCGCTCCATCCCCTACGACCGGGCGACCACCTCCATGAGCTGTTTCCCGCTCTGCCCGGACTGCCAGGAAGAATACGAAAATCCCCTGGACCGGCGCTTCCACGCCCAGCCCAACGCCTGCCCCGTGTGCGGACCAAGGCTGTGGCTGACGGACAAGGCGGGCCACACGCTGTGCGAAAACAGCGACGCCGTGCGCCGCACGGCGGACCTGCTGCTGGGCGGAGGGCTGGTGGCCATGAAGGGCCTGGGCGGATTCCACCTTGTCTGCGACGCCCGTGACCAGGAGGCCGTGCAGTTGCTGCGGGACCGCAAGAATCGCAAGGACAAGCCCCTGGCCATCATGGTCCGCGACCTCGATGCCGCCCGCGCCTTCTGTGTCCTGTCCGAGGCCGAAGAGGAACTCTTGTGCGGCAGACAGAGGCCCATCGTTCTGGCCGAAGGTCGCAAAAACACGGGACTCGCGCCGGGGCTTTCCCCGGACACGGAGTTTTTAGGGCTCATGCTGCCCTACACTCCCCTGCACCATGTGCTCTTTGCCGAACTCGACCGCGACGAAGACTTGCCCGCGGCCCTGGTCATGACCTCGGGCAACGCGAGCTCGGACCCCATCTGTCTTGGCAACCGCGAAGCCCTGCGACGCCTGGGCGGCATCGCCGATCATTTCCTGCTGCACGACCGCGACATCCTGATCCGCTGCGACGACTCGGTGCTGCGGGGGGCGGGCGGGCGGCCCCAGTTCATGCGCAGGGCGCGCGGCTATACTCCCGCTCCCATCGACCTGGCCCAGGACGGACCCGTCGTGCTTGGCGTAGGCCCCCTGCTCAAAAACACCCTCTGCCTGAGCAAAGGGCGGCAAGCCTTTGTCTCGCAGCATATCGGCGATCTGGAGCATCTGGAAGCCTACGGCTTTTTCCGCGAAATCTGCAGCCACCTGCAGGACATCCTGCAAGTCGAGCCCGAGGCCGTGGTCCACGACCTGCATCCGGATTTTCTGAGCACGGCCTTTGCCCACGAGTCCGGCCTGCCCTGTCTGCCGCTGCAACATCACTTCGCGCACATTCATGCCGTGCTGGCCGAGAATGGGCACATCGGCCCGGCCCTCGGCCTGGCCCTGGACGGCGTGGGCCTTGGCGACGACGGAACCCTGTGGGGCGGCGAGGCCCTGCTGGTCAACACGGCCAAGCTGGAACACAGGCGGCTGGCGCGCTTTTCACAGATCATGCTGCCCGGCGGGGACGCGGCCACGCGCGAGCCCTGGAGACTGGCCCGGGCCTGCCTGTACGCCTTAAACATCCACGCCCCGGGCGAAAGACCCTGGCCGTGGCTTTGCGAGCACGCCGCCGCAGACAAGGTCGTCGGCCAGGCCCTCGCACGGCGCATCAACACCCCGGTGTCTTCCAGCTGCGGCCGCCTTTTTGATGCGGTCTCGGCCATGCTCGGCCTGTGCGAACGCATTTCCTACGAAGGCCAGGCAGCCATCCGGCTGGAAGCGATACAGGACAAGAACGAAAAAGGGGTTTATTCATGCCCCATGATCGAATATGAAGAGATCACGGAACTCGACACGCTCACGCTTTTTGCGCAGGTTCACGCCGAGTGGCAGGGCGGGGAAAGCGCGGCCAGAATCAGCAGGCGCTTTCACCGCGGCCTTATCGAAGGCCTGACCAGGCTCAGCGTCCGGCTGGCCGAAAAAAGCTCCTGCTCCACCGTGGCCCTGAGCGGCGGAGTCATGCAAAACCTGACCCTGGCAACGGAGCTGCCCCGGGCCTTGGCCGAACACGGCCTCGCCGTCCTGGCCCACCGGGACCTGCCGCCCAACGACGCCTGCATCTCTCTGGGCCAGGCCGCTTACGGCCGCCTGGTCCTGCAACCCTAACCGGAGCGCATCCCGTGGAAATACTCGCCCGCATCAAGGCAATCTTCAGCTTCTTATGGAAGGTTTTAAGCACCACCAGAACCGTTCTGGCCAACGTGTTCTTTCTGATCGTGGTCATCATATTCGCTGCGGTATTTTTCACCGACAGCAAGGAGACGCTGCGACAGAACTCGGTCCTGGTCATCAATCCTTCCGGCACCCTTGTGGAACAGAGCAGCGCCCCGGAACCA
>Ga0180017_100134_pt1 | contig 30091 bp, 23 predicted proteins | sample KR46_S_MetaG_FD_129674 | JGI IMG/M metagenome (GOLD analysis project Ga0180017, IMG submission 129674) | Groundwater microbial communities from the Olkiluoto Island deep subsurface site, Finland - KR46_S_MetaG | ecosystem: Environmental > Aquatic > Deep subsurface > Groundwater | place: Finland...
CGAAGCGGAGATTCGCAAAATTCTCTATGATGTTTTGGATACTCCGGTTTCCCCGGAACTGCTGCCTCCCGATATCGATGGAAAAATCGCCCAAAAAACAGAAGAAACAGTCGGTCCCTATGAACTCCACGATTTCTTTATCTATCAAATGGTGCGCCATGGTTTCTCGCCGGAAAAAGTATATTTCCTGGCCAGTAAAGCTTTTGACGGTATCTACGAAAAAGCGGTTATTTTTAAATGGCTAAAGAACTTTTACCACCGTTTCTTCAGCCAGCAGTTTAAACGCAACTGCCAGCCCGACGGCCCAAAGGTAGGCTCGGTATCCTTTTCGCCCCGCGGTGACTGGCGGATGCCCTCCGATGCCCATGCCACCCAATGGCTCAAGAGCCTCGAGAAAATGGAACCAAGAGATTAACAAGGGTCTGACCCCTTGGTCATTGGTCGGTACGGTAGTTTATCGATAACAAAAAAGAAGCTGTCCGAAAACAGCTTCTTTTTTGTGTTATTCTTTTTTAGCGTAGTGCTGGATCAGAACCTCATGTTTGAAGTTAATGAAATCCAGGATTTCCTTTTTACCCTCTTCGCTGGTCATCGCATATCCGAACAGGCCGAGCAGGTCTTTCATTTCTAATGGCTTAACGAGTTGTTCGGCCGAGTTTAGCGATCCCTCTGATTTGAGTTTGGCGTCATTGAGTGAGGTGGCGTTGTCAGTTCGACAAAGCAAATAGTCTACCGATACATCAAAATAATCGGCGATTTCAACTAGTAATTGGTTTTCAGGAAGGTTTTTATCTTTCTCGTACTTGGAAATCGAGCTTTTGTTTAAATCAAAATGCTCAGCAAAATCCTGCTGGGTCATATCCTTATTAATACGCAGTCGTTTTAATCGTGTGCCAAAAGTAGACATGGTTGTTTCCTCCAAAAATTATTCATAATCTTAGTATGAATGAGTAAGATCAATACACTTGTATTTAGTCAGATTATATACTAAGTGACCATCAATTGACTATAAGATTTGTAAAAAGGTGCCAAATCGGAAATAATTAAGGTGCTGCGTGAATCATAAGCATTATTTCTTAATGATTGTTAAATAAAGCTTGCTTTATATAAAAAGTTGGTTTAAAATTAGGTGTTATATATTCGAGAAAGGATACTAAATGAAATTTACAGAATTAGAAATTAATGAACAACTGCTACAAGGCATCGAAGAAATGGGCTTTGTAGAAATGACCGAAATCCAGGAACGAGCGATACCACAATTAATGATGGGAGGAGACCTGATTGGAAAGTCACAAACAGGAACAGGAAAAACTGTTGCGTTTGCCATTCCCGCCATTACAAAGCTTGACCCTTCCATAAAGAAAGTACAAGTTTTAGTTCTATGCCCAACCCGAGAGTTGGCAGTACAGGTCTCAGACGAATTTAAAAAAGTACTCAAATATCAAAAAGGTATCAAAGTGTTGCCAATTTTCGGTGGCGCATCGATTGAAAATCAGATTAGGGACCTTAAATCGGGGGTTCAGATCGTTGTCGGCACACCTGGCCGGGTGATGGATCACATGCGACGTAAAACCTTGAAGCTCAGTGAGGTATCAATGGTGGTACTCGATGAAGCCGATGAAATGCTAAACATGGGATTTAGGGAAGATATTGAATTGATTCTGGACGAAATCGCCCATGAAATTCAAACGGTGCTATTCTCAGCGACAATGCCAAAACCGATTTTAAAAATTGCCGAAACCTACCAGAAAAATCCGGTGCTAGTGGAAATTTCCCCGAAAAACATGGTCGCGACCAGCATTGAACAAAAATACTTTAACATTAACGATCATCATAAGTTTGAAGCACTCACCCGATTACTGGATGTCTATAAACCGCAACGATCGCTGATTTTTTGCAACACCAAGAAATATGTCGATGAAATCACCGATGATCTTAAGAAACTGGGTTATTCGGTTGATAAAATTCATGGCGATATGCGTCAGATTTCGCGGATGGCGGTTTTAAAAGATTTCAGCCGTGGTAATCTGAATATCCTGGTGGCAACCGATGTGGCAGCCCGAGGAATTGACGTCGATGACGTCGATATCGTCTTTAATTACGATGTACCGGACAATGAAGAATATTATGTCCATCGAATTGGTCGAACCGGACGAGCCGGAAAAAGCGGAATCTCCCTGACCCTGGCACGTTCGAGAGATCAGTTTAGACTCAAAAAAATCACCGACTATACCAAAAAAAGTATCGAACGGGATTTAATCCCAACGAGTGCCGTCATTAATGATATCAAGATTGCTCATTTCCACGAACGCTTCAAGATTCGTGCCGATAAGGGCGCTGAAAAGGGCACCCTAGAAACCTATGTGAAAATTATTGATGATCTGGTTGAAAAAGGCTACACCGCCGAAACCATTGCCGCTGTTTTGCTGCAGGCGCAATTGCCGCTGTCAGAAGCCGAAGATCTTAATACGATTGAACGACGTCCTAGACGTACTGATGGAGCTCCGCGCCGCGATGGCCGGGATGGCCGCGACGGTCGAGTTCGTCGCGAAGGCGGATCTAGAGATGGTGGTTCGCGTCGCGCCGGTCCAGAAAAAACGAAACGTCTTTTTATCAGTGTTGGCGAAAAGGATCATGCCCAAAAACGTGATATCCTCGGCGCCATTTGCGGAGAATGCGGTATCCCTTCGACAGCCGTCGGTAATATCGATATGTACGACAAATTTACCTTTGTCGATATTGATGAAGAACAAGCTAAAAAAGTAGAAAAGAAGTTAAACGGAAAAATCATCAAAGAACGCAAAGTAAAAGTAGAAATATCAAAAAAGAAAAAATAATTTAAGCATAATTAGAGTTTAAATAGAACCTGGGTGTGAGGCTGACTTTGTCCTTGGATTCAGGTTTTTCTTGATCATATTACGCGTGTGTTTTAAATGAATTGAATGAACAAGGAGGTGCCGCATGAAAGACATACAAGCAGAAAAAAAGAATAAATTGGGCGTGGTGCCAATACCGAAGCTACTCTTTTCAATGTCCATACCGGCGATCATTTCGATGATGATTCAAGCCATGTATAATGTTGTCGATAGCATCTTTGTGGCTCAAATTGGGGAAGAGGCCTTAACCGCGGTTTCGCTGGCATTTCCCATCCAGATAGTGATTATCTCCTGTTTTGTGGGCATGGGAATTGGCATAAATTCGTCGATCTCAAGGCGACTGGGCCAGAATAAAAAAAACGAAGCCACCAATGTCGCGGAGCATGGTTTTTTGCTGGCGATCTTGATCGCAGTGGTGCTGGGAATCCTGGGATTTTTTACTGCTGAAGCATTTATTAGTCTGTTTACTGACAATGCCAATATCATTGCCCAGGGTCGGGCTTATCTAATGATTGTGACGGTTTTTTGTTTTGGCAGTTTTATCACCCAGGCAGCTTATTCGACCTTGCAGGGTAGCGGCGAAATGATCCAGCCGATGGTCGGACAGATTATCGGTGCAGTGGTCAATATTATTCTCGATCCGATTATGATTTTTGGCTGGTTTGGCTTGCCCGCGCTGGGGGTAACCGGTGCTGCTATCGCCACGGTTATCGGTCAGCTGTTTGGGATGTCCTATATGTTATTGGTTATTTTCAAAAGCAGCAAGAATTATCTCAAATTGGATTATCGGGTGTTTCATTATGATCCCGTAATCGTCAAAGATATTTTCAAGGTTGGCTTGCCCGCGGCGATTATGCAGGGGCTGGCATCACTGATGATTACCGGCTACAATTTGATTCTGGCTGGATTTGGGATGTCGGCAGTGGCTGTTTTTGGGGTTTACTTTAAAATTCAATCGATCATCTTTATGCCGATCTTTGGCTTGGGACAGGGTGCCATGCCGATCTTTGGTTTCAATTTTGGAGCCAAAAACAGGGAACGCTTTAATGAAACCCTAAAGGTTGCGATCACTGCCGCCCTGAGTATCATGACCATCGGCACCCTGCTGTTTTGGATTTTCCCGACTCAAATTATGATGGCCTTTAATCCGTCTCCTGAAATGATGGCAATTGGAATCAAAGCTTTGAGAAACATCAGTCTGGCTTTTCCAATGGCGGGGATCTCGATTATGCTTAGTGTCAGTTTCCAGGCCATCGGCAAAGCCTATGTCAGTATGATTGCATCCTTTATTCGGCAGATGGTGGTGCTCTTGCCGGTTACCTATCTGTTGGCTCTGGCCGGCGGTTTGGATTGGGTCTGGTATGGCTTTATCATTTCAGAAATTGCCTGTCTGTCCTATGAGGTTTATATGTACCGGGGATTCCAACGGAGTATTTTTAGTACCTGGGACGCCAGTCCGGCAGTGATATAAAACGAGCAAAAACTAATAAAAAAAAGATCTTCAGAAAGCAATTCGCTTTTGAAGATCTTTTTTTATCATTTGCTGATTGAATTAATCACATCGATGCTCTGATAAATCAGATTTTTCATCCGGTCAACCTCTCCGCAAAGGAAGAGGTAGCCAATCAGGGTTTCAAACCCGGTGGCATAGCGGTAGTCTGACGGGTTGGCGTTTTTGGGAACCTGGGAGGCGGTGTTGCGGCCCCGCTTAACGATGCGTTCCTCGGCATCAGAAAGCTGTGGCAGCAGCTCTCTGATAATTTGAGCCTGGGCACTGGCGCGGACATAGCAAATCGAGGTTTTAGTCATGACATTGACATTCTGGTGACCACAGCCGAGCAGATATTTGCGGACCAGATCCGAAAATATCCCATCGCCGATATAAGCCAGCGCCAGCGGGTTCATGGCAGCGGCTTGTTCCCGGCTATAGTGCGTATCGATGGTGGTTTGGATGGTTTTGAGGCGGTCTGAATTTTCTGGGGTCAGGCTTTTTTCCATTTAACACCTTCCCGGGTATCCTCCAGGACAATGCCTTTAGCCAGGAGTTCATCGCGGATCTCATCGGCTCGTTTAAAGTCTTTGGCTTTTCGAGCCGCCTGGCGTTGCTCGATCAGGTCTTCAATTGCTTCATCCAGATTGCTTTCTTTTTCTTTTACCGCTAACCCTAAAACTCCGGTCAGTTCGGCAAAAAGGTTTTGCCCGGCAATCATTGCTGGTTTGGAAGAAGCGGCATCGAGATTGGAGTTAAGGTCTCGGACCAATTCAAAAATCACGGCAATGGCATCGGCGGTGTTGATGTCATCGTTCATGGCGGCGATAAAATCGTGTTTGTACTTAGCCAGCGAATCGATCCAGCCCTGTTCATTTTCGGTTGCGGTATCGGCACTGGCGTTTGCCAGCAAGAATTCCATCTGAAATTTGGCGGTATAAAAGCGTTCCAGGGCACTGGCGGCCTGCTGCAGCAGCGGTTGACTAAAGTTAACCGGGCTGCGGTAATGAGCCATCAGTAAGAACATCCGCACCGCTTCCAGGTCAAAGCTTTTGGCGATATCCCTAACGGTGAAGAAGTTGCCCTTGGATTTAGACATTTTCTCGTTATCGATATTAATATAGCCGTTGTGCACCCAATAGTTGGCAAAGGGTTTGCCGCAGCAGCCTTCGGATTGGGCAATTTCATTCTCATGGTGGGGGAAGATCAGGTCTTGACCACCGCCATGAATATCGATGGTATCGCCCAGATGTTTTTTGGACATCGCCGAACATTCAATATGCCAGCCCGGCCGCCCCTGGCCCCAGGGACTGTCCCAATAGGGCTCGCCATCTTTTTTCTTTTTCCAGAGGGCGAAATCCAGGGGACTGTGTTTTTCGTCATTGACATCAATCCGAGCACCGGATTTTAAATCATCAATCGATTGTTTCGATAATTTGCCATAATCTTTAAAGGCATCGACATGATAGTAGACATTGCCGTCGACATTATAAGCCAGTCCTTTTTCTTCTAAAGTCTCGATCATCGCAATGATTTCGGGCATGTGTTCACTGACCTTGGGATGGACAGAAGCGCGTCTGATCCCGAGGGCGTCGGCATCGGTAAAATATTCGGCGATGTATTTTTCCGAAACATCACCGGGGGAAATCCCTTCTTCATGGCTACGGTTGATGATTTTATCATCAACATCGGTAAAATTCTGGATAAAGGTTACCTCGTAACCGGTGTATTCCAAAAACCGCCGCAGCACGTCAAAAACGATAAAAGGACGGGCGTTGCCGATGTGAAAATAGTTGTAAACAGTTGGTCCGCAGGAATACATCCGAACCTTTCCCGCTTCAATCGGGACAAAGGTTTCTTTCTTCTGGGTTAGGGTATTATATAATTTCATAAAGTTCACCTTTCAATTTATTTCTTTACTGCAATGTGTTATGATAACATATTATACACTAAAGATAAGATTAAGTGTCAATGGATAAAATTTTTTAGGAAGAAAATTTCGTATCGTCCAAAATGAAAGCTACGAAATGAATGAGGATTGTCGATGGAAGCAAATACAAAACGAAAAGTCCTGGCCCAGGCGATTTTAGCCCTTGAAAACGAAGCGGATTGTAATCTGTTGCTTGAAGACCTGTGTACGATCAAAGAAATTGAAGACATGGCTCACCGTTTTGAAATTGCCTATCTACTGTCCCAGGGAAAAACCTTCATCGATGTTGAAAAACTGACTGGAGCCAGCTCAGCCACCATCAGCCGCGTTAACCGCTGCCTCAAACACGGCAAAGGCTACCGCAACATCATCGAAAAAATGAAAAAGGACCATACATTGGAGTAGTCTTATCTAAAATTTAATATTAAAGGAGTTGAGTGTAGTGATGAAGGCTGTGAAAAAGTCGAAGAAGTTGGACAACGTTTGTTATGATATTAGAGGACCGGTGGTTGAAGAGGCGGATCGCATGGAACGGGACGGCATTGACATTATTATGCTCAACACCGGGAATACGGCTCCCTTTAATTTAAACGCGCCGGATGAGATTATCCAGGATGTCAAATATAATATGCGGCCAGCCGAAGGCTACTGCAATTCCCAGGGGATTTTCTCAGCTCGGAAGGCCGTGGTTCAGCATTATCAGACCAAGGGTCTGATGGATCTCAAGGTCGATGATGTTTTTCTTGGCAATGGTGTCAGTGAATTGATTCTTTTTTGTATGCAGGCGCTGCTCGATGATGGCGATGAAATCCTGGTTCCGGCACCAGACTACCCGCTATGGTCGGCTGCGGTCAACCTATCGGGAGGCAAGGCAGTCTATTATATCTGTGATGAAGAAGATGAGTGGAATCCTAACCTTGCCGATATCGCCAGTAAGATTACCCCCAATACCAAGGGGATCGTCGTTATTAATCCTAATAACCCCACCGGAGCCCTTTATCCCAGGGAGATTCTTGAGGGGATTGTCGATCTGGCCGTTGCTAACAACTTGATTATTTTTGCCGACGAAATCTATGATCGGGTTCTCTATGATGATGCAGTTCATATCCCGATGGCAACCCTGACTGACGAGGTGCTGGTGGTGACCCTTAACGGCTTGTCAAAGTCACATCGAATTCCCGGTTTTCGGGTCGGTTGGATGATCTTGACTGGCAACAAGGAAGGCGCCAGTGATTATATCGAGGGGATTAAAATGCTTTCCAACATGCGGATGTGCTCCAATGTTCCGGGCCAGCATGCCATCCAAACGTCGCTAGGCGGTTACCAGAGCATGAATGATCTGCTTAAGCCCGGGGGGCGACTCTACGAACAGCGCGAGATTGTCTGTAAGCGGATCAATGCGATACCGGGTCTGTCTTGTGTCAGACCCAAAGCGGGATTTTATGTCTTTCCCAAAATTGATACGGAACTATTTAATATCACCAGCGATGTCCAGTTTGCACTGGATTTCCTCAAAGCAGAACATGTCCTGATGGTTCAGGGAACAGGCTTTAACTGGCCCCATCCCGATCATTTTAGAATCGTCTTTTTACCCCATCCTGAAGATCTGTTAGAAACCATGGATCGGCTGGAACGGTTTATGGAAAACTATCAACAAGAATAAGTGTAAAGAACGGAAGAATAATGAAAAAACAATTAATGAAAAGTAAAAAACGAGCAATCGTGGCCGGTGTTTGCGCTGGTCTTGGCGAATACTGCAACATTTCGCCCTGGGTTTTTAGAGGGTTATTATTAGTATTACCGATCGTCTTACGAACTTTTGGGTTAATGATTGGGGTTGGAATTTATATTTTCCTGGCGGTGGTTCTACCCGGTAATCGGCGGATTGCCGATCAGGATGTCGTCGAAGTGGATTATGAGATAGTTGATGATGAAGATGAAGAGATCATTGACTTCAGTGACGAAAAGACAGGCTCCAAAGAAAAGGTTGATTAAGATGCAAGAAAAAAGAATCATCACAAAATCAAGTCAGGAAACCTTTGATTTTGGAAAACATTTGGGGGAAGCCATCGACTTCCCCCTGATTATTTTTTTACAAGGTCAAATGGGTGCCGGAAAGACCCTCTTTTCAAAAGGCTTTGTAGCTGGAATGGGCATCGATGATGAGGTTACCAGCCCGACCTATACGCTTGTCAATGAGTACGGTACCCCCCTAGAATTTTTCATTTTGATTTGTACCGGCTTAAGGATCCGGATGAGCTTTATGAGATGGGCTTTGAAGATTACCTCAGCCAGGGTTGTACCCTGTTGCTGGAGTGGCCGGATCTGGTGTGGCAAGATCAGCTTGAGCCGCGGCTTGAAATCTGTCTAAAAACCTGTCTGGAGACCCCGCAGCAGCGGGAAATTATTTTAAAAACAGACCACCCCAAAGTGGCCCAGATATTAAAGGCGCTATAAATATCCTGATCGGATAAAAACTCCGGTGAAGCGGCAATTGGCAGCGGTGGAGCCTGAGCCTTTATCTCTGGGCACCTAATTAAGGGGATCTTAATAATTAATAATAAGGTGACAAAGATGGAAAAACTTCAAACTAGCGTGATCATCCCCGCCGCCGGCTTAGGTCGGCGGATGAACGCCTCGGTCAGCAAACAGTATCTCCGATTAAACGGAAAACCGATCTTAGCTCATACCCTGGATGTGTTTGAAAAATGCCCCCTGATTAATGAAATCGTGTTGGTTATCAATCCCGAGGAACGAGATCTCTGTCAGGATCAGGTCATCGCAGCCTATCCCTATACCAAGGTCAAATTGGTGGCAGGCGGCAACACCCGGCAAGAGTCGGTTTATGCCGGTTTGGAAGCGGTCGATCCGCAGACCCGGATTGTCCTGATCCATGATGGTGCCAGACCGCTGATCCGCGAGTCGGTGATTCGCAAAAGCATTGCCGAAACAGTCACGCATCAGGCCACGGTGGTAGGGGTGCCGGCTAAAAATACCATCAAAATAATTAATGAAGAAGGCTTTGTCGAACATACCCCGGATCGAAACCTTCTGGTGGAAATCCAAACCCCCCAAACCTTTTCTTATGATTTGATCAGAGCAGCCCACCAACAAGCCCGTGAAGCGGGAGTGGTCGGCACTGATGATGCTTTTCTGGTGGAACGGCTAAAGATCCCGGTTAAGATCGTGGTTGGTGACTATAGCAATATTAAAATCACAACCCCCGAGGATTTGATCATCGCCGAAGCGATCATCAGGCAGCTGGCCAAAAACGATTGATTGGACAAAAAATTAAAAGATTATTAATAGAAATAAAGAATGAAGTGAAAAAACTGTTATTTTATGTAGTTTTTCGCTTCATTCTTTATTTATTGGGGAATAAAAGATATAATGACAAAAGCAATTAAAACAAAATACTAAGGTTATTCACCTTTTTAAAATATACTTAAGAGAATGTGGAGGAAACCATGATTGAATTATCAGAAGAACTTCTATTAAGAATGTACTATAAAATGAATCAGGCTCGCTATTTTGAAGAAAAACTGGATGAACTTGTTTCAAAGGGAAAGGTTCACGGAACGGTTCATCTGGCCATCGGTCAGGAAGCCTCAGGGGTGATGCCTTGTCTGGCACTGGAAGAGGGCGATCTGGTGTCGATGAGCCATCGCAGTCATGTCCAGGCGATCGGTTTTGGATTGGATGTCAATCTGATGATGGCAGAGTGTCTCGGGAAATATACCGGCTACTGCAAGGGTAAAGGTGGTTCGATGCACATTGCCGATGTCGAAAATGGAAATCTTGGCGGCAATGGCATCGTCGGAGGCGGCTTTAACCTGTCCTGCGGGGCGGCACTGACCCAAAAATACCATAATACCGGCAAGGTTGTTTTGTGCTTCGCCGGCGATGGTGCCACTAATACGGGTAGTTTTCATGAATCCCTGAATCTGGCCTCGATCTGGAAGCTGCCGGTGGTTTTTTTTATTGAAAACAATCAGTATGGGATGTCAAATCCGGTTGAAAATCACATCAATATTGAAAACATCTCAGACCGTAGCGAGGCTTATAACATCCCCGGCCTTACGATTGATGGCAATGATTTTCTGGGTGTTTACAATACCGCGACCAAAGCCCTGCGTTATGCCAGAGCAGGTAAAGGTCCGGTGCTGATCGAAGCCAAAACCTATCGCTACAGTGGACACTCTAAAAGCGATAAACAACTGTATCGCGATAAACGCGAGCTTATTGAATGGCAGAAGAAAGACCCGCTTTTGAAGATGAAAGAATACCTCCGGGAGAACCGCGTTTTTACAGAAAAACAGATCCTCAAAATGGAAGAGGAAGCCAGGGTTTCGATTGAACAGGCGGTCGAATTTGCTCAAAAAAGTCCACAGCCCGAGCTGACCACAATTTTAGAAGATGTCTATGCGTGAGAGGTTGAATAATGATGAAAACAAGTGATATGATAAAAATGACCTACCGCGACGCCATCCGTCTGGGAATAACAGAAGAAATGCGTCAGGATAAAGATGTCATTTTTTTAGGTGAAGATATTGGTACATACGGCGGTGCCTTTGGGGTGTCAAAGGGTTTGCTGGAAGAGTTTGGCGAAGAACGGATTCTCGATACGCCGATTTCAGAAGGCGCCATTGTTGGCACCGCGGTGGGAGCGGCAACCACAGGCTTGCGCCCGATTTGCGAGATGATGTTTATGGATTTTATTACCCTGGGCATGGATGCCCTGGTCAATCAGGGCGCGAAAATGCGCTATCTGTTTGGCGGTCAGTCTCAGGTGCCAATGGTGCTAAGGCTGCCAGCTGGATCCGGAACCGGGGCAGCGGCGCAACACAGTCAGAGTCTCGAAGCCTGGTTATGCCATGTGCCCGGACTAAAGGTAGTAACCCCTTCCAGCCCGGCCCAGGCAAAAGGGCTGATAAAAGCGGCCATCCGGGATAATAACCCAGTCTGTTTTATCGAGCATAAGATGCTCTATGATGCGGTCGGGCTGGTTCCAATCGATGAAGACTATATCCTGGAAATTGGAAAAACGATTGTCGAACGTCCCGGCAAGGATGTTACCATTGTTGCTTACGGTACCACCCTGCTAAAAGCCATTGAAGCGGCCGAGTTTTTAGAAGAAGAAGGGATTAAGGTGGAAATTCTTAATCCGCTGACCCTGTATCCGATCGAGATGCAACCGATCATTGATTCAGTTATAAAAACCGGCTGTCTGATTGTCGCCCATGAGGCGGTTAAAACCGGCGGCCTGGGTGGCGAAATTGTTGCCCGGGTGGTCGAAAGCGAAGCCTTCGACTACCTGACAGCGCCGATTATTCGTCTGGGCGGGCTGGATGTTCCGATTCCTTTTAATCAGGAATTAGAGGCCGCAACAGTACCCCAGCGAAACGATTTCGTGCATGGCGTCTATCGCCTCCTTAACCGGATATAAGGAGTTGGCAGAATGATAGAAAAAGAAATAATCTTACCGAAAGAGAAGCTTAATATGGCAGCAGAAAATGTGACAAATGCCGCAACCCTTGAGTCTGCAGAAACAATCATAAAAGAGGCCGTGCGCGATGATAATCAGCATCAAGGCGGGGCGGCGGAGATAAGCACAGAGCCACCAGCCGCGATCACCCCAGAAAGCTTAGAGGAGCATCAACAATTAGCTGAGGATATCGTAACAGAAGATCCGAAAGAAGAAAAACTGGAAGAGAAACTGACAGCGGCGATTGCAGCACTGGAAAGAAACTTAGAAGAAACCATCAAAGAAGGCATCAAAACAGAAGCTACCGAAGAGCTACCCGCTAACGCGATTCGGGGAATCCTCAAAGATGAAGAAATTGAAGAGCCGCAGGAAAACCCCGGTCAACCTGATCCCCGCGCGGGAAAGGTCAGAGCAACCCCGGCGGCAAGACGGATTGCCCGGGAATTTAAGGTAGAACTTGATCAGGTCATCGGCAGTGGACCAAAGGGAAGAATTGAAACCGATGATGTTAAGAAATTGGTGGTTATTCAACCGGGAAGTTTGAATTACAAATCAAAAGAACCGGTGGTAATCAAAACAAATCTGGAAAAAATAGCCGGGAATCCCAGCAATCTCTTTTCAACGCCAGTGAAGCTGGAAGAGGTTCCCGAACCACCGCTTAAACCCCGCAAAAAACTTAGAGATATGAACCAAAAAACAGAAAAGCTTCCCAATCCGGAGTTGGATTTTGTCCCCTTTGTCGATGAGAATGATGACAGGTTAAAAGTGCAAGACGTTGATGTAGTGACTAAAATATCAGAACTCGACTTTGTTCCCTTTGTCGATTTGAAAGCGGAACCGCTGCGGGAAGAAATCATTGTTAAACCAACACCGATGCATGTGCTTTATGAAAATGAAGAGCAGGATCAGGCGTTTATAAACCGTAAAAGCCGCGGTTTACCAAAAAGAACACCGAGTCAGGATCAATATCAAACTAAAGCCAAAGCGCCAATAAGTCCAGATCAAGCGGTTGTCAAAGCAGTCGACAGTGAAGTGAAAACCAGTGAAAATAAGCCCGTTAACAGCCAAATAACGGAACTAGTAAAAAATCAGCCGGAGGATCTTTTGCCAGAAACCGATCAACCAGAAGTTTTTGAGACTGCAGCCACTGATACCGAAAAGGTTGAACCGTTAGAGAGCCACGCTGATCCGGTTCAGCCAGCTCAAGAACTGATTCAGCAACCAGAGAACGTTAACAATGAGCAAGCAATGGCTGATCAAAATGATGATGAAAATGATGAAAAAGATGAAAAAAACCTTGAAAAAATTATCGCCCCAACGCTAAGACCCAAAGCAATCAGAAAATACCTGGTAAAAAGCACCGGGGAAGTACCGGTCATCAGCTTAACCACGGAAATTGACATGACCGAAATTAAAGATCTGAGAAAGAAGATTACCAAGAAAATCGAGGAACAGGCCAAATATCGCTGTACCTATACCGATTTTCTGCTATTGGCAACTTCCCGGGCACTAATTAAGCATCCTTTGATTAACGCCCGACGGGAGGGCGATCAAGTGGTTGTCCATGATCATGTGAATATCGGCTTAACCGTTGAATCCGAAAGTGGTTTTATCGTGTCGGTGATTCCTAATAGTCAGACGATGAGCTTTGTCGAGATCGTCAAAAGTCGCGGTGATCTTTTAAAGGCAGTCAAAAACAAACATCTGCCCGAGGATCAAGAGGCCGCCACCACCTTTACGATTACCAACCTGGGCATGTATGGGATCCGCGAGTTTACCGCGATTATCAATCAGACCAACAGTGCCATCCTCAGCGTTGGCGAAGTGGTTCAGCGGATTCGGATTCACCAGGGCGAACCGGTCGTTCGATCGGTGATGAAAATTAGCCTAAACCTCGATCAACGGGTAGCCAATGGGGTCGACGGCGCAAAATTCCTGCAAGACATTAAAGCCGACATGGAGAATCCGCCCCTATTATTATTTTAGCCTGAAAATTGCTTAACTCAAGAAAAGATAACGTTACCAAAAAAATAAGTATTGTCACATTTAAGCTAATTGTGTTAGACTAAACAGCATAATAGAAGATTACCGAACATACATGAAGCAGATGAAAAGCAATGGCCAATTGTCTGCTTTTTTTGTATCTAAACAAGAGTTGAATTCGAAAGGAGTACAAGGTTGGAGAAGATATTAAAGGAAGGCATTACCTTTGATGATGTATTGTTAATCCCAGGAAAATCAGAAGTGTTGCCAGGGGATGTCAACACCGGCACCCGTCTGACAAAAAAGATTGCCCTGAATATTCCCATCATGAGCGCCGGCATGGATACCGTTACCGAGGGACGATTGGCGATTGCGATGGCCAGAGAAGGCGGCATCGGGATTATTCATAAAAATATGACGATTGAAGAACAGGCTTTTGAAATTGACAAGGTTAAACGCTCAGAAAACGGGGTTATCGTTGATCCGTTTTTCTTATCACCGGATCATAATATCGGTGATGCCCTGGAGCTGATGTCCCGTTATCGGATTTCCGGCGTTCCCATCACCGTTGCAGGAAAATTGGTGGGAATCATCACCAACCGCGATCTGCGCTTTGAAAGTGACCCCAAAAAGAAGATCAAAGACGCGATGACAAAAGAAAACCTGGTGACCGCTGAAGAAGGTACTACCTTAGAAAAAGCCGAAGCCATTTTAAAACAATACAAAATCGAAAAACTTCCGATTGTCGATTCTGAAAACAATTTAAAAGGTTTGATCACCATTAAAGACATTGAAAAGAGCATTAAATATCCCAATGCCGCTAAAGACTATCGCGGTCGACTGATTGTTGGCGGTGCTGTTGGCATTAGCAGTAACACCTTTGAACGCGTCGATGCATTAGTTAAAGCCCAGGCGGATGTGATCGTCGTGGATACCGCTCATGGTCATTCGATTGGCGTCATTAAAACTGTCAAAGCGATCAAAGAAAAATATCCCGAGGTTCAGTTGATCGTCGGAAACATTGCCACTGGAGCCGCCGCCAAAGATTTAATCGAAGCCGGCGTTGATGCCCTTAAGGTCGGGATCGGCCCCGGTTCTATCTGTACCACTCGAGTGGTAGCAGGGATTGGCGTCCCACAAGTCACGGCGATCTTAGATGTGGTTGAAGTTGCCAAAGAACACGATATTCCAGTGATCGCCGATGGTGGGATCAAGTATTCCGGTGATGTCGTTAAAGCGATTGGCGCCGGTGCTGACGTGGTGATGATCGGCAGTCTCTTTGCCGGGACTGATGAAAGCCCGGGAGAAACCATTATCTACCAGGGTCGTAGCTTTAAAACCTACCGCGGGATGGGCTCTTTAGGAGCCATGAAAGATGGTAGCTCGGATCGCTATTTCCAGGAAGGTCAGAAAAAACTGGTTCCTGAAGGCGTTGAGGGTAAGGTTCCCTACAAAGGATCATTAGCCGATACGGTCTACCAACTCGTTGGTGGCCTCCGTTCAGGAATGGGCTATTGTGGTACGCCAACGATTAAGGATTTAAGAGAAAAATCACAGTTTATGAAAATAACCAGTGCCGGTTTGATCGAAAGTCACCCACATGACATTTCCATCACCAAAGAATCACCGAACTACAATAGCGCGCAATTTTAGGAGAATTTATGATAGCAAAGCATTATCAAGATGAAATTATTCTCATTGTGGATTTTGGAGCACAATACAATCAACTGATCGCCCGACGGGTTCGAGAAGCCCGGGTGTATTCTGAGGTTGTTCCCTATGATATTAGTCCCGATGAGATTCGTCAGAAAAATCCCAAGGGGATTATCTTCACTGGCGGGCCTTCTAGTGTTCATGAAGAGGGAGCACCGCTTTGTGACCCGGAAATTTATAACATGGGGATTCCGATTTTAGGGATCTGCTATGGCGCTCAGCTGATGGCTGAGCAGCTACAAGGTGCAACTAATTCTGCCGATATTCGGGAGTACGGAAAAAAAGCCCTGAAATTTGAAACAGACTCGGTGTTGTTTAAAGATATTCCCGATGGTTCGACCTGCTGGATGAGTCACACCAATTATATCCAGACAATCCCGGAAGGATTCTGTATCACTGCCACGACTAACTCCTGTCCGACCGGTGCCATGGAATGTCATGAACGCAAGCTCTATGCGGTGCAATTCCATCCCGAAGTGGAACATACCAAATATGGTAAAGAAGTGTTAAATAACTTTATCTACAATGTCTGCGGCTGCCAAGGTTTATGGACCATGCATAACTTTGCCCAGGAACAGATTGAAGCGATTAAAGAACAGGTTGGTGACCGGCGAGTCTTATGCGCCCTCAGTGGCGGCGTTGATTCTTCGGTTGCGGCAACCCTGGTTCACCAGGCCATCGGTGATAAGCTGACCTGTATTTTTGTCGATCATGGTCTGCTGCGAAAAGATGAAGGCGATCAGGTTGAAGCAATCTTTAAAAACCGCTTTAATATGAACTTTATCCGGGTAAACTGCGAAAAGCGTTTCCTTGGTAAACTGGCAGGCGTCAGTGATCCCGAACAAAAACGAAAAATCATTGGTACCGAGTTTATCCGCGTCTTTGAAGAAGAATCCAGTAAATTAAACGATATCGATTTTCTACTACAGGGAACCATCTATCCCGATGTCATCGAAAGCGGCACCAAAAATGCGGCGGTCATCAAAAGCCATCATAATGTTGGTGGACTGCCCGATGATGTTAATTTTGAACTGATTGAACCGCTTAGAAACCTCTTTAAAGATGAGGTTCGGGCAGTCGGTGAAGAAATCGGGTTGGATCACGATCTGGTCTGGCGGCAACCCTTCCCGGGACCAGGTCTGGCCATTCGGGTGATGGGCGATGTCACCAAAGAAAAACTGGACATCTTAAAAGAAGCTGATTTTGTCTTCCGCGACGAGATTGCCAAAGCTGGCCTGGATGAAGAAATCTGGCAATACTTTGCGGTGTTGCCAGGAAACCGCAGCGTCGGGGTGATGGGTGATGAACGCACCTATGATTACACCATCGGCCTGCGCGCCGTTACCTCAGTTGATGGGATGACCTCCGACTGGGCCCGTATCCCCTTCGATGTGTTAGAAAGCATCTCCACCCGAATTGTTAATGAAGTCAAGCATGTCAGCCGGATTGTTTATGACATTACCAGCAAGCCGCCTTCAACGATTGAGTGGGAATGACAGGGATAAGAACAGTTAATTAGGTTAAAATCGCATAATATAGCGGTTTATAAGGAATAGGAACGCTACGATCTTAATATGGATAACAATCAATAGGTGGTTATGATGTACTGCATGGAATGCATGCAATCATAGCCACTTATTTTTTTGACTATTTGTCCAAAGTGCGTTAATAATAAAGATCCAGATCGGGGAGATTAAAAAAAGGTAAAATTGAAATATAAAAATGAATGGGGCTTTATATTTCAATATAATTGACTAAATGAAATAAAAGCGATATGATAATTAAATAATTTCATTTTAGGAGTATTGTCGATGAATACCAGAGCAGGTGAATACCGTATCAATTTAAAAGGGACAATGGAATACAAATCTTTTCTGCCCAAGCACCTCCCCCCAAATCCGGCAATTGAATATGATCAAGAGATGGTAGAATTGCTGTCAAAAGCAAATAGAAGTGTGGGAATTTTACAGGGAGTATCAAGTCAGGTTCCGGATATTGATTTATTTGTATCAATGTACGTGAGAAAAGAAGCGCTGTTGTCATCCCAAATCGAAGGAACACAGGCAACATTAGATGATCTTTTAGATCCAAACCTTGATGATAATACGAACCTTGAGGCTGAAGAGGTCATTAATTATATAAGGGCTTCGTCTTACGCAAAACAAAGAGTGAAGGCATTGCCGATATCCAGTCGATTGCTGAGGGAGATCCACGAAATTTTATTAGCAGGGGAAAGGGGAAGCGAAAAAAATCCAGGCGAGTTTAGACGATTGCAAAATTGGATCGGTCCCCAGGGAGGAAGTTTAAAAGATGCGCGATTTGTGCCGCCCAATGTTAACGATATGATTGATGCGATGTCAGATTTAGAGATATTTATCAATCAAGAAGATGCACTGGATCCATTAATCAAAATAGGACTCGTACATTATCAGTTTGAAACGATCCATCCTTTTTTAGATGGTAATGGTCGAATTGGACGTTTGATGATTAACTTATTTTTAATGGAAAGAAAAGTAATTAGTTATGAAACCCTATATATATCCTATTTCTTAAAAAGAAATCGAATTGAGTATTATGACAGGCTGATGGAAGTAAGATCAAAAGGAAATTTTGAACAGTGGATCAAGTTTTTCATATTAGCTGTTTATGAGTCAGCTGAGGATGCTATCCAAACGATTGAAAAACTTGTTAAATTAAATGAGCAGAACACACGCCTCGTAGAAAATAATGTCGGGAGAGCTAAAAAGACCGTCAAGTTGGTGTTAAAATACCTTGAAGGTCACCCGATTATTGATATTAAGAAAACCAGCGCAGCCCTGGACCTTTCATATAATACTGTTTCCAGTGCAGTCAAGCAGCTTATCGATTTGGGGATTTTGGTACAAACAGTGAGTGGACAAAGAAATCGAGTTTTTGCTTATGAAGAATATTTGCAAATCATGAGAAAAGACACTGAATATTAGAAACAAAGCAGAAGCATGCAGATGCAGAATAATTCAGATGCAGAATAATGCTATTAAATTCCACAAATGATTTTTTTGTCAACTTAGGGAAAAATATTTGAGGAACTTATGATTCAAAATAAACCCCGTAAGTGGTACAATAATAACACGACAAAAACCGAATTGGAGGGTGACCATGGAATATAGCGCCGGAATGGTTTCAAGCCTGTTTTGGCTCAGCGAAACCCGAAAAACAGCCCTGCTTTTGCAAGACGGCAACGACGTTGTGGCGATCCGGGATCTTGCCCAGACCGAAAATATTTATCAGGTTAAAAATGAAATACGGGCCCGAAAAATGGCCAATGTCATCATCAAGCGTCTTCACAGTCTGCCCGATGACTGTTTAGAATTAATCGTCACCGCTGATATTGCCACCGTCAAGCTGATTATTCTGATCAGCATTATGAAGACCGATCGGCTTTTTTTTGAGTTTATTCATCAGGTGTACCGACCGGCGATTCTTTTAGGGGAGACAGTCATCACCGACCGAGCTATCAACAGCTTCTTTGATGAAAAAAAACAGCAAAACGAAACCGTGGCAGCATGGTCTGAAATAACCACCAAAAAGTTGAAGCAGCAATATATAAAGAATCTGCTTGAAGCCGGGGTGATTCAAAACAAAGAAGAGCAAAGAAAAATTATCATTCCCCTGGTTGACTACAACCTGAGAAAAATACTGGAAGATCATGGCTTCACAGCTTACTTGAATGCCATAACTGGAGAGGCCTAACATGAACAACATCGAAACCCGCTTGGATCAAATTGAAGCGAAAATCACAACCGATGACTTTTTAAAAAACAAGGGTCTGGGTAATGAAGTGGGCTACTACATCTTTGACTATGCCCCCCAGAACGAACTAAAGGTCAGGCAGCACATTGCCTATCTTAAAGCGAAAATTAACAAATCAGCCAGCGGCGTAAAGATTGTCGAGTATGACCTCTACCAACTGGTGATTACCATTTTAAGAGAACGGGGCTATCTGGAAAAGTGCTTCCAGTTTGAAAAAACAAAAGGTCTGGATTATACCTACCAGGCCATTATTAAAATGCTCCGCCTGACCAGCAAGACCAATCTGCTAGTCAACCATATTGTTGAGCATACCCCAGATCATTCGGTGATTTTTATTACCGGGGTAGGAAAATGCTATCCGATTGTGCGGTCCCACAATGTCCTCAACAATCTTCATCAGGTACTGGACACTGTGCCAGTGGTGATGTTTTTCCCCGGTGTTTATTCTGGCCAGGATTTACAGCTCTTTGCTACCATTAAAGACGATAACTACTACCGGGCCTTCAAACTCATTTAAAGCTGCCCGTCATACCGACCTAAAACTTAAAAACTTGTTAAATAAAAACTTTGGAGGAAAAAAGATGCGTATTGCAGAGATGTTTGTCAAACCGATTGATCGGGATATTAAAGGCGTCATTAAAGTCGGCCAGGACGACGATGTCAACATTTATCAGGAACTGGATGAATATGTGGTGACCAAAGAGTTGCTAAAACATTTCCGCAACTTTTTCGAAAGCTACAAAAATGGCATCACTGGCCATACCGATAAAATGGGGGTCTGGATTTCCGGTTTCTTTGGTTCCGGCAAGTCCCACTTTCTCAAAATCTTATCCTATCTGCTAGAAAATAAAGACGTCAATGGGAGAAAAGCCATTGAGTTTTTTACCGACGGCAGCAAGCTGAACGATTCCGTAGTTATGGCAAACATTCGCCTGGCCGAAAATGTCTCGAGCGATGTGATTCTTTTCAATATCGATTCCAAAAGTGAATCCAACTCCAAGTCCTCAAAAGACGCCATCATCGATGTCTTCATGAAAGTCTTTAATGAAATGCAGGGCTTCTGCGGTTCACTTCCCTTTCTGGCCGATCTGGAACGCAAACTCGCTGATGACGGCAATTTTGAAAGCTTTAAAGCCGCCTATCGTGAAGCTTACGGCAATGCCTGGGAGGATGCCCGGGAAGACTTCTATTTTATTCAGGACGAACTGGTGGAAGTGTTAGCAAAACAGGCGATTATGAGTGAGGAAGCCGCCCGCACCTGGTGTGAGAAAGCCACTGATACCTACACCCTCTCGATCGAAAAATTTGCCAGCCTGATAAGGCACTATTGTGACAAAAAGGGTAGTAATCATCATGTTGTCTTTATGGTCGATGAAATCGGTCAGTACATCGCCGATGATGCCCGTCTGATGCTCAATCTCCAGACCGTTACTGAAGATTTGGGTACGGCCTGTGGCGGTATGGCCTGGGTGATTGTCACCAGTCAGCAGGATATTGACGCCGTTGTTACCGTCAAAGGCAGTGACTTCTCTAAAATTCAGGGTCGCTTTGACACCCGGCTTTCGCTGTCCAGCGCCAACGTCGATGAAGTCATCCGCAAGCGGATTCTCGAAAAAAATCAGGCCGGGATGGTAACCCTGCAGCTTTATTATGACCAAAAAGAATCGGTGATCAAAAACCTGATCACCTTTTCCGGCGAAGTGGAAAAGAAGCTCTACCAAAACCGTGACGAGTTCGCCCGGGTTTACCCCTTTATCCCTTATCAATTTAATTTGTTGGGACAGGTTTTAACCGCCATCCGTAATCACAGCGCCTCAGGGAAGCATCTGGCCGAAGGGGAACGCTCGATGATTGCCCTGTTCAAGGAATCGGCGATGTCGCTGATGGAAGCGACCGAAGGCGCCCTGGTGCCATTTTATACCTTTTACAACGCCCTGGATCAGTTTATCGACCACACCCACCGCATTGTCATTAAGCAGGCTGAAGAAAATACCCTACTGGAAGTCCAGGATGTGGAGCTGTTAAAAATTCTCTTTATGATCAAACATGTCAAAGAGATTAAAGCCAATACCGAAAACATCACCACCCTGATGGTGTCAAGCGTCGATGACGACCGGATCAACTTAAGAAAAAAAGTGGAGGCGTCGCTAAGCCGTTTGATCGCCCAGACCCTGGTTCAGAAGAACGGCGACGTCTATATGTTTCTGACCAACGAAGAGCAGGATATTAACCGGGCGATCCAGAATGAAGCGGTGGAAATGGGTGAAATCATCAACGAAGCCGCGGCCATCATCTTCCAGGAAATCATTAAAGAAAACAAATACCGTTACAATAACCGCTATCATTTTCCTTATAACCAGATTGTCGATGGACGGTATTTTAAAAATAACCAGTCCGAAGAATTGGCGGTTCATATTATCACCCCCTATCATGATCAGGACTACAAAACCGAAACCCTCCGGATGCTGTCCGCCCAGAAGCCCCAGGTGCTGGTGCACCTCCCCGGGGACACCACCTTTCTGGATGAAATCATCGAGCAATTGAAAATCAGTAAATATTTGACTAAAAGAGGAGTGGAGCTGGAGAAAAACTTTGCCAGCATTAAACGGGCGAAAGAGGATGAACTCAGCGAAAAGAAACAGCGGATTCGGATTTTTATTGAAGAAGCCATTAAGCATGCTAATATCTACGTGGCCGGCGATAAAACCAATATTCCAGCCAAAGATACGGAAAGCCGGATTAGTGATGGCCTGGGCAAGCTGGTCAATGCCCGCTACAATAAGCTCTATTATATGGAAACCCAGCCCCAGTCTGCCGATATTGAGCAGATTTTTAAGTCGGCCAGCCAACTTTCCATGGGTCAGTCCACTGCCCCGGCGGCCAACAACCTGGCGCTGGAAGACCTATTAAACGCCATTGAGCTGCTGTCCCGGCACACCAAAATTTCATTAAAAGCGCTGATCAAACATTTTTCCGATGCCCCCTACGGATTTATTGACTGGGACGTCCGGTGGCTGGTCGCGATGCTCTTTAAACAGGGAAAGGCCAGTCTGATTTTAAACAGCGAAACCCTGTCCCCGGTGGAAGCCGACCCCAAAGACCTGCTAAAGCTGCTGACCAAAACCGAGTTTGGCGACAAACTCTTAATTGAAAAGCGGGAACATCCCAGCGAGGCCCAGATAAAATCGGTCAAGGAAGTGATGAAGGGTCTCTTTGCCATGACAGCCATTGACGATGAAGAAGACACCATTATCAAAACTTTTAAATCCCGAGCAAAAAGCAAACTAAGAGAAATAGATGCACTGCTAATTGAATACCGGCTTGAACAACGTTTCCCGGGTAAGGTCATTCTTTTAAATGGCAAAGCGATGCTGGATACCATCTTAAATATGACCAATGCCCTGATATTTTTTAAACATGTTCACGACCACCGCGATGACCTCCTGGATCTGGGGGATGATCTGGAACCGATTATCAGCTTTTTTAACAGCGAACAGAAAAAGATCCTCAAAACCGCCTTTAAATATATCGATATCTATGAAAACAGCAAAAACTATATTGTCGATGAGGAACTCAGAGAGACCATTGAAGAAATCCGCCAAGTTGCCAAAAAGTCCAGCCCTTACAATGACATTTTCAAGTTGCCGGATGCCTTAAGCCGCTATGCCAAAGGGCACAGTGCCCTGATTGCCGTTGAAGTTGAACCGATTCGGGAGCTTGTTTTAAATGATGAAAGAGATGTGTTGGCACAACTAACGCCCATTGAAGTCAAGGAAAAATTTGAAAGCCGCTATCTCAAAACCTTTCGGGAGCTGATCGATAAGCTGGAAGCTTCCAACGAAATAGCGACGGTTAAAAATATTCAGTACGAAAGTGCAACCCTGAAAGAACGTTTTATTCATGAAATTGTGGATTACAAAAACACGATGGTGGTGGTCTACCCACCACCACCGAGTGGAGGCGGGTTAGTAGCTGAACGACCGCCTAAAAAAACAAAAATCGTCAAGCTCAAGACCATGCAAATTCCCACTACCGTCACCATCGAAAAGGAAAGTGACGTGGAAGCCTTTATCCAGACCGTGAAAAGCGAATTATTAAAAGAATTGAACCGCAGCGATGACACGATCATCAATCTGACCATTTAAGGGAGCATAGACATGAATAAGACCGCCATTAAAGAATTTGCCGTAACGGCGCGAAGAAAACTGATCGCCTCGGTTAAAGACAAGGCCGGGAAAATCGGCATTACCGAAGACAGCATCACCACGGCCATTACCACCGGTAGCGGATTTGCCATCTTTCCCACCCATTTCGGGACGGAAATAAAATTGGCCGGAAAAGAACTGGTGCAACGGGAGAACCTGATTTGTCAGATTAAAGAAAAAGGCTATCACACCGTGATCGAAGAGGTAGCCTATACCTGGTTCAACCGGATTATCGCCATCCGCTTTATGGAAGTCAACGACTATCTCCCCACCAGGGTACGGGTGCTGTCCTCGGAAACTAAAGACAAGTTTGAGCCGGATCTGGTCACGCAGGCGCCCTATATTGAACTAGATTTAACCCCCGCTGAAAAGGATGAGATCCTGAGTTTTAAAATGAAAAACGACTTGGATAATCTTTTTCGGATGCTCTTAATCAGACAATGTAACGCCCTGGGAGAAATCTTACCAGAGCTGTTTGAAAACACCTCAACAGCCAACCGCCATTATACCGAAATTCTGCTGGATATTTCCTATACCAAAGAAGACAGTGTGATTCGGGACCTGCTTAAGATCGATGAGGCAGATTTTCTGGATGCGGTGGAGATTATCGGGTGGATGTATCAGTATTACAACACCGAGCCCAAAGACGAAACCTTTGCCCTCTTAAAAAAGAACGTAAAAATTACCAAAGAGCGAATTCCCTCAGCCACCCAGCTTTTCACGCCAGACTGGATTGTCCGCTATATGGTGGAAAATAGCTTGGGGCGTTTGTGGCTGGAGCACTGTCAAGCAGAAGCGGGACGATCAAACGAGCATAAAAATGCCAGTTATTTTGGCTGGAAATATTATCTGGAGGAAGCCGAACAAGAGCCGGAGGTACTGATACAGCTGGAAATCCTCCGCCAGGATGCCAAAAATCTCAACCCGGAAGACATCAAAGTGATCGATCCCTGTATGGGCAGCGGTCATATCCTCGTTTATGCCTTTGAGGTGCTGATGCAGATTTATGAAAGTTGCGGTTATACCCAGCGGGATGCTGCTAAACTGATTATTGAAAAGAACCTCTATGGTCTGGATATCGATGACCGGGCTTTTCAACTTGCCTATTTTGCCGTGATGATGAAGGGGCGAAAATACAACCGCCGGATTTTAACCAGTGGGATACAAACAAATCTCTGTGGGATTCAGGAAAGTAATGGAATTAAGCCAGAACTGATTAATTTTATTGCAGATGGTGATGAAACACTTTTGAACGATACCCGGGCTCTGATTGAGGTGTTTACGGATGCCAAAGAATACGGCAGTATTCTGGAAATGCCGACGATCGATTTTGTGGGGTTAAACAAACGGGTTAGCGAAATTAACACGGCGGTTTATGATAACATTATCGAGCGGATTAGTCAGGATGATGTCAGGAATCACATGATCCCTCTGTTAAAGCAGGCAGAGATATTGACAGATAAATACGATGCTGTAATTACCAATCCGCCTTATATGGGAAGCGGTGGCATGGGGCCGAAGCTGGGTGATTATGTTAAGAAGCATTATCCGGATAGCAAGAGTGACTTATTTGCGGTGTTTATTGAAAAATGCGGGCAAATGGCAAAAGAAAATGGCTTTTTTGCGATGATCACGCAACATGCCTTTATGTTTTTATCAAGTTATGAGAAATTTAGAAATAAGCTCTTACAAAAAGATATTGTGAACATGGCACATTTAGGCGCAAGAGCCTTTGAAGAAATTGGCGGAGAGGTTGTTCAAACAACCGCCTTTGTACTAAAAAATTTGAATGTGGTTCACTATCGATCAACCTTTGCAAGGCTGGTTGATTATAACAGCCAGCAGAAAAAAGAAGAGGCTTTTTTAGATGGTAATGATTTGCATGTTGCTAAACAGGAAAACTTTGAGAAAATCCCGGGGATGCCGATAGCCTATTGGATAAGTGATTCTCTATTAGCAGCATTTAAGCATGAGAAATTGGAAATGTACACCAAACCTCGTGTAGGGTGTCAAACAAGTGATAATGAAAGGTTTTTACGATATTGGACTGAGATAGCATTTCGAAAAATGGGGATTAACGTCGAGAATCCGAAACGATCAAGAAGTAAATGGTTTCCATATAATAAAGGAGGCTCATTTCGTAGATGGTATGGGAACAATGAACTTGTAATTAACTGGGAGAACGATGGGTTTGAAGTAAAGGAATATGCAACTAAGTTATACAATTGTTCAACAAGAACAGTTAAAAATGTTCAATTCTATTTCAAGGAACAAGTAACATGGTCGACATTATCATCGGGTAAGTTTTCGGCAAGGTATTGTAATAAAGGTTTTTTGTTTGACACTAAAGGATCATCATGTTTTTTTGAACAAAGTCAATCCTACCAAAATTGCATAGCTTTTTTGAATAGTTGCGTATGTCAAGAGTTGCTTAAATCTTTATCACCGACTTTAGATTATAGTGTTGGCGCAGTGGCTAAACTACCTGTGATTTTATCTGAAGCAAGTGAAGATAAAATACAAAAATTAGTTGATAAATGTATAGTTCTATGTAAAACCGATTGGGACTCTTTCGAAACCTCTTGGGATTTCAAAACTCATCCACTTATTGCATCCAAAGGTAATTATGAAGAAGCTGTTCCACTGATGTACGAAGATGACCTTATTAATGGAACTAATGTTGTTGAGTGGAGTAAGGTTACAGCACCAATAACTCAGGCTTTTTTCGCTTGGGAACGATTTTCAGATGAACAATTCGCCCAACTCAAAGCCAATGAAGAAGAACTCAACCGAATCTTTATCGAAATCTATGGACTGGCAGATGAACTCATCCCCGAGGTGGAAGACAAGGACGTTACCACCCGCAAGGCCGATCTGGGCCGGGATATCCGGTCCCTGATTTCCTATGCGGTCGGCTGTATGCTGGGCCGTTATTCGCTGGATGTACCCGGCCTTGCCTATGCCGGTGGGGAATGGGAAGCAGGCAAGTACACCACTGTCATTCCAGACACGGACAATATCATCCCCATCACCGATGCGGAATATTTTGATGATGATATGGTGGCTCGTCTGGTTAATTTTGTCAAAGTGGTTTATGGGGAAGCGTCCCTGGAAGAAAACCTGGACTATATTGCCGGCACCTTGGGGAATAAGGGCAACACCGCCCGGGAAGTGATCCGGAATTATTTTCTTAAAGATTTCTACAAAGACCACCTAAAAATTTATCAGAAACGGCCAATTTACTGGCTCTTTGACAGCGGCAAAGAAAACGGCTTTAAGGCATTGATCTATATGCACCGCTACGATCAGGACACGGTCGGCCGGGTGCGAACCGATTACCTTCATAAAATCCAGGCCAAGTTGGAAGATAGTCTTAACCACTGCAATGTCATTCTTGCCAGTGAAGCCCCAGCCGGGGAGAAAGCTGCAGCAGTGAAGAAGAAGGAAAAACTGATCAAGCAATTAGCCGAGACCCGGCTTTATGATCAGGCCATCGCCCACATCGCCCTGAGCCGCCTCGCCATTGATCTGGATGACGGGGTCAAGGTGAACTACGCCAAATTCCAGGATGTCGAAGTCGCCAGTGAAGGGAAAAAAGCAGTTACGGTTAATCTGCTGGCTAAGATATAAAGTTGAGACTGGAGATTTGAAAAGATTATGTTCCGATGGCTGAAAAAAATGGTCGTATCGAGCGGAGACCCCAGTTAAACTTCTTGTAATTTGCGTAGAGATGACTTAAAATAATTACATCAAAACATAGATATAAAAATTAATATCGATAATTTAGTGGTGAAATGATGAAAAATGAAAGACGAGAAAAAATAGTTAAGGTGTTTCGTGAGAACGGTTCAGTAGTCAGAACAAAGACACTAAGGGATCATAAAATAACCAGTCGTGATCTTGAAGAATTAATTGTTAAAGGTGACGTGGTTAAGGTTAAAACGGGTTACTATGGACTAAATGATACGATGAAAAAACTGACGGATTTTGAATTGGTCTATCGGATTATTCCGAATGGTGTTATCAGTGTTTTTTCGGCAGCTTCGGTTTATGAACTGTCAACGGTAAATCCCATGGCAGTGAGTGTAACGATCCCTTCTGACAGAATTAAACCGATTTTGCCGGAGTATCCCCCCGTTGAGTTGTTCTATGTCTCACAAAAGAATCTTTCGTTGGGAGTCGTCGATTTTCATGTGAATGATAAAGTCATACCGATCTATAACCGGGAAAGGACGGTGTGCGACTTTTTTAAATACAGCGCCAGAGTTGATAATGAGCTGGCTCTGGAAGTGCTAAAAAACTATATGGCAGGAAAAGAAAAAAATTTACCACTTCTTTTTGATTATGCTGTAAAACTCAGAGTGAAAAAATTTATCAAACCTTATGTAGAGGCATTATTATGAGCAAAGCGGACAGTGTAAAAGCCAGTGTATCCATTTCAGGAGGATTAAATAATAGCAGAGACAAGAATTCAGTATGATTTGGATCATTTTATCGCAGAAAAATATTTTGATGCGGAATCGGAAGAATATCTTCTAAAAGAAATGCGTGATAGTGGTAAAAGTGATCTGATGATCAAACTACGCTACTGGTAGATAAATAGAGATTAACCATAAAAAAGGGGTGGAATCATGGCACGTCATATTACAGAACTGGAAATAGAAACCTTTCGTGGGGTAAAAGAACTGAAGCTCAAAGATCTGGGAGATATCAATATTTTTGTGGGCGACAACAACTCGGGTAAAACCAGTGTTTTGGAAGCCATACAAATATTATGCGATCCGAGTGTGTATAATTTAATGCAGGTTGCCAGACAACGGGAGAAGTATAAAAGTTTCTTACGGGCAGGTCTATCACCTCTTGATTTATTTATGTTTCTATTTTCCATTTCAACAGAAATGAAAGAGCGAAATCAATATAGACTTTCTTTCGATGCAGTTTTAAAAAATGAACGCATGGATTTAAGAGTCGAAGGAGAATTAATCAATCAATTAATGAATGCTAATGATTTGAGACAAAATAGTTATTCTGGAAGAATTAAAAACCAAGAAGGATTAATTGAAGAACAAGAGGAAGTTTTAACTTTTGTTGGAGACATAAAAACAAATTTACCAAATGAATTACAAATTGGTTTCTTTAAGGACGAAAACGAACGTCATGTTGAAATTAATCGATATTCGAGAATAGCACGCTCACAGAAAGCTAGACCCTTAATAGAATTAGAAAGCATTCAAGTTATTGATCATGTAGTGAATAATTCATTTAGTCAATTGATAAAAAATAAAAAAATAAAAGAAGAAGCCTTAATATTATTAGAGGAGTTTGAGCCTGGCATCATAGATTTGCGATATATTGATGATGAAGGTCGATTTTATCCAGTGATAGATAGTGGGTTGCCCGATTATCTTCCCCTTTCTATGTATGGCGATGGTATGAAAAAAGCCTTGACCATTTTAAATGCTCTGGTATCGGCTGAAAACGGTATTGTGATCATCGATGAATTTGAAACAGCCATCCATACAACTGCAATGGAAAATGTATTCCGGTTTATGATTACCGTAGCGAAAGAATTAAATGTCCAGCTTTTCTTAACAACTCACAGCATCGAAGCAGTTGATAAGGTTCTAACCAGTGCCGGGGCGGATATCGACAACATCCGTGTCATTACTTTAAAAAAAGATCAGAAAACAGGAAAAACGCTGTCGAGAAATTTAATAGGCAGTGAAGTGCAGCAGGATCGAGATGCTTTTGATTTTGAGGTGAGGGTATGAACAAAGTTATTCTCTGCGAGGGAAAAACCGATGCGGTGCTTTTAAGTTACTATCTCAATAAAGTGTGCGGTTTTGAAGTCGACAAAGGGAAGGTTACTAATCAGCTTACCCTTGGTCAGAACAAGGGCAATGAATCATTTTCATGGTATCGAAAAAATAACGATTATCTTGGAATTTGGGGGATTGGTGGTAAGAATTGTTTTAAAAAAGCCATTAGTGAATTTTTTAATGTTCTAAAAAAATCGCCCGATACAATGAACTATGATGCAATTGCTATTGTTTGTGATCGGGATTTAGAAATAAATGATGGGATAGTTTTATCTGAATTCAGTGGATTTTTTGCAGAAGCGAATATGATCTTTGAGAATAATCAAATCCGTAATGGCGATTATTATAATAGTTTCGGTGAAAAAAGAATCATCAGTACATTTGCATTAATCATTCCCCAGGAACGATTTGGTGCACTGGAAACAGTGTTATTGGAGGCACTGAAAGGGAATGACTATGACCGAAAAATAGTGGAGAAAAGCGATTATTTTGTCAATGAAATCCGTGGCGACGCAGCACAATACATCAAAACCGATCGTTTAGTATTAAAAGCCAAACTTTCGACAGTATTTGCTATTATGACGCCAGAAAAAGTTTTCAGTTTTATCGACGAACTTTTAGTAACCACAGTCAAATGGGAAGAAAAAGAATACTTGAATGAGTTATTTGGTGAATTGGTGGAATTTATCAATCAGGGTGACATATGAATCTGCAAACCATCCAAGAACAAATAAATAAAAAATTTCAGGGCGATAGTCGAAGGCTTGTTTTCTGGTACGATGATAAGGGTGAGTTTATC
>Ga0180017_100136_pt1 | contig 29952 bp, 21 predicted proteins | sample KR46_S_MetaG_FD_129674 | JGI IMG/M metagenome (GOLD analysis project Ga0180017, IMG submission 129674) | Groundwater microbial communities from the Olkiluoto Island deep subsurface site, Finland - KR46_S_MetaG | ecosystem: Environmental > Aquatic > Deep subsurface > Groundwater | place: Finland...
TGATCACATCGCCAATATAATAGGGCAAACCACAATTTGCAAAGGAGATATATTCATCCCGCTCAAATAAAATAATCTCATCTTCTTCACTTAAACGTCGTAATCTCGCGGCAGCAGTCGCACCACCGGCAACGCCTCCAACAATTAAAATCTTTTTCATCAATTTTCCTCCTCGTATATTGCATTAATTATTTTTTTTGCACTTTCTGATACTACTTCATAATAAATTTCAGTGCCAGAACGATATCCTTTAACGATCCCAGCACTTTTTAACTTTGCCAGGTGTTGAGAAATAGATGATTGTGATACCCCAAGACATTCTTCCATCGTGGTCACATTACAACTGCCCTTTTTTATCAGACCTCTGGCAATACATAAGCGAATCGGATTTCCTAAAATTTTTAATATCTCAGCTTGTTCATCACAATCTTTCGGTTTCATTTCCATTAGATTTCTCCAATCAACGATGTTAATGATAATAACATTATATTATAACATGTTAATATGTCAAGTGCTTTTTTTATAGTTACTTTTGTAGCTATTCTTTATATATACCATAATTTACAATTGCTAAACATTTGACTCTGTTAATCTATCTAAGTATTAGACTAGACCTACCTACGCTTATTCCCCTGAGAATACAAGCCTTGCCGAATCTTATTCTAACCCTGAATAACAAAGATCCTCTTGAAAGGCACCCTGGCGGGAATCACTTTTTTAAAGCAACCGCAAAAAAGCCGAAAAATCAGGCTGTCCTAACGGTCAACCTGATTTTCCGGCTTTTAAAATACTCCAATGATAAATACTCTATCAAAAATACCCGGATTATTTTTTTCAACTAGTCCAAGTTTTAATTGATACCCCGCATCTAAAAAAAAGATAACACCCTTGATTATTGACCGATTTTAGACTATAATAAGATAGAAAAAGTGTTTACAAAAGGAACGCGGTAAAAATCCGCGACAGTTTCTTTGCTACTGTAAGGAGAAGAACATGGACGCATTCAGTCATTGGGTTAACCAAGAAGGCTGTGTGTATGATGTCCCTCTGAGTCAGGATATTTTTGTAAAAACACGATCTGTTTGAAGCTTCAAAGAAGGCTATAAAATGTGAGAATAAAACGAAATGACGGCCTACAGATCAACCGCAGGCGTCACGGAAACAACTCCGTCTTTGCAAACCTTTTTTGATAAGGTTTTTTTATTTTTTTGCAGACTGGAGGATTATTTTTTGGCTAATAATAAAAATCGTATTGCCCTCATCGGACGGATCGGCAGCGGTAAAACCACCTTGTTTTTACGGCTGACTAATGAATTTATTGCCTCTGGGAAAACCCAGCAAGTCAGTTATTCTGATCATTTTATTGATACCCCCGGCGAATTTGTTGAATTACCCTGTTTTCGCCCTCAGGCGATTAATGTAACCTGTGACGCGGGGCTGATTATTCTAATTAATTCCAGCACCGATCACCAAAACTCGGTTCCACCTAATTTTGTCTGTACCTATAACATCCCCGTAATTGGCGTCATTACCAAAATCGATCATAAGCACTGTAACCTCAAGCGAAGTCAACGCTACCTGACTTATGCCGGTGTCCACCCTGATAAGATTCACCGGGTAAGTGCATTGACCGGCGAAGGAATCTCTGAACTTAAGACAGTTATTCAAGAATATGTCGCTTTTGAACATTAAGCAAACGGCCTGCCGTAGACTTAATTTCAAACGACGATGCGATTGCTAAATTTGCGTCTTAATCCTTTCCCACTTCACCAAGCCTTGTTATTGTTCGGCCAGCTCAAAGGCGGCCTTTTTTAACACGCAGTCCAGCGAGGCGTCCTGTTTTGTTTCATCATTTAAGATCAGGCGCGAGGGACAGCCCCCGGGACAGACGGTATAATAGTCACATGTTTTACAGGCTTGCGGTTCCGCCTTTACAATGGCAATGTTTTTTAAGGGTCGCGCTTTTACCACATTGCCCATAAAGTATTTTGGATTTTCAATCAGTGATCCGCAAGGGTAAACATCCCCATGGGGCAGCACAACATAGGATCGGCCACAGGACGCATAACAGTATTCCTTGTTGCAAGCGGTCATTTTCAACCGCTGCTTCGCTTCATGAACCTCCCGGATCACGATTTTTTTGCCAGTCAGCTGATATAATTCCTCAGCGGTCTCAACCATTTTTGTCAACGCTGTCTTGATTTGCTCTGGAGTTGCTTTTTTGATGATCGCTCGCTGGTCTCTGGCTCGTCCCGCATCCCGCAGTAAATCAAGGCCGATTCCACCCACATTTCCCAGATAGTATGCGAAATTGACCAGCTTGGGAAGCTGAGAGACGCTGTAACTGGTTACCACGCTGTTTAAATTAATTCTCATCCCTTGATCAGCCAGACAGCCAATCCCGGCGATGACTGCTCTTGTTTTCCCCCGGGTAAACTCATTTACCTCGGGGGGGCCATCCAGACTTACCCCTAAGGCAATCTTCATTTTTTTGAGGCCCGCGGCAATCTCCGGGGTAATGCAGGTGCCGTTGGTCTGCATCTGGAAGCTGGCATCATAATTCTTTTCTTTCACATAAGAAACCACCTGACAAATCAATGGGTAGTTAAGCAGTGGTTCTCCCCCGGCGAACTGAATTTTCATGTGTTGATCTGAAAACAGATCCAGCGTCTGCGCCGCGGTCTCAAAATCCATATCCGTTTTTAGAGGGGTTGAACCGGCATAGCAGTATTTACAGGCTAGATTACAGCGGCTGGTTGTCCAAAGGACAATCAACACGATATCTTTTGATATAACAAACACTTCCTTTACAATTATTAAAACAACACCGGGTGATTTATTTTAGCTATATAAGTCGAATTAAAGAATTTTGTAAATCGAACTGGCTAATTGCGCAGTGTGTGGGCGATCACGGATCGCCCCTACGTTAAATCTTTAATTGAACATATATATTTTCACAAATTTCGTTCTGAATCAAATAAGACATCCAATTTCTTGATGCTATTATGCCAGGCTTCCACCTCCTGGTGACCGACAATTTCAATGGTGCCACCCTGATAATCCCCCTGGGATTCTTCCATCAGCTCTTCCATATCGCCCTCTATTTTCATATAAATATTTGTTAAAATCTCTAATGCCTCGGCGCTGGGATTCCATTTTTTTCGTTGCTGGAGCTCCAGAAATCGTCTTGACATTTCCTCAATGGCAAAGTTATTCTCCTGACTAAGCCAGTTGACCATTTCCGGATCGCCAAGATAGGTCTTAACCATTTCATCAATAGCCATATCATCGATATTTTTCGTGGTGCACTTCCAGCTAAAGATGGTTTGCGCCTTTCGCATCACCTCGGCGGCACCACTATAGCCCTTATCGATCACCGAACGGTTCCAGAGCGGATTAAAAAAAGTGCCTTCCATAATGCGATTGAGCTCGTCTGCCATTGTTGTAATGACCACCTTTTCTTTATTGTTGGAGGTCCCGTGATATTGTTTGAGCGCATCCTGATCAAACTGATTTTTGACCATATTAAAACCGCCGATCACCGAGGCGCTATAGCCGGATGAAAGCAGGTCATAACGGTTACTCACCGAGGTTTCAAATACAAGCTCCGCCGACTTGACGTTATCCACAAATTCTTTATGAGAAACCTCTCCACTTAAACCGTCGCCATAGGCATATCCGGAAAAAGAGGTAAATATCTTGGCCAGCTCATCTTCTGACTCCCAGGCACTGGCTTTTAAGGCCAGATCTACGCCCGAGCCGTAGGTTCCCGGCTTGTCGCCAAAGATCCGCATAGTGGCACGCCGCCACGTCGTTTGCTTATCCATTGCTTCCGCCCCCGTCATTTCATTGACCGTTTTTAAGGTATTGCGGCGAACAAAATTTAAGGTTTCTGGTTCCTTAAGGGTCGCAACCATTTGCACCGCCCGATCCATCAAGGCAATCAGATCGGGATAGGAATCTCTTAAAACGCCGGAGATTCGGATGATCACATCAATTCTGGGCCGTCCCAGTGCTTCTAATGGAATCGCCTTTACATCCATCACAATCCCCGATTCATTCCAGATTGGCGTGACGCCCAATAGCGCCAGAACCTGGGAAAGCTGTTCCCCCCTGGTCATCGAGATATCGGTGGAGATCATATTCATGGCAACCTTTTCGGGAAATAGTCCGTCGTCTTTTTGATGTTGGCTAATTAATTGATCGGCCATTTCCACACCAATGGCATAGGCCGATTGGGTTGGGACTTTTTGAGTATCCATCAAGTAGAAATTTCGCCCGGTTGGCATAATCCGATTCAGTCCATCCCGGGGTGAGCCCGACAGTCCCGGCTCAATGTAATCCCCCATCAGGGCCTTTATCAGTGCGCTTGATTCATTTTCAACCCTAAGCAGGCTGCTGCGGTTACTATTTATTTCATTTTCCAGAACTGCCGCTTCCAGAATGCCTGGCACCATCACATCACTGGAGTGCGACTGGGATTCTGCAGTTTTAGTTTGGTTGAGCAGACCAGAAATCAACAACAGCATTTCTGAATGATAGGTATAGTCATCAATACAGTCTTTTTTCACTAGCGATGCATATAAGCTGGTTCCATCAATTGATTCTTTGATATAAGATACCTGATGACTGAGTTTGGGAACCTCTCCCCAAATATGATTCTCCTGTTCAAAGGAGTGGGTAATGGACTGGGTCAATAAGCCCTTGAGTTTTTTTACGCCTTCTAAAAATGTCACTTCTTTTTCAACGATTTTGCGATATTCCGGCGTCTGATTGATTCGGGTTTTAATGCTATTCTGCATCACTTCAACCTGCTGACTTTGAACATCGACCGCCTCCAGGTAGCTTCCCAACTCATTAATAAAATCGATCCGCGTATAATCAGTATTGAGACAGTTAGGCAGATAATCAAGCACAACCGCATAATTGCGGCGCTTGGTGCCCACGCCTTCGACGCCGATGGCGGCATTATAACAATAAAAATTAGGCAGATTACCAATCACCACGTCCGGCCAGCAAAATTCTGACAACGCATTGGTTTTTCCCGGCAAATGCTCCAAACTGCCAGCAGTTCCGACGTGAACGACGGCATGAGCCTTTAACAACTCATCAATATAGCGATAGGTGGCCAGATACTGATGGGGCGGCGGGCAGGCTGGATCATGAAGAATCTTGCAGACTTCCCCGGTACATTTCGGGCCATAACAGCCCCGTTTGGGCTGAAGCATCACCCACACATTGCCAAAATTCAGCCCGGTAATGACCAGTTGATTCTCGAAAACCATCCCTTCGCCGGGCGGCGGCCCCCAGGCTGCTTCCATCGGTGCTCTGAGCAGCGGGTCCAATTTCTCATAGAATTGATTATATCCGCCCTGGCCGGACAGTGGCATCCGATAGATGTCACCGCCAGCCTTGACGATGTCCTCAACCGTGGTCCAACGAAAATCCTGATAGGCTTTTTTATCCAGCATCATTTTTTTGAGTGCCGGTCCATCGGCGGGAATGTTCGCTATCTGGTAGCCTGCGGCTTTCAAGGTTTTTAACATCCGCACCACACTTTCAAAGACATTAAGCCCGGCCCCTGATCCCAGTGTCGCTTCAACGCCCGCACAGGGTGAACAGTGCAGCATCAGCACGATTTTTTTGTCGGCAATTGTGGCCTTTTTTAATTCAATGCGGCGGATTATTCTGGCAACCAGCCGCGAAATCCGCTCAGGAATCGGCGTCGTCCCCAGCATATCCTGGGCATCTTTGCGGGTGCCAATAATAATGGGTTCTATCATCCCCATCATTTCACTGGTGGTAAAGGCCCAGGATATTTCCGCTGAAAGACCCGCTAAACTTCCTTCCCACTGCTGCTGATTCTGGAGCCGACTGACAACCGGCCGAAAAACCGGGATATTCATTTCCTTAAAAACATCCACACTTTGAGAAAACAAATCTCCGGATTGCGTATTTCCGGTAGCGGCCTGCATTTGAAAATTAATGAGTCCATCAATCCTTAGTTTTCCATTACTGGAAAAATAATCGCTGATAATGGTTCTAAAACCTTTTACCCCACTTTCTTCATCGGCTGACGAATAGCTAAAAACCGGAATCACCCGAATCCCCTGATGCTCCAACTCCCGCACCAGGGCTTCCTCCACCGCCGCTTTTTTCTTGCTCCAGTTTTCGTAGTGGGTTAGGATGCCCACCACCATTTGGGCATCGTCTAAACCGCCATACCAATTCTGATAAGCCGCCAGGGTCGAAAAAACGGCTTCGCTGTCGGGATGAAAAATACCATCTAAGACTCGTTTTGAAAAATTTGCAGAATCAGCTTGTTCGCCTGGTTTTAGATTGTCTTCTTGATGGGTGGATTCTCTGACACCATTGGTCTGTTTTAAATCGTTCTGTTTATTATTTATTTTCTGGTTCTCTTGATTACTCACTGCTTCCCCCTAGAATGATGATTCTTTGGAAAGATCCCGGACGGCTTCGGCCAATACATCGGCCTCCAGATCTTCAATCCGATAGTAACGGGCACCCATAGCGACGGCCAGTTTCTTGGCCAGACCCAGTTTAATAAAATCAACCTCGGTATCCACTACGATCGTCTGGACGCCCTCCCCGGCAATCCGTTTGCCCATTTCCAGGGCTTCTGTAAAGGGATCCCCTTCCCTAAGGGCGGCATTGGTTCGCCCATCGGAAACCAGCACCAGAATCGGCAACAGATCCTGATTTTTACGTTGCTCGTTCTTAATGACTTCATAGCCTTTTTGCAAACCTGCTGCCAACGGGGTTTTTCCACCGGTGGGTAAATCCCGCAGACATTTCTCTGCCATATCCACACTGCGGGTAATGTTTAGCAGCACCTCGGCATCTTTCTTACGAAAGGATACCAGACCAACCCGATCCCGTTTCTGATAGGCATCAGTCAGCAGCGAAACCGCGGCGCCCTTTACCGTTTCCATCCGCTTTTTGGCACCCATTGAACCGCTGGCATCGACCACAAAAACAATGGTGCTGCCGGTACGCTTTTCCCGCAGTTTTTCGCGCAGGTCTTCAGTTTTGATAATCAGAGCCAGACCGTTATCTTCCCGCACCCGCTGATAGGGGGCAGCCGCCCGTAATGTAGCATCGAAGGCCAGGTCATTAATCGTGTTGCGGGGAATGGCACTTTTGATATACTGTCCTTTTTTGGTATCGGTTTTTGTTTTAAGCCGTTTGCCTTCACCCTTTCTTTTTTTACGGTCAACGGCTTTGATATTCAGGTTTTTAATCATAAAGGTGCGGCCAATGGCATCAATCTGATCCAGAATTTCACTCAGCTCCGGCTGTTGTGGCAACTCTGATTCTTCTTTATCAGAATCATCCACATCAGTGTCATCCGCATCAGTGTCATCAGGAGATTCCGATGCCTCCGGCTCCGTTTGATCGGCGCTGTCTTCGCCAGAATCCGCTTCATCTTCTTTGTCAGAATCGTTCTGGTCTTCTTCCTGGTTTTCTTCTGGTTGTTCCTCCGGCTCTTCATCGTTTTGATCATCTGGCTGCGATTCCTGGGGATCATTGGGCTTTTCCCGTTTTCGATGGGGCAAGACCAGCTGCGCGGCTTCTTTGATATCATCAATATTAATATTCTGACGTCCTGCCAGAGCCGCCAGGGCTCTAGCAGTTTCAATCATCACCAGCTCCGCCCGATTACCGGCACAATAGGCCTCGTTAACAATATCAGCAGTCAGCTTGAAAACCGTTTCCGATATTTTTACGGCCCCCAGATTCTTTCTTGCTTCTTTGATCTGGTTTTTTAGCATCTCCGTATCACCTTCCCAGGTTTTGATAAAGCTAGCCGTATGGTGTTCAAAAGCCAGACGCCGTTTGACAATCTCTTTCCGCTCAACCGGATTTTTAGACCCCTCCACCGCCACATAGAGTCCAAACCGATCCAAAAACTGGGATCGTAAAAAGCCTTCTTCTGGATTCATGGTTCCGATCAGCACAAACCGGGCGGGATGTTCAAAAGAGATACCTTCCCGCTCAATATGATTCACCCCGGATGCGGCCACCTCTAAAATACTGTTAACGATGTGCTCGCTGAGAAGATTGACCTCGTCGATGTATAAGATATTGCCATGGGCTTTTTTCAAAATCCCACTGCCAAAGGCTCGTTTACCCTGAGAAATGGTTTTTTCAATATCAATGCTGCCAATGACCCGGTCTTCGGTGGCATTCAAGGGTAAATCCACCACCTCCATGTCCGGAGCAATCTGGCCGAGATTCCGTACCAGGGTGGACTTCGCAGTGCCCTTTTCCCCAGCCAGCAACACCCCGCCGATCAGCGGATTTACGAGATTGAGGAGCAGTGCTTTTTTCACCATTTCCTGCCCCATGACAGCGACAAAAGGAAAACGATAAGCAGGCTTATCTTGGTGTCCGATATGCTTCAGGGTTTTTTTATTCATCGGGCATTCCTCCACAACGCTCAAGCATCTTCCAGGATCACTGTCCCGTAATTGATTATACGACGACATCCTGAGCACTCCCGACAGCATTAATAATCTGCTCAACCTGATCAAAATTGTAGATGCCTTCTTCAAATGGCGTACGGCGCAAGCGGTGTGGCAAGACCAGCTCTGCGGCTTCCTGCATATCGGCCGGGGCAACCTCTGTCTGGCCTTTAAAGGCGGCAATGGTCATGGCGGTTTTGATCATAGCAATATCGGCTCGATGACCATCCACGTCCAATGCAATGCTGATTTTTACCGCCATCTCCAGCATCTCATCCCCATAGCTGACCTTTTCCAACAGTTTTTTTGCCTTGAGAATGCGATCGCGCAGATCCTGCTGGTCAGCAGTAAACAAATTGGCAAAGGCTTCCTTATCCTTTTCATAGGCCAGTCTGTTTTTGATGACATCAATCCGCTGATCAGGATTGCGTTCGCCAATCACATCCACCACCATCCCAAAGCGATCCAATAGCTGAGGTCTTAAATCCCCCTCTTCCGGGTTCATGGTGCCCACCAGAATAAACCGGGAGGGATGAAAAAAAGAAACCCCTTCCCGCTCAATGGTATTGACTCCCATGGCGGCTGAATCCAGCAATACATCGACGATGTGATCATCCAATAGATTTACCTCGTCGACATAAAGAATGTTCCGGTTGGCCTGAGCCAAAATCCCCGGTTCAAATTTCTTTTCCCCTTTTTTGATGGCGTGTTCAATATCCAGGGTTCCCACCACCCGGTCTTCGGTAGCACTGACTGGTAGATCCACCACCTTCATCCGTCCAAAAACCTCCACAAAGGTTTCCTTGTTTTCATATTTTTCCAGACAATCACTGCACATATTGGCCGGTTCCCGGGGATCACAGCCAAAGGGGCAGCCTTCCACCTGACTGCGGGACGGAAGTAAGTCCGCCAGCGCCCGAACCGCTGTAGATTTAGCCGTGCCCTTTTCGCCCCTGATTAATACCCCACCCAGAAGGGGGTTGATAATATTGAGAATGAGAGCCTTTTTCATCGTTTCCTGACCCACGATTCCGGTAAATGGATAGATAATATTTATATTTTTCACGTTGTATCCCTCTTTTATTTTAATTTTTTTATCTAATCATGCCCACAACTTCATTTTAGTTTGTCGTTACTGTTTTATTCAACGGTTTTACAATACCGCGCTCCCAGAACAAACAGCACCACCAGATAGGCAACCAGAATGCCGGCGTGAAGGGCCATTTGCTGGGGGGGCTTCTCCGCTTGTTCGTAAGGCAAGATTAGTATGGGTTAAGGGCAGCAGGTAAATAATCCATTTTAATACTTCCGGCATCTTGTCAATGGGGAAAAAAGTCCCACATAAAAATGACATCGGTGTGATCACAAAGCTGGTGAATTTGGCCATATCGGCATGAGAATTAACCAAAAGTCCGATTAAAAAGCCTAATGCTGAAAAAACAAAACAATTTAATAGCGCAATCACAATAAAGTAAGGTGTAATCACTAAATCATTGGTAAAAATTGATACCATGATGATAATCAAAGTAGCCGAATAAATACCATAGCATGCCCCTGCGATGATTTTTCCCAATGCATAGACGGTCATATTTATCGGTGAAATCATATAATCTTCAAAGGTCTTGTAGAAAAGTCTTGAAATATTAATACTATTGGCGGTATTGCTAAAACTGGTCATCATCGTATTCATGCCAATGATCCCCGGGATAATATAGGCCATGTAGGAAACCCCACCGATCTTAACCCCACTGCCTAGTCCCCAGCCAAAAGCGACCAGATAAAGAATCGGTGAAATAAGAAAGCTGATGCTGGTTCCGACGAACTTCCGTTTAAAAACAACAAATTCCTGCCAGAGAATGCCATATAATCCGCCCATTATGATTCCACCCTTCTGTTTGTGAATTTTAAGAAGACATCCTCAAGGTTTGAGGGACGGATCCGGACATCACCTTCTAGCGAACCAGCATATTCGTTGGCTTTTTCTCTGCTCGGAAAGAACTCTTCATGGGTTTCTCCGTCAGCAAAATATTCAACCGTTACCTTGCCAACCTCTTCGATTAGATTAACCGGGGTATTCAGTCTCAGCAGTTTCCTTATCAATAAGCCCAACCCGATCACAGAGGATCTCCGCCTCTTCGATATAGTGGGTGGTCAGCAGCACCGTTAAGCCCTTGGATTTGAGCCGTTTTAACAAGTCCCACATTTTCCGACGGGCGGCAGCATCAAGCCCCACCGTCGGTTCATCTAAAAGCAATAGCTCCGGCTCGTGAAGCAGGGCTCTGGCGATCATCAGCTTGCGCTTCATCCCGCCGGAAAAATTCTTGGTCAGATCATCTCTTCGTTCTGTGAGTTCGGTAAACGCAAGCATTTCATCAATTTTTTGTCGTCGTTTTTCTTTTGGCATCTTATACAGCATACCGTGTACTTCCAGATTCTCCCAGGCCGACATTTCATTTTCCAGATTATTCTGCTGCGGCACGACCCCAATCTTTGCTTTGATCGAAATCAGGTTCCGATCAATACTTTCTCCACCAATGACAATATCTCCACTTGTTTTTGGTGTCAGGGTACTGATCATTCTCACGGTTGTTGTTTTTCCAGCGCCATTAGGCCCTAACAGGCCAAAGAACTCCCCATCAGCGATGGTGAGATTAAGCCCATCAACCGCCGTTAGACTTTTATATTTTTTTGTCAAATCAATTATTTCTAGCATGTATTTCCCTTCCTCATAAGCCTTGTAATTCTCCAATAATTCAAAACTGTCCGCAAAACTCGCGGAACCTTGCTATGCCAAACTGACATTATTCTTGTTAACCCGGAGTCTTATTTACTACAGTTCTTATTCACTAAAGTTTTCCATCTCCCCCTCAATGTCCATATAGATTGCCCGGAGTTTTTCGAGACTTTCTTCTTTTGCCTCCCACATCCCTCGCTGGGCTGCTTCGAGTAGGCGTTCGGTCATGTTCTGAATCGCCCAGGGATTGACACTCTTAATCCACTCCCGTCGTTCATCGTTAAAAAGAAAGTTTTCAGTGATTTTTTCGTACATCCAGTCTTCAACACTATCCGCGGTGGCATCCCAACCAAAGACAAAGTCCACCATTCCCGAAATCTCCTGGGCACCTTTGTAGCCATGTTCCTTCATCCCCTCAAACCACTTGGGGTTTAAGATCCGCGACCGCATAATTTTAGCGGTCTGTTCTTTGACATTGTTTAGCGAAACCCGGGCAGGATCACTGCTATCCCCGCAATAGGAATGGGGTTTCTGCCCCGAGGCGGTACGAACAGCGGCAATCAGCCCGCCATGGTAATTATAGAAATCATCGCTTTCTAACATATCGATTTCCATCGAGGATTCGTTTTTAATGGTAATCTGGGCCTTGGACAATCGTCGGTCAAAAACCTCAGTAACCCGTTTACCGTGGACTTTTTTGCCATAGGCATGGCCGCCCCAAAAAGTATAGATCTTACCCAGATCGGTAAAGTCTTCCCAGTTCTTGCTATTAATCAATTGGGTCACCCCGGCGCCATAGGTTCCCGGAGGATCGCTAAAGATCCGCATCCCGGCTTCTTCCTGGGCGGTTTCGATGCTGGCACCGTTTTGAATCAGCTCTCTTACCTCATTTTGAAAGTTCCGTTTGATGAAGTTTTCTTCATCGCTTTCATCCAAGCTGGCAACCATGTTAACCGCTTCCTCCACCGATTCGATCAGGTTGGGAAAGGTATCCCGAAACAGCCCAGAAATCCGTAGGGTCACATCTACCCGAGGCCGTCCCAGCTCGGAAATCGGAATGACTTCCAACCCAATCACCCGGTCTGAATTTTCCAGCCACTTGGGCTTAACCCCCAACAGATAATAGACTTCGGCAATATCATCACCGGAGGTTTTCATGGTTTCGCCGGCATAGACCACAATCACCATGGTTTGTGGATAACACTTTTCGTCTTCTAAATAGCGGTCGATCATTTTTTGGCCCAGTTGTTTGCCAACCTCCCAGGCGGCTCGGGTCGGCACCGCCGCCGGATCAATGGCATAGAAATTGCGACCAGTTGGCAGTATGCTGACTCTGCCCCGGGTTGGCGCCCCTGATCCCCCGGGCGGAACAAACTCGCCATTGACGCCCTTAACCAGATTGGTCATTTCATCGGTGGTGGCGGAAAGCTTTGGCATCAGGGTACTGTCCATAAATTCAAAGACCGTTTTTAAATCAACCAGATCAGCTGGATTAGCAGCTTTAAAATGGCTTTTGATGTAGTCATCAATGGTGTCTGATTCGGCCTTTTGTTGCAAGTAATCCCGAACCAGCTCCCGACTGCTTGCTTCAATCTCATTAAATCTCATTAAGTTGGTGACCCCTTCGGCATCCCGATGCTGGGGGTCATTTTTCAAAAATTCATAATCCATCCCCATCGCTTTGGCGGTTGCCTGGGTTAATGACGGAATCTTGCCATTTGATAACCGCAACAGGGCGCAAACCAATTGATAAAGTCGTTCCGCTTGTGGCACCTGTCCAAAAATATGGAGCCCGTCTTTAATCAGGGTATTCTTAATGCCTTCCACCCAGGTATGGAGCTTTTCTACAAAGGCTGGAAAATCTGCTCCCATCTCTTCCTGGCTGATATCTAAGTCGGTGAGGTAATTTTGTTCAATCACAATGGTTTGGATGTTTTGCTGGACAAAGGAAGTTTTCCCCTGGTCGGTGCTAACCGCCCGGTAGTATTGTTTGATCAGGTCATCCAACTCTGCCATCTCGTCATAGCTGCCGCTCTGAGCCATCGAGGGAATCAGGTGATCCAGAAGAACCGCATAAGACCGGCGCTTGGCCTGGATACCTTCCCCTTCGACGGTAATGCTATAAGGATATAGATGGGGCAGGTTGGAAATGACAATATCCGGATAGCAGGCTGCTGACAAACCAATTTCTTTGCCCGGCAACCATTCCAGTGTGCCGTGGGTTCCCACATGAATAACCACATCAGCCTTAAAACCGTTTTTTAACCATTTATAATAGGCAATATACTGGTGGGGCGGCACAATATCGGTACTGTGATAGACCTCCTCCGCCTTGTCCTCATAGCCCCGGGCTGGCTGAAGCCCAATAAAAATGTTGCCATTGAGAATTCCCGGCACCGGCATCTGATCCTCAAAAACCATGTTTTCCCCGGGCGGATCGCCCCAATCCCGGATCAGCTCTTCCTGAGTCTTACTTTCCAGCGCCTTAAACCAGGGTTGGTAGTCACGCTTATCAATCACTGCCACACTGCGCTGAATAGCCTGTTCGGCCGATAACCAGCGGGTGTCGTTGCTAACGGCGTCGATGATTCTTTGGATGATCTCATCGCCGCTGTCAAAGTCGTATTCAGTTGTGATTCCATCGGCGGCCAGCGCCTTAACCATATCAAAAACACTTTGGGGTGAATCCAGACCAAAGGCGCAGCCGATCATATCATTGCGGGGTGGCATATTATGAAAGAGGATGGCAACTTTTTTATCAGTATTCGCTTTTCGCCGTAACCTTGCCCAATTGAGGGCCAGCTCGCAGACATTGCAAATCCGATCCGGGATCGGTCGGTTAATGGTCTTATCGCCGATTTCATCTCTGACAAAAACCGAGTAGGCAATAGTAAACGACATAATCTGGCCGTCAAACTCCGGATAGTAAACACTTCCCGGAAAAGACATGGCATCGATTCCCCGTAAATTTTCACACCAGTTTTCATAGCTCTGGAAGGTTGTCAGGGCTTTGATCACCGGTACATTGATGGCCTGATAAATGCTCTTTTCCACCGTTTTGGTACCATCCCCGGGATCTGAAAGGATACTCTGGGAATGGCTCATGGTGTTAATGATCACGTCGACATTTGCGATTCCTGCGGTGGTGAAAATATGATCCACTACCCACTTAAACCCTAAACAGCCAATCGCCGGGTTGGGTGCTGCGGACGAATAGACCGCCAGCGGATGGGCACCCTGTTTTTTCACTTCTTTAATCAGAGCATCAATGTGTTCTAAATTGTTTTCCTGTACCAATTTGCTGTACATTAAAATACCGACCACTGGTTTTTGGCTTGCCTGGGCTTCTTTAATGGCGGTTTCAATGTTTTTTTCTTGGTTTTGTTCTGGGCTTTGTTCTTTGTCTGGGCAATAAATGCCTTCCCAACTGGAATGACGGGGCTCGCTGTACGCTATGTTCAGCTTGCCATAATAAGCTCCCAAGTATTTGATCAGATTAATGCAGTTTTCAGTGCTGGTATCCAATGCATATTTCTGAATCTCCCCATGTTCCCATGGTGAAATACCGGATTTTTTTAAAGCAATGACGTTTTCTTCATCACAGCCCGACCAGACAAAAAAACGTTTTCTATTTTCAAATCGCTCCATCAGGGGCGCGAAGCTCTTGAATTGGGTGAGTCCGGCATGGATAAAGATCAGAATAAAATCGGCACTCTCCAGTTCTTCCATGGCCGCGTCAAATGCTTCGCTGGAATCATCCAGCGTGTTGCTGGTAATAAAGCTGACAGCAATTTTCGTTTCAGTGTTGGTAGACCCTTCATTTTCAAAAAGCTTGACCGCTTCTTTAAGATTGTAGGTATGATCCATCGGTGAATGAATAAATGCTATCCGATACATATCCGCTCCTCCAACAAGCCGACTAAGCAGCCGGTCATCTTCTGCGTCATCGCTTCGATGAATCCGTCTTTTGTGACGCCTTGTAAGTCAGTGCCATTAAACGCTGCCAACTTGGGATTCATCCGTTTTAATATCTGCCCGGCTTCAGCAGCGGTTTGTTCCATGTTAATCAGATCCCAGTCCAATTGATCCAGAAGATGAACGTAGAGGGAGCTAAGAACCACCAGTTCTGGTTCCTTATCCAGCTTTTCCAACAGGCAGACAAATTCCGGCTTACCTAAGTCATTCACTGTTTTAAACTGATCCCAGATCGTATCCAGTTTGATGCCAAACCGCTGCATCCGTCTTAAAATGCTAAACTGTTGCTTCGGGCTGGCACCAGTTTGCAAAAAGAGCGCCTCTTTAACGGCCGATTTAACCGCCAATCCAATCAGTTCCCCCAGCTTGCTGTGTTTGCCAGCAAACTGATAATAGTCCGGGGCTTCCCCATTAGCGATTAGAATCGTTCCATCGGTTCCCGATCCGGTGGCCAGCCCTCGGGAATACATGCTTCCCAGCATCAGTTCCTGAATGGCGGCTGTTTTTGCTTCGGTGCAGGTGACCAATGCCCGAGTCAGTGTCTCAGGCGGCATATTGCCATCAATATAAAGAATAATATTGATGGTCCCCTGTTTAACTTCCTGATGTTTACCATTGACTTCATACCAGGTTGCGGGATCTCCCACTCGACCGCCATTAACTTCGATACCCCCGGTTACAATAGCGGTCGCACTCAAACCCTCATAGGCCGCTGTTTTAATCGCCACATTCTCCATCGATGCCGCCGTGGTGATGCCTGCGGTATCACCAGAATCGAGACCCAGTTCTTCGGTAATGATCTTCATGTGTTCCTGATAGGTTTCCGCCCGGAGCTTACACGCCATACCAGCACCCAGGGTAGCATCGTGATTAAATACCGCCTTTAGTTCTTCAGAATAGCCGCCATTTAGGTGAGCTGTTGATAAAACCTTTTTTTTTCCGTTAAAGGGGATGACGATGCTTTTCTGATAGCGATAAACCCCCTCACCCGTTGGTAAAGTAAAAATCTGCATGCTTTTTTTCTCCTCTATCATTATAAAATGCTCTCCAGTTTTATTGCCGGCATTTCTTTGGTTTTTAAATGTTTATAAAAATCGCAAGACTTATGGCATGCCAGCATCTGTTTTTCCTGTATACCAAAATACTTCTGACGCTCTTCTTCGGGCCGAAAGGAGATCACCTTCTTGCCTTTTGAAATGGCATAGCGAATGAGCTCCAGATTCTTCCCATTCATTTTTCGAGCTGGAAATCCCGAATCAATCACTGTATCAATCCGGTCGATCATCTTTTTAGCACCCAAATAAGTGACATCATCAATCTCTTCAAAGGCAAAGGCACTTTTGATCGTCAGTCCCATGGTTCGGGCGACCTCGTAATCGACGTCATTTTCGTGAATGATGCCAGTCATGGCGCCAATATTATGTTTGGACAACAACCGGTAAATCGGAATCCCGGTGCCATTTCCGGCGACTACAAAAACCGCTGGCTCTCCGCTGTTGGCAATCTCGATGGAGCCGAGCAGGTTGTTATAGCCAGCATTTTTTATCCCATAGAGCTGACTGATGGTTTCTTCATTGACCATATCTTCGGGGGCTCCATAACCGACAATGCGATTATCGCGAACTAGCAGAACCGTTTCGCAGCTTTTTAAGGCCAGATCAATTTCGTGAAGCGATAAAATGATGGTAATATTCTTTTCTTTGCTCAGGTTTTTGAGAATATCGATTAGTTCCAATTGATGCCGAATATCCAGATGACTGGTTGGTTCATCAAGGATCATCACCTCCGGCTCCTGAACCAGGGCTCTGGCGACCATTACTTTTTGCTTTTCCCCATCACTGAGTTCCTCAAAATTACGGGTTGCCAGATAATCGGCATTGACAGTAATCAGAGCTTCCTGAATCAGTTGATGGTCATGACCAGTCAGTTTTCCCAACCGACTGGTGTAGGGATAACGTCCCATCGAGACCACATCGTAAACCTTCATCATTCCGGCGGAGAACTTAGTGGTTAAGACGACTGACAATTCTTTGGCCAGGTCTTTTTTATTTTTGTCCACCAGTTTTTCCTGATTGACATAAACCACCCCGTCAATGGGGTTAAGTAAACCGGATAAGGTTCTTAAAATCGTGCTTTTTCCGGCACCATTGGGACCCAGCAGACAGAGCACCTGACCTCTGAAGCCCGAAATGTCCACTGAATCGACCACCACTTTTTTACCATAACCGACTTTCAGATTTTCTGTTTTTAAGGCAATCATAAACTTGTCCTCCTTTTCATTATCAAATAAATCACAATTGGAGCACCGATAAAGGCCGTTACCGCACTGATGGGCAGTTCAACCGGGGCTAGAATCGTTCTTGAAATCAGATCACAGCAGGCCGTAACAATCCCCCCCATCAGAATCGATCCCGGCACCAATATTTTATTATCAGCGGTTTTAAATAACAGCCTGGCCAGATGTGGGATGGCCAGACCAATAAATCCCACCGGGCCGGCAAAGGCTGTCACCACGGCCGCCAGAATGCTGGTAATGGCTACCAGAAAGACGCGAAACTGTTTTATATTGACCCCCATACTCATGGCATACTCTTCCCCCATCGAAAAAGCATTAAGCGGTTTGACTAAAAACACCAGTGAGCCAAAGATGGGAATACACAAGGCCACAATAATCCGAACGCTTGCCCAGGTAAATCCCGAAAAGCTTCCCAGTGTCCAGATGACAAAACCTTGCAATGCTTCCTTTTCTGCAAAAGATTGTAGCACACTGGTTACGGCACTGCAGATATAACCCATCATTAGCCCGATCACTAGCAGCGACACGACATCTTTTACCCGGGTCGCAAATACCAGCACCACCAGCATCACTACCGATGATCCGAGCAAAGCGGCCAAAAACAAACCCAGCGGCGATACCGCCCCAAAACCGAGGCTAATCCCGCCTAACATAACCAGGGCGACGCAGAGCACCGCTCCTGATGAGATCCCTAAGACAAAGGGCTCCACAATCGGATTGCGAAAGAAAACCTGGAGCATGATCCCGGCCACTGCCAGAGCCGCTCCCCCCAGTAATGCCCCAATTGTGCGGGGAAAACGAATATCCCAGACAATTTCACTCAAAACCGAGTCATAATCGCCAAAACGGAAGATAATTTTAATCAACTCATCCAACTCTATTTTTAAGGAGCCAAAGCCAACACAGAAAGAAAAGGTAAGGATCACCCCTAAAACCAGTAAACCCATCAACATCATCGAGCGTCTGTTTAAGTGTTCTAATTCTGCCGTCATTTGCTCACTAAAATGATCCGTTTTCACTTCTTTTAACATTAGTATTTTTTGAAATGTGTGGTTATTCCATCGCCATGAAAGATCGTAAACAAGTCGCCAATCACTGCATCGGTTTTATCAATGGACTGATAAAAATCATTGGCCAGGCACCAGACCTTACCGTCCTGGACTGACTTCAGGTTCGCCAGAATCGGTGATTGAGAGACAACCGAGTCCAGCGTTGGCGAGTATTGTTCCATCGATGAGTAAATAAGAATGTCGGCATCCTTGGCGGTCGCATAAAATTCTTCCAGAGTGATACCACCGCTTCCAGCCGCCATATCCTTAAAGACGTAGTCGCCGCCGCTCATTTCGATCATTTTTCCCACATAGGAATTCTGATCGGCAATATAAACCTTACCGCTGGATACCATCGCCCAGGCTACCTTGGGTTTTTCTGTTTTTTGAGCATCTTTAACGGTTGTCTCGATATTTTTCATCGCCTGATTAAAAAAGGTAATTGCCTGATCCTCTTTATCAAAGAAGGCAGCGTAGAATTTAATCCATTCCATCCGACCGCGGGGATCATCTTCGGTATACTCATTGCAGACAGCATAATTTATGCCCAGTTCATTAAATTTTGTCATCATGTCCTGTAAACCGTAGTCACCGGAATAAACAAATACCAGCTCGGGATCAAGTGACTTGATCATTTCATAGTCGGGTGCCTTATTATCACCGACAAAGGTGATTGTTCCGGCCTTGATGGCATCGGCAATTTCAGCAATCGTCCATGATTCCTGTTTGGTGGTCACGGCTTTTATAACGTCTACTGCATCCAGTGCCCGCATCATGCAGCCTTGGGTAGAAGAGGCCAGCATCACACGATCCAGTTCACCCTCAATAATCACATCGGCATCCTGGTACTCATCGGGAAGCGTTTTTCCTTTTGGTACCATCATAATAATCCGGCCATCGGCATCGGTTAATTTTTTGACATCATTATCTAGATATTCAACGCTAAAGGCAGTGGAATAATCCAGTTTTAACATCTCATTGCCACTCTCACTGGTTGTTTTTTCGTTATTTGCACACCCCATTACCAATACTGTCAGCATTAATGCCAACATTCCAACACCCAATTTCTTCATCACTTTACTTTTCACTTTCACTGTTTCTCCTTTTTTGTTTAGTTTTATTTTCTAATCCTATTTTCTAGTTTCATTTTTAGGTGATAGCGAAAGTGCTTAACACCCTATCATAACTATTTTGGGACAAATTTTTGCACCTAAAAAAGGCTCATTGTCTCGAATTGAGACAATGAGCCCGTAAACATACGCACGCAAATAAAACCTTTTTTCTGTCTCTCGCAGAGTTTTGCATAAACAGGCAGGTCTTCTGGCTCAAGCGTCAACATTACCTCCTACCTTCCCATATTTCTACAGTGGCATCCTTGGAGGAACTCTTCTTTTACAGCGGCGGGACCGCGGGGGATTTTCACCCCTCTTCCCTTTTAATCGGCCTGCAATACAGTGGATTGCAACCGACACCTGTTCGATATTTATTTAGTTGTAAAGCATTTTTAGTACAAACTGAAGTAAAAATTGAATTGAATCGTCTTTATGTGTTCTCTCACTTTACAAGACATCCAAAATGCAGCGTTTTCATTCAACTAATTAATTGCTGTTTATTTCTTTTTCTTACCGTCTAACCATTTCTTCCGTTCCACAAATCGACCCATTACAAAGGCAATAATCCCTACTCCGATACCAGTCTGTACACAGAAAAACAGACTTTCGACTTCGCCGGGTATTTCACCGTTAATGGCGGTTTCAAAAACCGGCGTAAACCACGGTTCATATTCAACGCCAAGAACCTCAGAAACAACCTCACTGCCAGCATTATCAGCACCACCAAATTCGGCATCCTGCACGATAAATAGCGGTACCAGGGCGATGAACACGGCCAATATTAAAAGTCCGATCACTGTTTTTTTTGTTGCTGTCATTATTTTACACCTCCAGCAAGATATCCCAGATCATTAAGTTCTGGTTGTGCATAAGTTTCCAGACCAATGATGATCACGACCGTCAAGATCCCTTCAATAATCGCCAAAGGCACCTGAGTTGGGGCAAATACCGCCAGAAACTTAAGAGCCGATGCTGCCATCCCACCACTTTCCGAAGGATAAGCCAGAGCCAGCTGAAAGCTAGTCACAAGATAAGCGAAAAAGTCCCCAATCGCCACCGCCAGAAAAACACCGACATGGCGGTTAATTTTAATTTTTTTACAGACCATAAAAATCCCAAAGGTCATAAATGGTCCGGCAATGGCCATCGAAAAGGTATTGGCACCCAGGGTTGTCAGTCCCCCATGAGCCAGCAGAATGGCTTGAAACAATAATACAATGACCCCCAAAATACTGACTGCCGCCGGCCCAAACAGAATCGCCCCCAGGCCTGTTCCTGTCATGTGAGAACAGCTGCCGGTAACGGATGGTATTTTTAACGATGATAACACGAAAACAAAGGCTCCGGCCATCGCCAGTAAGGTGATGGTTTTAGGATTTTCCTTAAGGGTTTTTTTAATCGACATGTAACCGGCAATTAGAAACGGGATACAGATCACGCCCCAGGCGACACTAAAGCCCACTGGCAGATAGCCTTCCATAACGTGCATGGCGCTAGCCATCGGGGTAAACCCGAAGACCAATGCGATGGCTGCCGCAACCGCAATAAATCGCTTCTCTCTGGTGTTTAAACTTGTGTTCATAGTTCCTCCTCTTGTTTTTATCTATATTAAGGGTTTGCAAAAATTCTTGAGCGCTCATTTTCGAATCTCGCAAAGCCATCTTAATTTAAAATTGATTTTATTATTACTACTGTAAATCATCTGCCCAAATGGTTCCTCAATGATTAAATTGGTTTTCGAGTAAGATTTTCAAATCCTCCGGGCTAGTGGGATAATTATCGGTGTCCTTAATCAACTTAGTGTCAACCAGCATCTCATACACATCCAGCATCGCCGGCCGTTTCAGATTTGCTTGTTTCAGGATTCTCGAGTTTTTAAAAATCTCCAACGGAGTACCATCGGCAATGATTTTCCCTTGGTCAAAGACAATCGCCCGTTCTGCCCAGCGATAGGCAAAATCAACATCGTGGGTCGAGATCAGCATGGTTTTGCCTTCGGCACCAAGTTTCATCAACACCTCTTCTAACATCTGAGCATTGAGGGGATCCAGAGCCGCCGTTGGTTCATCGAAAATAATCACCTCGGACTTCATCGCAATAATGTCGGCAATGGTCACCCGCTTTTTTTCGCCGCCACTTAAGTAATGGGGCGGACGATCTTTAAAATCCAGAATGTTCATATAGGTCAGCGCCTCATCAACCCGGCGGAGCACTTCCTCCCGGGGCAGTTTTAAATTCATCGGGCCAAAACCAACCTCTGCCATAACCGTTGACGCAATAATCTGATTATCAGCATCCTGAAAAACAATCCCGATATTCTTGCGCAGTTCTTTTAAATTCTTTTTATTAATCACGGTGCCCTGATAGCTGATTTCGCCATGATCGGCTTTTAGTACCCCATTGGCATTGAGAAAAAAGGTTGACTTGCCGGAGCCATTCGATCCGATCACGGCAATCTTTTCCCCCTTATAAATATCGACACTGACACCAGCCAGTGCCGGATTTCCGTTTCCATAACTGTAGTGGAGGTTACTGACTTTTAGTATTGGTTGACTCATATTGTATCCCTTCTAGGATGTCAAAATCCCAAGTAGAACCAGAAAAATCAAGAAGCCAGCTCCAATCATCAGATGACTCACCTGGAGCTTCTTTTCTTCTTCCAGAAAAACCAGGTCGCCGTCATAGCCTCTAGCTTCCATGGCAGTATAATAAGCGTTGGCCTTTTTTAGTGAAACCACCAGCATGTTGCTGGCCACACTACCAAAGGTGTAACAGGAGGTTTTGAAATCACAGTAACCCTGCCGCGAGTCGGCAGAATTTCGCATGTTGTTAAAAACGTCCAGCAAAATAAAAATATATCGGTAAATCAGGTTCATTAGCTCAATAATCAGCTTGGGCACATGTGCTTTTCGGAGTACTCCGATAATCTCAGACGAAGGTGTCGATAAGGTCATCATAAGCATTGCGCTGATGGCACCAAAGACTTTCAGCATCAGAAAGGCCATTTCCTGAAGCTTCTCAACGGATGTGAATAGATAGCCAAAACCAAGAAAAAGGTTATACTGCCCAAGTGGCAGACTCGAAAAATCAACGCCAATAGCAATCGTTCCCAGGATTATAAAGGTAATCGGAATCATCAGCACGGAGATGTAAGCTGCCAGCCGAAGCCCCCCTTTAATGACTGTTAAGTAGGCCATCGCGATGATCACCGCGACAGACACAAAGGGGTTGTTAAAACCAATGCAGAGCAGCAGGGTCATCGATGAAAGAAACACTTTAAAGGTCGGGTTCCAAGGTCTGATTTTCGAGGCATAGGCATAATAATCAATCGCTGACCCTTCTCCATGCTTGTGACCGATTCGATGATGATGCTTCTGCTGATGATGTTTGTGCTGATGCTCCATTTCTAGCGGCTGTGCGGTTGCACCAGTTCGGATGAAACCAAGCCATTTACTTAAACTATTTTCCATCTCAAGCCTTACCTTCCCATACTTGTTTGATCTTTAGCCTTAGCCATTCAACTGCTCAGCACACATTTTTTCGACGCATTTGATTAGCTCTTCAATCGAACTGAACTTGTTGCTGCAGTTCTCTTCAATCCGATCGACTAAAATGATCTTCATTCCCAGCTTTTTTGCGGCGCTGATCTTGTCGACTACCCCACCCATATTTCCACTTTCTTTAGTCACCAGTACTGCGGCCTTGCAATATTTAAACAGTTCGATATTCAAAGCTTCGTTATAAGGTCCTTTTATGGCCATTATGTTCTTAGGACTAAAACCCAAACTTTCGCATTTACTTAAAACCTTCCAATCCGGAAGCACGCGCAGATAAATCCGCTGTGCGTAGTCGGGAATTTTTTTAAAGGTTTCTATTTTATTGCTCCCCAGGGTAAGCAGAATATTGCCTTCATAATTGGTCAGTACATCACAGGCTTCACTGTAATTCTTAACAATGGTAATATCTGGGTCATCCTCATATCTGATCCGCTGCCGTTCATAACGAAGGTAGGGTAGCGATTCGAATTTGCAGACATTACTGGCATTTCTTGTTATTTCTGCCGAAAACGGATTGGAGGCATCGATTAGACAGGCTGGTTTAAGCCTTCTGATTAACTGGGTAATGTGATCCTTATTCAGTTTGCCCTGATAGATCTCCAGATTTTTAAACTCATCCAGCATACCAGCTCCCAAGCGCGTCGTAACGGTCACCGCTGTGTCGTGATTTTTTTCTAATAGTCTTTCAATTATTGTTTTTGCATCGGTTGTCCCGGCTATTACTAATACTTTTGACATCGGTTCTCCATCACTCTCTCTTTGCATTTTTTGCACAAAAAAACCTCATTATCTCTAAACAAGACAATGAGGTCGCAAAAATGCGTACAAAAATAAACCTCCTCCATCTCTCGTAGAGTTTGAGATACAAACAGGCAGGTCTTCTGGCTCAAGCGTCAACATTACCTCCTGCCTTCCCAACTAAATGGTGGCATTCCTGGAGGAACTCTTCTCTTACAGCGGCGGGACCGCGGGGGATTTTCACCCCTCTTCCCTTTTCACCGGCTTATAATACATGGATTACAGCCGACACCTGTTATATTATTATTAAATTTAAGTTTCTATGTACTATATCAAATAAATGTAATTTTGTCACGTTTTTTTTGTCGATTGGCTCCTTATCCAGAAGTCTTTATTTTTGATCAATCTCGAAAAATCCCAGTCCATCAATCGAGGCAATCATTTTGTGGAGATACGAATCACTGGTAATCGGCCATTTATAGCCTCTGCGAAACAGCATATTGGTGGTAAACCGCTGTTCACTTGCCAGATAGGCCAGATGCTGGTGGCAATCGGTGTCGGTATAGGCAATGATCCCTGATAAATATGGGGTCAGGCGGTCATCATTCATGGCTGCCTCGAGTCGTTTCTGGAAATCTGCTTCGCTGATGATGGCAATCTCAAAGCCATACTGTCCCATGACGGCAATCACGTCGGCCATGGTAATATGATGATTGTTATAGGGGTGGAAAACCCGGAAATGCTCTGCCGTTTCGCTGAGTTTTAAGATTGCTGCCGCGGTCGAATCAATCGGGGCAAACTCGACTGATGCTTCTAGTCCCGAAAAGGGAAAGGCTCCGATAAGTTTATAGGCTTTTAGTTTGCCCATAAAAGCATTGGAATTAAAATTGATCTGGAATTCGCCATCGGTGTTTCTTGCCATCAGGTTGCCGACCCGCATGATCTTAGCTTTTAGTCCCTTGTCCACTGCTTCGAGAATATAACGTTCGGCCATAAACTTGCTGTTAGCATACTTGTTGTCCAAATCCTGACCGATAAAGAGATTATTTTCTGACAGCCTGGTATCGACTGGTGGCTGATTATCGATGCTGGTACCGGCAATGCTATGGGTCGAAATCTGAACCAACCGGGCGCCATCAGCAATGCAATAATCAATTAAAAGCTGCACCCCGCCGACGTTGATGTTTTCAATTTCATTTCCGGCGGCAAAGTGCTTGACATTGGCCGCGCAATTTATGACCGTATCGACATTGATCGCTTGCAAACGGGTCAGGAAGGTGGTGTCAGTAATTTCTCCTTCGACAATGATAATACGATTACCGATCAGCTCGGCATAATCTTTGTTAAAATAGAAAACCAGCATATTTTTTAGCCGCATCTCACCGCTTAATGGACCCTTTGGCCGCACCACGCAATAGGCTGTGCCGGAATAATTTTCAAGATAGTGCTCCAGAATATGAACGCCCAGATAACCGGTAGCACCAGTGAGTAGCATATTGCCCAGCGGTTCACCCTCGACCTGTTGGGACTTGCGAAGCTCATCGATGGTGTTAAACTGCAAAAGCCGGTTGATCTCATTATAATCGTAGTTGCGGATCGCTTCCTGGCGGCAACCGCCCTGGCGCGGAATCTGACCCTCATTTTCCAGAAACTCGGCCATTTCCGCGGGGGTCTGATATTTAAAAATATTGGCATAGCTGATTTTAATGCCACGATTCTCTGCCTTGATAGTCAGCTTGGTTGCCATTAGCGAGGTTCCCCCGATTTCAAAGAAATTGTCATTACTGCCAATCGGTTTAATACCCAGGGTCTCTTCAAAGGCGGCGCAAATTTTCTTTTCCAGGTCAGATTCCGGCTTCACGTAATCGCCGGTTTTTTTAAGCTCAGGCTGGGGCAGAGCCTTTAGATCGATCTTGCCATTTTGATTCATGGCAAACTGTTCCAACTGGGTGAAATAAGTGGGCACCATGTATTTGGTCAGTTTCTTCTTTAGGTGTTTGGTCAACTGATCCGGATTAATCCATTTGCCGGCCGTATAATAGGCGCAGAGGTATTCGACCCCGTTAATTTCCAAAATCGTCACGACTCCCTGCGAAATACCCGGATAGCTGTTGATCAGGGTTTCAATTTCACCCAATTCAATCCGCAATCCACGTAGTTTGACCTGATGATCCAACCGCCCCAGGACCTCGACTTCGCCGTTTTCGGTCCATTTGGCGTAGTCCCCGGTTTTATAAACCGGCTCACCATTAAAACTGATAAATTGTTTGGCAGTCAGTTCGGGGTTGTTTAGATAGCCCCGGCCGACCCCTTTACCGCCGACTAACAGTTCGCCCACTACCTCAATTGGCAAAAGGTTGCCATCCGGGTCACAGATGTATTCCCGGACATTAGCCAGCGGCGCCCCAATCGTGATCTGGTCGTTCTCTAATTGTTTGGCGTTGGATGATATCGTAATCTCAGTCGGCCCATAGCTGTTAAAGAGCACCGCATTGGTCAGACCTTTCAGGATATTATACAGATTTGAGGGGTATTTTTCACCCCCACAAATGATCAGTCGGGCTGATCCCAAGGCACTTTTAAAGACTTCCGACTCCAGATAAGAAATCATCCGCGATGGCGTTGCGGAAAACCCATCAGCACCGGATTCCCGGAAAAAGGCCGCCAGATCATTGGGGTTATTCACCTGTTCTTCATCAGCAAAGGCAATGGTAATGCCGTTAAGCAGCGCCGTGATGTTTTCTTTTAAAAACACATCAAAGGCCACCGTGGTTATGGACAAGAGGGTCGTGACATTTTTAACCAGTGCCTGGACAAAGCTGTTATGGGGGATATTAGCGACATAATTGGCTAAACCTTCCTGCTTGAGCATTACCCCCTTGGGTTTACCGGTGGAGCCAGAAGTATAGATGAGATAGACCAGATTGTCGGGTGCAATGTCCACTTGTGGATTCTTATCATCATCACATTTTAGTAATACGTCGATATCCAGAGCCTGGTTAAAGCCTTTTGATAGTTGCTCACCACGCGTGATGAGATACTTTGCCCCGCTGTCGGCTAGAACCTCTTCGATCCGCTCGCTGGGATAGTCGGGGTCGATCGGGATAAAGGCCGCTCCCGATTTAAGAATGCCAAACAGGGCTACATGGAGGCGGCTGTCACGATCCAGTAAAAAAGCAATCTTATCCTCTGCTTTAACACCCTTGTCAATTAGGGCATTGGCTACCCGGTTTGACAATCGGTTGAGCTCAGCAAAACTCAGTTGCCGGTCTTTAGCAATCAGCGCGGTCCGCTCTGGAAGGCTTCTGGCCACCGCTTCAAAAATTCGGGCTGGAATCTTTTGCTCCAGCCGGGCTTCCGTCTGATTAAAACGTGAAAGTTTCTCACGATCGGATTCTCCCAGGAGCGACAGCGATTTGACCGGCTCTTCCGAGGCTTTAATAATTTGCACCACCACCTGCTTGATGCTTTCGGTTAAGCGCATCATCATTGCCTTTGAATAAAGCCCCTGATGATAGTGGCTGACAATCTCGTAATCGCTTCCCGATGAGTTGATATGGATGGATAAGGCGAACTTGGGCTTCTGCTGGCCCATCGCGGTAACGGTAAGGGGTTCTCCCTCCAGTTTTACTGCTTCCAGCACTCCCGCCTGATAGGCAAAGTTAATGGTCGGAATCAGGTGGTGGGTTTCCGCAATTTTAGTAAAGGGATAGGCTTCATGGCTGATTGCCTGATAAAGGAGGTTCTGAACCCGTTTCACGAAATCTCCAGCCTTTTCTTGACCCTCAACATCGAGCGCGATCGGCAGGGTTTTAACCAGCATCCCGATACATCGCCCTACCCGGACATCACCCCGGCCATTAGAAATAGTGGTAAATTGTATCGCCGGGTTTCGCGAATAACGGTAGAGGGTCACAATCAAACTAGCCATAAATAAACCACTGGGGGAAATGCCCTGACGCTTGCAAAAGCCGTCCACCTCCGCGCCATCAATCACCAGCTTTTCAGCGGCCAACAGGGCTTCTCCAGGAATTTTAAGGTCTCCGGGAATGGCTGTCATTTGTGGTTTGATAATGCCATCAAAATAGTCCTGATCGGCTTGATATTCTTTTGAACCCTGATAATCGGCTTCTTTGAGTGCCAGATCAAAGGCTGTCAAGTCCTCTTGCTCAAGTGGACTACCGCCATAGGCCGCTAGCAGATCGGTCAGCAAAAGCTGCAACGACGCCCCGTCAAAAATGATATGATGAAAATCACATAGCAGATACAGCTGTTTCTCGGTGCTAACGATACTCACCCGGTAAAGGGGCTCCCGATAGAGGTCAAAGGGTTTGATAAAGGCCTCCCGAATCGTTTGATAGTCGGCTTCGGTGGTTTTAAGCAGTAAAACCTGCGGCGCGGCCTGATCATTGCGTTTCTGACAAACCCGGCCATTTTCATCGACCAGATAGGTTTTTAAATAGCTGTGATGATTAATCACGGTCTTTGTTGCCTCGGCCAGCTTTTTCGCACTGATCCGATTAGACAACCGGATCTCCGAAGGAATATTGTATTGCAAGGCCTCTGGATCCTTTTGGCATTCCAGATAAACCCCCATCTGATTTTCAGTCAGAGGATAGCTAGACTGCTCTGCGTAGGTGACGGCTTGCTCGTGGGGCCCTTCCGATGTGGTCAACACCAGTTTTTCCAGCTTCTCAATGGTTTTATTGCTGATAATATCGGCTGTTTTAATTTCGATCCCGCAAAGTTTATGAAGCTTGACTGATAGTTTGATTGCCATCAGGGACGAAAAGCCAATCGTAAAGAGGTCACAGGTAACCCCAAAATCATCGTTTCCGACAATCTCGCTGACGACGTCAAAGATTTTCTGTTGCAGTTCGCTCTGGGGAGCGACAATCTCGCCCCGGCTAATGGTGGGCTCCGGCAGGGCTTTTTTATTAAACTTACCGTTAGGGGTCAGGGGCAGTTGCTCAAGCTGCATATAGGCCGTGGGGATCATAAAGGCGGTCAATTTTTCGGCCAAAAAAGCCTGCAACGCTGCCACAACTATTTCTTTTTTTGCCGTATAATAGGCACACAGATGCTGGGTTCCCCCCAGTTCCTTGACATCGACGCAACAAGCCGTAATCCCTTCAAACTGAGCCATCCGGCTTTCGACCTCACCCAGCTCAATCCGCAAGCCGCGGAGTTTGACCTGACCGTCGATCCGGCCGACAAATTCAATTTCGCCATTTTCCAGCCAGCGGACAAAGTCCCCGGTGCGGTAGATCCGCTGGCCCTGCCAGTGGATAAACTTTTCCTGGGTCAGTTCCTCACGATTGAGATAAGACCGTCCCACGCCAGCACCACCGATACAAAGCTCGCCAACGGCACCAAGGGGCAGCAGTTGAAGGTTTTCATCGAGAACAAAGAGCTGGTAATTGCCAATCGGCCCGCCAATTAAAAGACAATCATTTTCGGTCTGAAATTTGCGAACGGTTGCAAAGATGGTACACTCGGTCGGGCCATAGGCCTGATACAAGTCGTAGCATGGCAGATTAATGGAGGGCAGTTTTTCGCCACCGATGGTCAAGGCTCGCAAACTTTTATTGTCGATTTCCTGGACAAACTGACGCCCCAACTGGGTCGTCATAAAAGCCAGGGTGACCTTGTTTTTTTCATAGTATGTGTTGAGCGCAATAAAATCCAGTCGGATTTCTGAGGGGATAATGCAGACCCCAGCCCCGGCGGTCAGATAAGGATAGATATCCATCATATGGGCATCAAAGCCAAAATTGGCGTAGGCACCAGAGCGGTCAGCTTCGGTAACTTCGTAATAGGACTCAAACCACTTGCAGAAGTTAGCCAAATTGCCGTGTTCCAGGACACAACCCTTGGGCATCCCGGTTGAACCGGAGGTATAAAGCACCACAAACTGATCGCTGGCTTCCGGCATATCAAGGATAACCCCCGGATCCTCTTCCAGAGTATCAAGCAGTTCTTTTCTGATCACCGGGCCGGCATAA
>Ga0180017_100137_pt1 | contig 29694 bp, 16 predicted proteins | sample KR46_S_MetaG_FD_129674 | JGI IMG/M metagenome (GOLD analysis project Ga0180017, IMG submission 129674) | Groundwater microbial communities from the Olkiluoto Island deep subsurface site, Finland - KR46_S_MetaG | ecosystem: Environmental > Aquatic > Deep subsurface > Groundwater | place: Finland...
CCCCGTCGCCTCTGGTCAGATGGATCTGGTACTCCGAGCCCAGCCCCGGCACCGCCGAGAGGATGGTGTCGATGGAGCTGGGGTAGATGTTCACGCCCCGGAACTTTATGGTGTCGTCGGAACGACCCTTGATGCGCGAATGCCGGGGCATGATGCTGCCGCAGGTGCACGGCCCGGGGATGATGCGCGTGATGTCGCGGGTGCGGTAACGGATCAGCGGAGACCCCTCCTTGCACAGGGTGGTGATGACCATCTCGCCCCATTCCCCTTCCGGCATGGGGGCGAGGGTTTCAGGGTCCAGGATTTCCATGAGGTAGTAGTCGCCCCAGTAGTGGATGCAGTCGTGGTCGGAGCATTCGATTCCCGCGCCCGGCCCGTAGAGCTCGGTCAGGCCGGTGATGTCGAAAAGCTCGGCCCCGCCGAAGAGTTCGGAAATCTTTTTGCGCATGGAGCGGCTGGAACGCTCGGAGCCATAGATGATCTTCCTGACGGCGATCTTGTCGGCGATGCCGCGCTTGTGAATCTCCTCGGCCATGAGCAGGGCCATGGAAGCCGTGGAGCAGAAGACCGTGGACTGAAAATCGAGCAGGAACTGGATATGCATGTCGATGTTGCCCGGGCCCACCGGTACGGCCAGGGCCCCGACCTTCTCGCAGCCGAGCTGAAAGCCCATGCCCGCCGTCCAGACCCCGTAGCCCACGGCGATCTGCACCCGATCCAGGGGCGTGATCCCCGCGCTCTGGTAACAGCGCGCGAACATATCGGTCCAGTCGTCCAGATCCTTTTGCGTGTAGCAGAGCACCTTGCGCTTGCCCGTGGTCCCGGAGCTGGCATGCACGCGCACCAGCTGTTCAAAAGGCACGCTCTTCAAGGGAAAGGGGTAGCCGTCGCGCAGGTCGTCGGTGGTGGTGAAGGGCAGTCGCCGCAGATCATCAAGGCTCTGGATTGACTCCGGCGTGACGCCCGCCGCTTCAAGCTTGGCGCGGTAAGCGGGCGAGCCCTCGAAGGCGTGGCGTATGGTCCACTGGAGTCCCCGCAGCTGGTGGGCTTCAAGTTCTTCGCCGGAGTTAAAGGAGGGCATGAAGTTTGTGTGCATAGGCAGTTTCTCCAGACGGATATTGGTCAGCCCGGCCGCACCCAGGCGGCTGGCCGAAGGGTTGTCTTGGCTGGCCGCGCCCAGGAAGGCGGCGCGCAGGGCCGGGTCAAGGAGCAGGTCGCGGCTTTTGCCCTGTTCGACGATCTTGCCGCCAGCCAACAGATAGGCCGTGTCCGAGGCGGAAAGAGCGCGGGCGGCGTTCTGTTCGACGATGAGAATCGTCGTGCCGGACCGGGAGAGCTGGTGGATGATGGAAAAAATTTCGTCAGTGATGCGCGGGGCCAGACCCAGGCTCGGTTCGTCCAGGAGCAACAGGCGCGGGGACGCCATCAGCGCCCGGCCCATGGCCAGCATCTGCTGCTCGCCCCCGGACAGGGTCCCGGCCAACTGCTGCCGACGCTCTCTCAGCTTGGGAAAGCGGGCGAAAACCTCGTCCATGCGCCTGGTTTCCTCGGCCTTGGCCAGACTGAGCGGGATGGCCCCGAGCTGCAGGTTCTCAAACACCGAGAGCTGCGCAAAGACTTCGCGTCCCTCCGGGGAAAGGGCCAGGCCGTGGCGGACCATGCGCGCCGGGCTTGACCCGGTCACGGACTTGCCTTCGAGCAGGATTTCTCCACCCGAAGGCCGGACCAGCCCCATCACGCACTTGAGCAGGGTGCTCTTGCCCGCTCCGTTGGCCCCGACCAAGGCCACGGTCTGCCCGGCCTCGATTTCCATGTCGATACCGAAAAGGGCCTGGGCCGCGCCGTAATGTGCCGTCAGATTCTTTATGGTCAGCATCAGGCCGTGGCCTCCATTCTTCCAAGATAGGCTTCAAGGACCAGTGGATTGCGGCGCACTTCGCCTGCCGTGCCCGTGGCGATACAGCGCCCGCTATCGAGCACCACCACCAGATCCGCGATGCTCATGACCAGGTCCATGTCGTGCTCCACCAGCAATATGGTGTGTCCTGCGCGGCGCAGGTTTTTGAGCTGATCGCCCACGGCTGCGGTCTCCTCGGCGTTGAGGCCAGCCACGGGCTCGTCGAGGAGCAGCAGTTTGGGGCTGCCGACAATGGCCCGCGCCAGCTCGACCCGCTTCTTGTCGCCGTAGGCCAGCACCCCCGCCGGCCACTGGGCCTTGTCGGCCAGCCCGAACCGATCCATGGCCTCCAGGGCCTTAAGCCGCAGTCGGCGTTCGCGGTGGCGCAGGTAGGGCAGGCGCAGCATGGCCATGAGCATGGACTCCCCGCCTTCGCAGGTCAGGCCGGTCAGCACGTTGTCGAGCACCGACAAACGCGGGAACAGCCGCAGATTCTGAAACGTGCGGTGGATGCCCAGGCGCGTGACACGGTGAGCGGGCAGCCCCGAGATTTCCTGGTCCAGAAAACGGATCGACCCGCTGCTGGGGGGGAAAACCCCGGTCATGCAGTTGATGAGCGTGCTCTTGCCCGCGCCGTTGGGGCCGATGAGCGCGGTAAGGTGCCCGGCAGGGACGCTTAAGGACACGTCCTGCAGGGCGGGCAGGCCCCCGAAAAATTTGCTTACCCCGTCAAGCCGCAGCATGGTCACGCCTCCACAGGGCCAGCCGCACCCGGATCATGTCGGTCAGGCCCGTGATCAGGCCCTGGGGCAGGAACATGAGCACCAGCACAAGGATGCCGCCGTGCACGAAGTCCTTGTAGGTGTCGAAGAATTCCACCCATTCCGGTATCAGCGTCAGAAAGGCCGCGCCGAAGACCGACCCCCAGATGGAGCCCATGCCGCCGATGACGACCATGATGACGAAGTCCGTGGAGGCGAAGATGCCGAAGGTGTCGGGGCTGACGTACTGGTAGCAGTGGGCGAAGAGGCTGCCCGCCAGGGAGGCCAGCACGGCCGAGAGTACGAAGATCTTGACCTTGGCGGCGCGGGTGTCCACGCCCAGGCTGGCCGCCGCCGTCTCGTCCCCGGCCAGGGCGGCCAGACCCCGGCCCACCCCGCTGCGCACCAGATTGAGGCACAGCAGCAGGCAGGCCATGGCGAAGCCCCACAAGAGATAGTGACGACTGACCGGATCGTCGAAGGTCAGATCGCCGATGGAGAGGCTCGGGATGCCCGCGAACCCGCTGGGCCCGCCTGTGACTTCATCCCATTGCAGCAGGATCGTATGCACCACGTAATTGAGGCCAAGGGTGGCCATGGCCAGATAATGGCCGGAAAGTCGCAGCACCGGGATGCCGACCAAGAGAGCGATCAGCCCGACCAGCAGGGCGACCAGAAACATGGCCGGCCAGGGGGCCAGCCCGAAGGTCACCGTGGCGATGCCCGATCCGTATGCGCCCAGGCCGAAGAACGCGGCATGACCCAGGGATATCTGCCCGGCAAAACCGATGAAGAGGTTCAGGCCAAGGACCACGATGGCGTTGATGGCGATGAGGTTGGTCAGACCCAGGGTGTAGGGGTTGTCCTCTATATAGGGAAAGATGATCAGACCGGCGGCCATGAGGGTCACGAAGAGGCCGGTGCGATGCAGCGTGATGAAGTAGAGAATGTTTTGTCTGCCGGTCATGAGCGTCCTTGGAGATGCTGTTGTCTGGGACGGGAAAGTATAATCGATTCGGCCGGGGGTAAAGGGTGGAAATTAGTGTTTTGTCAGGAAGATGTCGAGTGGCCAGTCTTTGCCGCGTCATACACGTAGGGGCAGGCCTGTGTGCCTGCCCTTTCTCGGTTGGCGTGTCAGTCACGCGCTTGGCGATTATGTGTGATGCATGCTGATGGCGGCGGCTTGGCGGGATGGGATTGCCGCTTGCCGAAACTCCTTCGCGGGCCTCGTAAGGCTTGATCGTCGCGTGCAGGACGAGCGAATCGAGAGGCGCGACCGACGACGGTCAAGCCAACGATGCCTGGCTCAGTCAGACAGTCGGCAAACGCCAATCCCATCCCGCCAAGCCTCGGTTGTGCACTTATATGTAAAAGGAAAGGCTGAAAACCAATTAAGGAAAAGCCTCACTTGCCGAGCAACCCCTTCGGACGGACGAAAAGGACCAGCAGCAGGACCACGAAGGCGACTACATCCTTATAGGCGCTGGACAGATATCCGGCGGACAGGGACTCCAGAAGTCCCAGCCCCAGGCCGCCGAGGATGGCGCCGGGGAAGGAGCCGAAGCCTCCGAGGATGGCGGCGGCGAAGCCTTTGAGGCCGAGCAGCACGCCGACGTCGTAATTGAGCGTGGTGATGGGCGTGACCAGCACCCCGGCCAGGCCGCCCAGGGCTCCGGCGATGGCGTAGCTGGTCAGGCGGATGCGTCCCGTGCCGATGCCAACCACGGCCGCCGCCGTGGGGTTGGAGGCCACGGCGCGCATGCTCAGGCCAAGCGAGGTGCGGTGAAAGAACCAGGTCAGGATCGCGATGGCGACCACGGTCAGGCCCAGAATCCACAAGGCCTGCGGCAGTACGCTCGCGCCCAGGATCTGCACCGGGACATCCGGGGTCAGCGGGGGAAGCGCCATGCGGTTCGTGCCCCACACGATCTTGATGATCCCGCGCAGGATGATGGACAGGCCCACGGTCAGAAAGATGAGCACCAGATGGTTGTCCGAGCGCGCTGGCCGAAGCCCCACGCGCTCGACGACCATGGCGGTGATGGCAACTAAAATCACTGCCAGCCCCAGGGACGGGATGGTGGGCAGACCCAGGGCGAAGAGGGCCGAGAACATGAACATCCCGCCCAGGGTGACAAAATCCACCTGGATGAAGTTGACTATGCCCATGGTGTTGCTGACCACGCAGAAGCCCAGGGCGATAAGGGCGTAGATGGCCCCACTGGTCAGCCCGCCGAAAATGTATTGCAAAAGATCGGTGTACAAAATTGTTTCCAACTGCTTGAAATGTGAAGGTGGTTTCGTGTAATGGAGATGGCAGGGAATTTCAAGGATTCCTGCGGGCCTCTCCCGATGCGTTTTGGCCGGACCCTGTCGAAAGTGCTTAAATAAGGTTTATGATCTGGACAAATGCTAAATTCAGCCAATGACCGAAAAATCATTTATGGCTTAGTCGGCAAGCTCGATTTTTGTCTTACACATATTGTATGACAAATTTCAGGGCTACTCTCTCCATTGATCGAAGGCGCGTATCGCTGAATATCTTAGGCAAATTTCAGTCATCCAGTTGAAATCAACTTCTCTATAGTTTGCTTGGACAAATGTTTTGACTTTTAGCGCATCTTGAGAAAAAAATTGTCTTACAAGTAACCCTTGCTCATAAAAATTTGGCTACTTTATAGTAGTCGCAGGGATGTATCGAGAGGCCACTGTAACAAGTCGCGAATGAATCTGGAGGTCATTCTAGCTGAGGAATAATTACTTTTTTATCAGATATTTAAGAATAGATACGTCATCCTTCTTCAAAGAGATGACGACTTTTCGCGGACATCTCTATCAAGACCAATGTGAACGTCTCGGCTGTCAGACGAAATAATTTGAGTTCGAAATCAAGATCGCGATGACCAAATGATCGCCAGTGGCGTCTTCATGAGTTTTTGCCAAAAATACCAAATTGTTAAAGGTATGCTTGAAATTATTACCCGCGTTGTCCCGACAAACGATCTTCACATGGAGCCGGTGGTGATAATGATGTCGCAACTTTGCGGAGCCGGACATGGCTCCTGAACTCCCTGCAAGACTACCCTCGCAACTTTTCGGGTTTCAAAATGTGGACGATCTGCTGCTGAACGCTCCCATCGGCATGTTCTCCTCCACTCCCGAAGGGCGATATCTGTACGTAAACCCAGCCTGGGTCAGCATATTCGGCTACGATTCGCTAGAGGACGTCCTTGTCTCGGTTACTGACATTGCCTCACAGCTTTATTTCAATCCTGACGAAAGGGAAGAATTCAAACGGTTGCTTGAACTTCATGGCGAAGTCGTCAACTTCGAAAGCAAGTTCAAACGGCGGGACGGGTCCGTTATCTGGGTGTCCAGAACCGCCAGGACCGTCCGTAACGGCCAGGGCCAAGTCTCCCACTATCAGGGCTTCACCACGGACATCACCGCGCGCAAGCAATCTGAAGCGGCTCTGCACAAACAAAAAGTCATGCTGCAGCATCTGTTCGACAGCTCTCCGGAGGCCATCGCCATTGTTGATGAACAGGGTTGTGTTCTGCAGATCAACAAATCCTTCGCTGATCTTTTCGGGTACGCATGGGAAGATGCGCCCGGCAAGCAAATAGACGACCTCATCTCCCAGGGCAGCTATCATGACGAAGCGGGGCGCTATTCGGATCTCGTTTTCAAAAAAGGGAAGATTGTCGAGACGGAAACAGTGCGTTGTAAAAAAGATGGCACCCCCCTCGATGTGGTCCTCATCGGGTATCCCATTCTCCTTGATGGATGCATCGTCGGCGCCTACGCCATTTACCGCGACATAACGGATCGAAAACAGGCCGAGAAGTCGCTTCTGGAGAGCGAAGCGCGCTTCAAGGCTCTGCACAATGCCTCTTTCGGGGGCATAACCATCCACGACAAGGGGATCATTCTCGATTGCAATCTGGGGTTGTCCGACATCACCGGATACTCTGTGGACGAACTTATCGGCATGAATGGGCTGCTGCTTATTGCTGAGATGTCGCGGGAAATGGTCATGAAGAATATTCTGGCCGGGTACGAGAAGCCATACGAGGCATTCGGCCTGCGCAAGAACGGCCAGGAGTACCCGCTGCGCCTGGAGGCCAGAAACGTTCCGTACAAGGGCCGTATGGTGCGCATCGTTGAATTCCGGGACGACACCGAACGCAAAAAGGTCGAAGCTGAGCTGATCAAGGCCAGGGACGCGGCCCAGGCAGCCAACCAGGCCAAGTCTGAATTCTTGGCCAACATGAGTCATGAAATCCGCACCCCCCTCAACGGCGTCATGGGCCTGATGCAGCTTTTAAAGATCACCCGACTGGACCCCGAACAGCACGAATACGTTTCCATGGCCATGCGCTCCTCGGACCGTTTGGCGCGTCTGCTGACAGACCTGCTCGATATTTCCAAGATCGAGGCAGGCAAGATGGATGTGATCGACGAGGAATTCACGGTCAAAGAACTGGGCGATGCCGTGACCGAACTTTTTGCCGTCAATGCCGGTGAAAAAAATGTGTACCTTGAGTATTTCATCGATCCTGACCTGCCCCCGCTTCTGGTCGGCGGCGTGGCCAGGTTGCGCCAGATTCTTTTCAACCTGGTCGGCAACGCCCTCAAATTCACCGACAAGGGCCGGGTGCTGCTGGAGATGACGCCGCTTTCTTCATCCAGGGAAGACGAACTGCGGGTCCTTTTTTCCATTTACGACACCGGGATCGGCATTCCCCAGGAAAAGCTCAAAGACCTGTTCAAGCCGTTCGCGCAGGTTGAAGGTTCCTACACCCGCAAATACCAGGGCGCGGGCCTCGGACTGGCCATCGTGCGGCGTCTGGTCGAGCTCATGCGTGGACACATTTTCATGGAGAGCGTGCTGGGGGAGGGGACCGAGGTGCACATGGTCTTGCCGTTCAAGACACTGCCGGGAATCGCCCCGGCAAGGATGCGGGAACTTGCTGATCAAAGAAATCCCGCAACCCTGCGCATTCTGATGGCCGAAGACGACCCGTCCAATCAGGTTGCCATCTGCAAGCTGCTGGAAAAATCCGGCCATACGGTGACCCTGGCCGAGAATGGCCTCAAAGCGCTGGAACTTTTGCGCAACGAGGAGTTTGACATGGTGCTCATGGATATCCAGATGCCTGTCATGGGCGGTCTGGAGGCCACCGCGGCCATCCGCAGCGCCCTCGACCTTGGCGCACGCAAGCACATCCCCATCATCGCCCTGACCGCCTACTCCATGACCGGAGACCGGGAAAAATTTCTTGCCTCGGGAATGGACGATTATCTCGCCAAACCGGTCGGCCTGGAGAGCCTGAAGCGAGTTATTAAAAAGCATGCTCCCCGTGCGGGAAGTCATGATGTGCATTCGTGACGCCACAGTTTTTTTGATGCGGAACCTATTGAAACCGAAGCTCGAGGTCGCTGAATGACAAAAAAATATTCCCGTAAGCCCAAGAAACCTGCTTCCGCCGCTTCCAACGCTCAGGCATTGCGTAAACCCTCCCTCTACGTTGCGGTGGGAGCGTCTGCTGGTGGCCTGGAAGCCATCGAAGCCTTCTTCTCCGGCATGGCCTCGGACAGCGGAATGGCCTTTATCGTCATCCAGCACCTTTCCCCGGACTACAAGAGTTTGATGGTCGAGATCCTGTCCAAGAAGACAAGCATGAAAGTGCACCGGGCCGAAGACGGCATGCCGGTCCTGCCGGACAACGTGTATCTGATCCCGCCCAAGAAGAATCTGACCATATTTCACGGCAAGCTGCTTTTAAACGACCAGGAGCACGTCAAAGGCATTATCAACCTGCCCATCGACATTTTTATTCGTTCCCTGGCCGAGGATCAGGGGGACAAGGCCGTGGCGGTCATCCTTTCGGGATCGGGCAGCGATGGCATGCGCGGAGTGCGGGCCATCAAGGAATTCGGCGGCATGGTCATGGTCCAGAGCGAAAACTCGGCCAAGTTCGACAGCATGCCCAGGGCGGCCATCTCCACCGGCCTGGTGGATTTCATCCTGCCCCCCGAGGAGATGCCGGAACGTCTGCTCTCCTACGCCAAACACCCGTTTGTCATCAAGGCCGAACGCTCGGAGACGGTCATCAGCGACGAGGACGCGCTGACCCGCATCTTCGCCATCCTGCGCGACAAGTTCAAGGCCGACTTCACCTATTATAAGCCCAGCACCGTAACCAGGCGCATCGAGCGCCGCATGTCCATCAACCGCATCGACGAGATCCGGGACTATGTAGCCTACATGCAGCATTACCCCGGAGAGGCGGGCACGCTGTTTCGTGAATTTTTGATCGGCGTGACCAGATTCTTCCGGGACCGGGAGGTTTTCGATTCCCTGAAGGAAAAATGGCTTCCCGAAGTTCTGGATCGGGCCGCAGGTAAGGAGAGCCGGTTCTGGATCGCCGGATGCTCCACGGGCGAAGAGGCCTACACCCTGGCCATCCTGGCCAAGGAGTACATGCTCCAGGCCGGGATCAACCGCGACCTGAAAATCTTCGCCACGGATATCGACCGCGACGCCGTCCTGTTTGCGGCCAACGGCATTTATCCGGAAAGCATCGCTGCGGATGTTCCCCAGGAATTGCTGACCAAGTATTTCTACCGCAAGCAGGAAAGCTACCAGATCTCGCGCAATATCCGCGAGATGGTCGTCTTTGCGCAGCACAACCTGATTAAGGACCCCCCATTTACCAACATCGACCTCATCTCCTGCCGCAACCTGCTCATCTACCTGCAGCCCGTCCTGCAGCGCAAGGTTCTGGAATTTTTCAATTTTTCTTTGACCGCGAAGGGTGTCCTGCTGCTGGGCACCAGCGAGACCATCGGCGAAATGGGCGATTGTTTCGAGAGCCTCGACCACAAATACAAGATCTACCGCACCAAGGGCCGCTTCAAACACAGCCTCGATTCTTCTGATCTGCCCCAGGTTCCGGGGGCGAAGTATCGCGATATTGGCAGCCGTTTCCCGGCGCTGCGAAGGGAAACGAGCAGCGGTGACGAGCGCATTCTGGAGCGTTTTCTGGAAGCGCTGAGCGCGGAACTCTTCCAACTGGCCGTGGTGGTCAACGAGCAGATGGAGGTTTTGCATGTCTTCGGAGACACTACGGGCTATTTCAAGCTGCCTTCTGGCAAACTCTCCAGGGATATTTCCAAAATGGCGGCCCGGGATCTGGCCATTCCTCTGTCAACCGGCATTCAGAAGGTTTTTCGCAAGCAGGAGGCGCTTCGCTTCTCCAACATCAAATTGCGTGACCTTGATACTCTCAAAATAGTGGACCTGCGCATTCTGCCTCTGCCCCAGAAAAAAGGGCAGGAGCCGCTGGCGGCGGTCTTTCTGGAAGAGGTCAACCGGCCCGACGTGCTGGACAAGAACCAAACCATCCAGGCCTACGACCTGTCCATGGAGGCCGAGCAGCGCATCAGCGACCTGGAGCAGGAACTACAGTTCACCCGCGAGAACCTGCAGGCCACGGTGGAGGAGCTGGAGACCGCCAACGAGGAGCTTCAGGCCACCAACGAGGAGCTGCTGGCCAGCAACGAGGAACTGCAATCGACCAACGAGGAATTGCAGTCCACCAATGAAGAGCTCTATTCCGTCAATTCCGAGTACCAGACCAAGATCGTCGAACTGAGCGAGCTGCACAACGACGTGGACAACCTTTTGAGCGTCAGCCAGATCGGAAAGCTTCTTCTCGACGAAAATATGGAGATCAGGCGCTTCTCGCCTAAAGTGGCCGATATCTTCAAGGTGCTGGACACGGACATTGGTCGCCCCCTGTCACATATTTCCCACCTGCTTGATGATGTCGATCCCGTGCGCATCATCGAGAAGGTGCAGAAGCTTGGCAAGATGACCGAACACGAAGTGCGCACCAGGGATGGACACTGGTTTCTGATGCGCGTGGTGCCATATTCGGTGGGGCCGAAGGTCTTTTCGGGCACGCTGGTGTCCTTTGTGGACATCACGCGCATCAAGCATGGGGAAGAGGCGCTACGCGCAAGCGAAGAAGAGTTCAGAACCCTTTTCGAAACCCTGCCCCTGGGTGTGGTTTACCACGCGGCCGAGGGCTCCATCATCTCGGCCAATCCCGCTGCGGCGCAGATTCTCGGTCTCACTTTCGACCAACTGCTGGGCAAGACGTCCATGGATCCGCGCTGGCGGATGATCCGGGAGGATGGGACCAACGTCCCGGGACATCACCACCCGGCCATGATCGCCCTGCGGACGGGACACCAAGAGGGGCCGGTCGTGCGCGGAGTTTTCCACCCGGACATGAACACGCACATCTGGCTCTCCATCACCGCCACGCCGCTCTTCAAACCCGGCAACGGCACTTCGCACCAAGTTTACGCCATCTTCGAGGACATCACCGAAAAAAGGCGGGTGGAGCAGGACTATCAAGTGCTTTTCCGCCAGATGTTCAACGGCTTTTCGGTGCACGACATCATCTGCGATGAGAAAGGGCATCCCGTGGACTATCGTTTTCTGGCCGTGAATCCGGCTTTTGAGAGGATAACGGGGCTTCGGGGTGATGTTATTCTGGGCAGAACCGTCCTTGAAATCCTGCCGGGCACCGAGAAAGCCTGGATCGAGTCTTGCGGGCACGTGGCGTTGACCGGCAATCCCGCGCGCTTCGAGCACTATTCTTCGGATCTTGGCAAATATTTCCAGGTTTCGGTTTTCCAGCCGGCCCTTGGTCAATTTGCGTGCATCTTTGCCGAGATCGAATGCTCTGAAGCATGCGCCAAACCCGCAAGCGCCCCTGACCAGGACTCTTGACCGAAACCCGGCGCATGCTCATTTAATCTGTGATCCGACCATGATAACTGACAACCCGGAGACAAGAAGAATATGACCGACTCCTTTGAAGCCAAGAAAAGAATCCTGCGTGAGCAGGCCGAAGCTCGCTTGGCACAATCAATCAGCACGGTCGAAAGTCTTTCCATGGAAGAGATCAAAACCCTGTTCCATGAGTATCAGGTCCACCAGATCGAGCTTGAGCTCCAGAACGAGGAACTGCGTAATACCCAAAAGCAGTATGAAATCACGCGGGACCGCTTTGCGCGCCTCTTCAACGACGCCCCGGTCGGCTATCTGAGCGTCGATAAGAGCGGGGTCATAGCCCAGGCCAATCAGACTTTCGCCGACATGGTCGAAAAGGAGCCACACACCATTTCTGGGAAGGCGATGGTTGATTTCATTGCCACGGCCGACCGTTCGGCCTTTCTCGGGCGCTTCAAGGCATTCTACAAAAATCCTGTGGGCAAGGAACTCAGCTTCGCGCTGCTCGGCAAGGGCCGGCTGGTACGCTGTGTCGGCCGGATCGAGACCAAGGGACTTGAAACGGGCCAACGGCTTCTGCTGATCCTCAGCGACATCAGCGAGCAGGTCCGGGCGGAAGAGGCCCTGCAGGAGCGGGAGCGTTTTCTGACGTCCATTTTGGAAACCACCCAGGACGGTTTCTGGGTCATCGATGCAAGCGGCGGTCTGATCGATGTCAACGAAGCCTATTGCCACATGACGGGTTATACGAAAGCGGAGCTTGCAGAGCTGCGCATTGCAGATCTCGATGCCCTCGAAGATGACGAGGTGACCGAGGCTCGCATCGAACGCATCGTGAAAAACGGCTCCGAGCGCTTTGAAACCAGGCATCGCCGGAAGGACGGCACCCTTTTCGATGTGGAAGTCTCCGCTTCCTTCCTGGACCAACACGGGGGCATGCTCGTCTGCTTTTGCCGCGATATTTCAGATCGCAAATCAGCGGAATTGGCTTGCCGAGAAAGCGAAATACGTTACCGGCTGCTTTCCGATCTGAGCATGGAGGGGATTGTCATCCACAAGAAGGGCATCGCCATGGATTTGAATGCCGCCCTGGCCAGACTTCTCGGTTATGAACCGAAGGAACTACTCGGCAAGAACATGCTCGAATTGATAGTTCATGAGCAGGACCGGGACATTGTCCGTAAGAGTATTGTTAAGGATTACGCACGGCCATACGTTGTCAGATTTGTGAAGAAAAACGGGGAAGTCTTTTTTGTCGAGCTTGAGGCGCGAAATTTTGAAATCAACGGCGAGATCATGCGCGTGGCTTCAGTGCGGGACATCACCGAGCGCAAAAAGTCCGAAGAGGAAATAAGGCGGGTCAATGCGGAACTGCGAAATGCAATTGCTGAAAAGGACAAATTTTTCTCCATCATCGCCCACGACCTCAAATCTCCCATTTCCGGCTTTCTCTCGCTGACCAAGATCCTGGTCGAAAATTTCGAGGAATTGACTGTCAAAGAGGTCAACAAGTCTTTGGACGCGTTGTATGCAAGCTCTGTTCGCGTTTACGCGTTGCTGGAAAATCTTCTGGAGTGGGCCAGAGTCCAGCAAGGGCTGCTGACCTGTTCGCCAAGTCACTTTCTGCTGAAAGGGGTCGTCAGATCGAGCCTTGATTTCAACCACTCCGTCGCCGACCAGAAAGGAATCGTCTTGCGCGACGAAACCCCGGACGATCTGGTTGTATGCATCGACCCGCCTATGATAGGTACCGTGCTCAGGAACATTGTTTCCAATGCCCTGAAGTTCTCAAATCGGGGCGGACAGGTGCTTATAACGGCTCGTCAAGATGGAAACATGGTCACCGTTGCGGTGCGGGATGAAGGCGTGGGCATGGACCACCACGCCCTGTCCATGCTCTTTTCCCTCGACAACAAGATCACGCGGCCCGGCACCGAGGGCGAAGTGAGCACGGGCCTTGGGCTCATCCTCTGCAAGGAGTTCATCGAGAAGCACGGCGGCAAGATCTGGGCGGAGAGCAGCCCCGGACAGGGCACCACATTCTATTTTACGCTACCGATCGCCAACAAGGAATGCGCCGTTTAAAACACAAATGAAATCGGCCTGTTGTCTTTTAAATAACGGAGCATCTCATGTCGCCATCACACGCATCCTCCAAAAATGGGGACCGGAATAATCTTGCGGAGCCGAGAATGATACGGTGGTCAGCGGTGATTTCGACGGTAAAGGAAAGCGATCCCGGTCTCTCCGGCACGCGCAGAGAATGCATGTCCCTTGCTTCGACGAGGGCTCAAAAGGAGTCTCGATGACTTTTGTGAACGGCGAGCAGCAAAGCTTGATCGACCACCTTGCCTCAATGCTCAAGGCCTACGCATTGACCGGCAGGGTGGTGGTCGAGGCACGGGATGAGGTGCGTCTGGTGGAAGATGTCTGTCAGGCGCTGGTTTCGACCCGTGGTTACCGTAACGCCTGGATCATCATCCTTGACTGTGAAGGCAAGGTGGACCGCTGGTTCCAGGCCGGTGTCGGCGAGGAGTTCTCAGCCATTCTGGCCCGCTTTCTGGAAGGCAGGCTGACCGCATGCGCCGAGCGAGCCTTGAAATCCGGACAGGTCATCAGCGTGATGGACCCGGCGCAGGAGTGCGGAGATTGCCCCATGGCCCGCGTTTATGAGGATCAGTCCGGGTTTTCCATGCGGCTCGAATCCGAAGGGGAAATTTTGGGGATACTCTCCGTGTCCATACCGCGGTATCTGGCCATGGAGGACCGGGAGCGCGAGCTTTTTAAGGATTTGGGCGAGAGCGTGGTTCACGGGATACGGCGTCTGCGCCAAAGCGCACTTGTGCGCGAGCAGACGGAGAGGCTGCTGCATTACGAGAGGATCATCTCTCGGACCAGCGACCGCATGTCCATCGTGAACAGACGCTACGAGTATGTGGTGGTCAACGCCGCATACGAACGCGAGTTCGGCAAGCCGCGTCAGGAGATCGAAGGGTGCTCCGTGGCCCAGTTCATGGGCGAGGATATCTTCCATGCGAGGATAAAGCCGCGTCTTGATGCGGCATTCGCCGGCAACGAGTGTGACTTTGAAGACGAGTATCCCGGAAAGTCCGGCCAAACCCTGTTCCGGAGAGTTCTCTACCAACCGTTCTATGATGCGAGTGGAAACGTACCGGAAGTGATCGTCACCGCGCGCGACATCACCGAACGCAAGCGCATGGAGAAGGCGCTGCTGGAAAAGCAGCAGGAGCTGGACCGCTACTTCACGAGCAGCCTGGATCTGCTTTGCATCGCGAGCAATGAGGGCGAGTTCGTGCGGCTCAACCCTCAATGGACAACGGTGCTCGGCTACACCCTGCCGGAGCTGGAGGGGCGCAAATTCATGGAGTTTGTCCATCCCGAGGATGTGGAGAAGACGCGAGAGATCGTTTCGCGCCTCAATAATCAGGAAGAGGTGCTCAATTTCGAAAATCGCTTCCTCTGCCGGGACGGCTCCTACAGATGGATCGAATGGCGCTCCAGATCGGTCGGGAGGCTCATCTACGCGGTGGCACGGGACGTCACCGTTCGAAAACAAACCGAGGAAGCCCTCCGCAGCAGTCGCGAACAGTTTGAACTGGCCATTCACGGCTCCAATGACGGGATATGGGACTGGGACCTGCGCACGAGCACCCTCTTTCTCTCGGAAAAGTGGAAGGAGCAGCTCGGGTATGCGGACCATGAAATACCGAACGAATTCATGACATTCGAAAATCTCCTCCACCCCGACGACAGACCCGCGGTGCTGGGCAAAATCGAGCGTTTTTTGAGCGACAGGTTCGATCGCTACTCGCACGAATTTCGCATGCTGCACAAGGACGGAACGGTGCGCTGGATTCACGCCAAGGGCGAGGCCGTGCGCAACGCTCGGGGGTCGGTGGAGCGTCTGGCCGGTTCGCATACGGACATCACCGCACGCAAGCAGGCCGAGGAGGAACTTCGCAGCGCCAAGGAGCAGGCCATGGCCGCGAACCAGGCCAAGTCCGAATTCCTGGCCAACATGAGCCACGAGTTGCGCACCCCCTTAAACGGCATCATGGGCATGTTGCAGCTTCTCGGGCTGACCGGCCTCAATGCCGAACAGGAGGATTATGCGCTGACGGGCCTTCAGTCCTGTGAGCGGTTGATCCGCCTTCTGACCGATATCCTCGACCTGTCCAGGATCGAATCCGGGAAGATGAACATCCGGAGCGAACCCCTGGAGCTGCGCCAGCTCCTCGATCAGCTCAAAGCTCTTTTCATTCCCGTCATCAGGCAAGACGGAATTTCATTCGAACTTGAAATCGATCAGGCCATCCCGCTTCGGCTGCTGGGCGATGCCGCCCGCCTGCAGCAGGTTCTGACCAATATGGTCGGCAACGCGCTCAAGTTCACCCACGGCGGCAGCGTGAAGCTGCAAGCCTCCCTTCTGCCCCTGTCCAGAAATGGCCAATGCAGGGTGCTCTTCTCCATTGCCGACACCGGCATCGGCATCCCGGACGACAAACTGGGGATTCTTTTCAGACCTTTCTCCCAGGTCAGCCAGGGCTACACGCGCAGCTATCAGGGTGCGGGGCTTGGGCTCTCCATCTGCAAGCGATTGGTTGAACTGATGGGCGGAAACATTTCCGTGGAGAGCGAGGAGGGGGCAGGCACGACCATGCATTTTACGGCCACTTTCGACATGGCCCCGCCTCTGGAAATGGATGCGTTCCAATCCGAGCCGTCGCAGGACAAAGTCCGTGAAGGGCTTAAAATACTGGTTGTCGAGGACGACCACGTCAGCAGCGTCTCGGTGTCCATGATCCTGCGCAAATTCAAAACCGAGCCAACCCAGGTCGAAGACGGTCGCCAGGCTCTGGCCGCCCTCCGCCTGAAAACGTTTGATCTGGTGCTCATGGACGTCCAGATGCCAGTCATGGACGGTCTGGAAACAACCCAGGCCATCCGCGCCGGATCGGCCGGAGAAGTAATGAAATCCATCCCCATCATCGCCATCACCGCCTACGCCATGAGCGGAGACCGGGAAAGGTTTCTGGAGGCCGGAATGGACGATTATATTGCCAAACCTGTGAACATGGCGGACCTGAAGAATATACTTCTGAAGTACTCACAGGCATAAAGCGCACTTACGATTCTGATCAACATTTTCACATAAGCGACCCACAATGAATGACACATGCGAAACTCTGTGCGCTCCCGGCGAACGCCTGCCCATACATGAAATTCAGCAGGAAAATGCCCAGATCGGAAATCATCTGTGTTCGCAATATTTCGATTTCTTTCCGCTGCCTCTTCTGGTGCTGAACTCGCTGCGCCAGATCATCTTCAGCAACAAAGCCTTTACCGACCTTGTGGGCACCAGCGACATCGGGTCATTTCTGGGCAAGCGCCCGGGCGAGGCCGTTGGCTGCGCCTATGCGGCAGCAGGGCCAAACGGATGCGGCACGTCCGACTATTGCCGCGAGTGCGGAGCGCTGCAGGCGATACTTGAGAGCATGTTCACCAGGGAAAAAACCGTGCACGAATGCCAGCTCCTGTGCCGGGATGAACACGGTGCGACCATTGCCCGGGATCTGCGGGTTTTCGCCTCTCCGTGGGAAGCCGGGGAGGGCACGTATTGTGTGCTCACGCTCATTGACATCGGGGATGAAAAACGCCGCCAGGCGCTGGAACGGATCTTTTTTCACGATATCCTGAACTCCGCCGGCGGGGCCAGAAATCTGGTCGACATCCTCCTGAAAGAGGTGCCCGAGGACGCCAGGGAGATAGCCCATATGGCCCGGTCCTCACTTTTCGCCCTGGTCGACGAGATTCAGAAACAGAAGCAGCTTTTGTCCGCGGAAAGAAATGAATACGAGATTTCAAAGATCACGCTGCAGGGCCTGGAGATCGTGCAATCCGTTGTCAAAGAATTCCGCTCCCACCCCAAGGCGCTGGGCAAGCGCATCCACCTTGACGCGGACAGCGTCAACGTCGCCGTGCATTCCGACTTCTCCTTGCTGCGCAGGATTCTGGTCAACATGCTTTTAAACGCCCTGGAAGCCACTCCAGCGGCCGGAGTCGTCAGCGCGGGCCTATACCGGGAGGAGGGCAGGGCGGTGTTCTGGGTTGCCAATCCCGCCGTCATGCCGGAATCGGTCAAGTTGCAGGTGTTCAAAAGATCGTTTTCGACCAAAGGCCACGACCGTGGTCTGGGCACGTATTCCATCAAGCTGTTGGCGGAAAATTATCTCGGAGGGAAGGTCGGCTTCACGTCCGAGGAACCGGCAGGCACGACATTCTGGATGCGGCTACCGGCTCTTGAAGCCTGATTGCGTGGACTTGCGGAGAGATAATGGGCCTTCAATTCAAGGAGGTCTTTATGAAATCTTAGTTTGCACAGAATTAGGCGGCACTCTATCCGTCTTGTTGCCAGGCACAGGTAATTGAATACCTGCGGCAACTTGTCCTGCTCCACGTGGTGCGTCTGCTTCCCTAACGCCGCTGTTCTGCGAGCGTTTCGGCCATCATCTGCGTGAGGGTCTCCATATTTATGGGCTTTGCAACGTATCCGCTCATGCCCGCAGCCAGGAATTTCTCCTTATCCCCGGCCATGGCGTAGGCCGTCAGGGCGATGATCGGGATATCCCGTTTGTGGGAGTTTCTGGAGCCTCGGATGCGCTGGCAGGCCTCGATGCCATCCATGACCGGCATCGATACGTCCATGAGGATGAGGTCGAAATCATGCGACTCATGCAGTTCCAGGGCTTCCTGTCCGTTGTGGGCCATGGTCACGCTGTGCCCGGACTTTTCCAACAGCCTGCTGATACTGAAACCCGTTGTCTCGTCGTCTTCGGCCAAAAGGATTTGGAGGGACGCTGGCGGCGCAGTACGTTTCTCTAGCGCAGCCTCGTCGTCATGAGGCCGCACTTCCTTGCTGAAGGTCACGCAAAAAGCAAAGGTCGTGCCCACTCCCTCCTCACTCGCCACGGCCATGTTGCCGCCCATGAGGGCCACCAGTTGCTTGCTGATGGTCAGGCCCAATCCGGCACCCTGGTGGTTCCGAGTATATCCCTGGCTTACCTGGGTGAAGGGTTGAAACAGATTCCCAAGTTCTTCATCCGCAATGCCGCATCCCGTATCTTCAATGGCGAAGAAAACTCTGAAGGTATCTTTGCGGCGAGACGGAAGCGGATAGGCCTCGACGTGCACGTGCCCGCGCTTGGTGAATTTGAAGGAGTTGCCGATCAGATTGGTAAGCACCTGTTGTAGCCTGAGGGAATCTCCAACAACCCAAATCGGGAGGCCAGGGTCAAGATGACGTGTTAATGTGACACCGGTCTGGACGGCGACTGGTGCGAAAAGATCAATGATTTGAGTCAGTACGCTGCGCAGGTCAAAGCGTTTGGAACGGATGAGCATCATGCTCGCCTCGACCCGGGAGAGGTCCAAAATGTCTGAGAGCAGGCTGGTCAGACGGTTGGTGGACTGGATGGCCAAGGCACAAAACTTCAACTCTTCCTTATCCTGCACGGATGTCTCGAGAAGCTGAAGCATGCCCAGGATGCCGTTCAAGGGAGTACGGATTTCATGACTCATGTTGGCCAGGAATTCCGACTTGGCCCGGTTAGCTGCTTCGGCCTGCTCCTTGGCCAGCAGCAGCTCCTCCTCCTCCCGCTTGCGCTCGGTGATGTCCTGGACCATGCCGACGGAGCGGGTGATCGTGCCTTCGGCATCCCGCTCATGGACGCAGCGTTCGATTACAAAACGGATTTCTCCGTCGTCCCTGCGTACAATGCGATGCTCGATCTCGTAGCGGTCCCTATTTTCCTTAATGGAGGAGGTATAAGCATGATCAACGGCGGCGCGGTCGTCAGGGTGCACGAGGGTCATAAACAGCTCGTAGCTGGGCTCAACTTCGTCCTGCGTTGCGCCAAAGATGCGGTAGGCTTCGTCCGACCATGTCAGGCGGTTTTCGACCAGGTCCAGCCGCCAGCTGCCCATGCGGCCGATGCTTTGAGCCTGCTCCAGGATGGCCTGGCTTGTGCGCAGCCGTGCCTGGCTTTCCAGGATAGCCGAAATGGCCTGACGGAATTCTCGTTCGATGAGGCCCAGTTCCTGGAAGGGAGCCGGCGCAGGCGGGTCGGGCTGTTGCGAGGTAGCCAGACCGGTCATGGACTTTGAAAACTCCACGATCGGGCGTATGATCCGCAGGTTCAGGGTCCGCCTAACCGAGAGGAAGAGGATCAAGAAGTAGGCGACGAGCAGGATCTCGATGGTCGCTACGATCTTGAGGGTGTCGGACATGGTGTGCCATAGGCTCGTGGACAGGATGACCTTCCACTTGTGTCCGGGCAGTTGGGCGACGGTGTCGGACACGAAGCTGCCGTCCCTGAAGGCTAGTGCGCTGAACGCCCCTGCGTCGGAAGCCTCCTTGAATATCCGCCAGTCCCCTATGTTGGTCTGCTGGCGCACTAGGGCCATGTCCGGGTGCGCGATGAGGTTGCCGAATCCGTCGGTGGCTGCCACCACTGTGCCGTGAAGGTCCAATGAGAAATGGTGCAAATGTTCAAGCAGAGCGTTTAGATTTAGCTCCCCGGCTATCATTTGCCCCGAAGCGGTTTTCGCCCGCATGAGGATAGTCAGACTGCCCGTATCAGAAGAATAGAGCGGCCGGGACATGGTCGAGTTCGATTCCGGGGGAAAGAGGACAGGGAAGTCTACCCCCACGAACCCAGGCGGGTGTGTGAACCGCACGATGCCGTCCGCATCGACCAAGACGATGCGCTGGAAACGGGTCAGGGATTCCTGCGTCTGCCTGATGGCTGCGAGGATGTGGTCGGGTTCGCTCCTGCCCTCAAGCCGTGCAAGTGAGGCGAGGTTCGAATGGGCGTCCGAAACGAAGATGTCGAGGTAGCGGCAAAGCGCAGTCGCCAAGTGTTCGTTGGTTTCTCTGGCCTTCTTGACGCCTTCCGTGAGCAGGGCGAGTCCGAGGGCGAAGACGACAATGATGCATGGGCCCAGCAACCATACGGCCAAGGTCCCGCGCAACAGGGAAACTGCTGGTGCAGGCGCTTTAGCGGATCGTTTCATGGGTTCGGAAGTCTCTTCCGGTGAATTCGATGATGTAATGGTCCCGGATGACATCGCCGAATTCGTCCAGGCGGAAAGGCGCGATGACTCCCGGGAGTTCCGGGAGGGTCTCCATGGCGGCCGGAAGACTTTTCGGATCCCCTGCGGCCTTGAGCATCCCCTGCAAAAAGGCCTGGGTCGCCTCGTAGGATAGGGCAGCGGCAAAATTCGGGGCATAACCGAAGCGTTGCTGGTAACGCTGCTGGAAAAACAGGTGCTCGGGCCTCGTGTTGTCTTCACTGTACCCCATGCCGAAAATCCATCCTCCACAGGCTTGACCGCAATCCACCACGAGTTCCCGGGTGGCCGCCCACATGGTGCTATAGACAGGGATCTTCAGGCTGCGAGATACGAAGGTTTTGGCCAATTTGGAAGCGTCCCGGGAGGAGAGGCTGACGAAGACCGCGTCCGGAGCGAGTCGCTCGATTTCTGCGGTGATGGTTTCCCAGGATTCCAGGGACGAGGAGTGGATATTCCATTCCTTGAGCAGCGTCCCCCCGAGGCGCACGAATTCGGAACGGAAAGCGTCCCTGTAAGGGCCTGAAAAAGCATCGTTGTCCATGTCGGCGACGATCACCACCGTGCGCAGCCCGGCTTTTTCCGTACCATAGCGGGCGAGGGCTCTGGCCCATTGGGAGTTTTCGCTGAGGACCCTGAAGAAGAGGTCCTTTTTTCCCGTCAGCAAGGGTGTGCTCACGGTAGGCGAGATAAGCGGCAAGCGGTGCCCCGAAGCCTGTTCAAGGGCGGCTTTGGCAACGCCGCTGGTCATGGGGCCGATGACGGCCACGGCTTTGACTGCTGCCAGCCTGTCCACGGCCTGGCGGGCACCGTCGGGCGTATTGAGGTCGTCCTCGGCCATCAGACGGAATGTCACTCCCGGGACCAACTCCCGGGCGTTTGCTTCTTCCAGGGCCAACTGTGCCCCATTGCGCCCCTGCACGCCTAGGTCGGAATACTTCCCTTCCAAGGGGCCGAGAATCCCAACTGTCACTTCCGAATGGTCCGAGCAGGCCTGCAGGAGCAGGCAAAGGAGCAAAACTGCGAGGCGTATGCGACTGATGATTCCTTGTGATAGTGGGCAGGCGTACATTTATTTTGCTGGCTGATTGTTTCGTTGAGTTGTGGGTGTTTCAGACGCTTTCCATGCGGATTGGTGAGCGCTTACGGAGATCATAGGCGCTGGTAGGTGGCCGGAGCCATCTGTTTGAGCGGCAGGTCCGCTCCGGCCAGACTTTCTGAATGGCCGATGAAGAGGTGACCGCCGGGTTCAAGGTGGTTGCAGAATTTCCGGACCAGCTCGTGCTGGGTCTTTCTGTCGAAATAGATCATCACGTTGCGGCAGAAGATGAGGTCCATCTTTTCGCGGAACTGAAAATCATCCATGAAATTGAGCCGTCTGAAGCTGACCTTGTCGCGCAGTTCCGGGAGCACGCGGACCATCCGCCTGCTCTTGTCCTTGCTGCGCAGCAGGAACCTGCGCCTGAACTCCAGCGGAATAGTCCCGATTCTTTCCTCTTCATAAATGGCGCGTGAGGCTTTTTTGAGGATATCAGTGGAGATATCCGTGGCCACGATGCTGAAGCGCAGGGGGCTTATCCGCTCGTTGTAGTCCATGAGAGTCATGGCCGTGGTGTAGGGCTCCTCGCCTGACGAGCAGCCCGCGTTCCAGACGGCGAAGGTCTGGCCGGCGTGTTTTTTCTGCCACTGGGGCAGCACGATCTGGGTAAGGTACTCGAAATGCTTCGGCTCGCGGAAGAAGCTGGTGGTGTTGGTGGTCACTGCGTCGACCATCTGCGGCAGCTCCACCTCCAGGCCTTTGAGCGACTGCAGATACTCCAGATACTGCCCATAGGACTTCATGTTCAGGGTGCGCAGCCTGCGTTGCAGCCGGGCCTGCAACATGGTCCTCTTGGTCTGGGTGATCTTGATGCCGAGCTCCGAATAGATGAACTCGCTGAACTGCTTCAGTTCCTTGTCGCTCATCAGCGGGGCGGTCTGGGTGTTCGGGTCGTACATGGCTTTCAGGCGGTGAGGGCTGCGATATCAAGGATGAGCGCCATGCTTCCGTCGCCCTTGATGGTCGCCCCGGAGATGCCGCGCACGTCCTGGTAGACCTTGCCCAGGCTCTTGATGACGGTCTGGTGCTCGCCGATGACCCGGTCCACCACAATGCCGATGCGCCGCCCCTGGGAATTGCAGACCACGACCTGCTCAATCTCCGGACTCTGTCCCGGGATGTCGAAGCCCGTGCGCAGGCTGACGTAGGGCACCATCTGCCCGCGCAGGTTGATGAGGTCGGCGCGGCCCTGGTCCTTGCGGATGAGTTCCACGCATTCTTCCACGGCGGACAGCGGCATGATGAAATAGCTGTCCTCGACCTGAACCTGTAGGCCGTCGATGATGGCCAGGGTCAGGGGGATGCGCACGGAAATGGTGGTGCCCTGTCCGGGCACGCTCTCAAGCGAGACGCGGCCGCGCAGGGCGTCGATGTTGCGCTTGACCACGTCCATGCCAACGCCCCGTCCGGAAACGCTGGTGACCCTTTCGGCCGTGGAAAACCCCGGTGCGAAGATGAGCATGAGGGTGTCTTTGTCGGAAATTAGGGCGTCCGGGGGAATGACCCCTTTTTCCACGGCCTTGGCCCGGATGCGCTCGGGATCAATCCCCGCGCCGTCGTCGATGATGCGGATGAGCACCTCGCCCCCGGAATGTTCGGCGGACAGCTCGATGCGGCCTTCGGGATTCTTGCCCCTGGCCTGGCGCTCCTCGGGGCTCTCGATGCCGTGGTCGATGCTGTTTCTGAGCAGGTGGACCAGCGGATCGTTCAAACGCTCGATGACGGTTTTGTCCAGTTCCGTGTCTTCACCGTGGGTTTCAAGCACGATGCGCTTGCCCAGTTCCTGGGACAGGTCGCGGACAAGCCGCTTTAAGCGGCTGAAGGTGGAGCCGATGGGCAGCATGCGGATGCCCAGGGTGTTGTCGCGCAGTTCGTCGGACAGGCGTTCGATCTCCTCGGAGATGGCCTGCAGCCTGGCGTCGTTCTGTTCGCTGGCAAACTGGGTCAACCGCGCCTGGGCCGTGACCAGTTCGCCGACCAGATCGACCAGAAAATCAAGTTTTTGAGCCGGGACGCGGATGCTCGAAGTCTGCGCTTCGGCGCTGGCGGTCTGGCGCAGGCGCTTGACCTCCTGCTGTTCGACCAAAGCCGCCTCGACCTGGCTGGCGCTGACCAGTCCAGCTTCAGACAAGAGTTGCCCGATGGGCTTTCGTTCCAGCAGAATGCGTTCAAGGGCGTCCTTGGTGATGTCGTTTTTCTCGACCAGGATCTGACCGATGAGCTTGTAGGATTCCTCGTCGATGCCCTGGCAGCTTCCGACCATCTGGATGGTCAGGTCGCTGTCCTCCTCCACGAAGATGAACACGTCGCGGATATCGTCCTCGCTCCTGGCCGTGGTCAGGATGACGTCCCACCACACCATGCAGTCCTCGGGGTTGAACCGGGACAGGGGGGGGATATCCTTGGTGTGCATGATGACGTGATGTTCGCCCATCTCGCACAGCTCTTCCAGCAGGGAAGCGGGGTTGGTCCCGCTCATGAACAGATTTTTCGGCGGGGCAAAGCGAATGCGCCAGGTGTTCATGGACGGGTCGGTGGCGCAGGTCGCGGAACCATCCCGGACTGCAGGGCTTTTCTGCGCAGGCTCCTGGACCGGAGTCAGGGCCTTGAGGCCCCTGATGACCTCTCCGGCCCGCTCGCCCAGACCGTGTTCCTCGCCTTCGAGCATGGACAGGATGTGGTCCCTGGCCAAGAGCGTCAGATCAAGGAGCTCTTTGGAAACTGAAATCTGACCATTACGCGCCAGGTCGAAAACAGTCTCGACCTCATGCGTGAAGGAGGCGATGTCCTCGAAGCCGAACATGGCGCCGGAACCCTTGATGGTGTGCATGGCGCGAAAGACGCGGTTGATGACTTCGTCATTGGCGGGATCTTCCTCCAGTTCGAGGAGGGATGTCTCCAATTCGCCAAGAAGCTCCAGGGCTTCTTCCTTGAACGCCTGCCAGTTCAGTTCTTCTCTGGACATGTTTTGCTCCACGGGGGTTAACGCAGCAATTTCTTGGCTACTGCCAGGAGCTGATCGGGCTTGAACGGCTTGACGATCCAGCCGGTGGCCCCGGCGGCCTTGCCTTCTTCCTTGGTAGAAGCCTGGGATTCCGTGGTCAGCATGACGATGGGCACGAACTTGTACTGGGGCGTGGCGCGTACAGCGCGGATAAATTCGATGCCGTTCATGTTGGGCATATTGAGGTCGGTCACGATCATGTCCACCGGTCCGGTCAGTTTGGCCAGCGCATCCTTGCCGTCGCAGGCCTCAATGACCGTATAACCGGCGTCTTTGAGTGTCAGGCTGACCATCTGACGGACGCTGGCTGAATCATCAACCGTCATTATGGTTTTGCTCATACGTTTTCCTCTGTTCGGCTCGATATTTCCTTGATGAGGCTGTCCGCTCCAAGGCTCGCCGCAGTCTCAAAGAGATGGGCGGGCAGGTTCGCGAAGATGGTCGTTGTGTTCGGTTCCTTGAGCAGGGCGCATAAAATCTGAACGAAAGACAGATCCGACTTGTCCGTTTCCCCCAGGTCAAGGGTTACGGAGCCGTTTTTGGGCAGGCGGGCCAGCAGTTCAGAGTGAATTTCCCTGCAGTGTTCCAGGGTCAGGCTGCCGGAAAGCTGTATGATCGGATGGTCCGCAGCGCCCGTGACTGTGCATGAAAACATGAAAGGCTCCTGGTTTTAGAAAAGTTCCACGTTGTCGCCGAGATCCTCTTCCGGTTCCGGCCGCTTTTTTCCGCTGCCTGGCGGGGTGCCCGCCTTGGACGCCGCGGGCTGGTCATCAAAAAGCTCCACGTTGTCGTCACCGAAAAGCTCAACATCGCCGTCGTCAAAAAGATCGACATCGCCACCGTCCTGAACGTCGCCGTGGTGGTGGCCGAGCACGGACAAGTGAACCAGACGCTCGCTGTCCATGGTGTAGCGGGAGAGCTGCTCCCGCAATTTTTCAGGCTGTCCGGCCGAGTCCAGCAGCGTCTGGAAGGGGACGAAACGGTCCTCCAACACCTTGACTTCCTTTTCAAGCGCCAACAGCTGTTCCGCTACCAGTTCATGGAAATGGATGGAAGATGTCAAGGCGCTGATTTGCGAGACCAGCCCCGTGCCGAGCCCCGAGAGCTGCCGGATGTCTTTTTCAAGCTTCGCATCCAGGCTGGAGAGTTGACTGAGCACGGTTTCAAAGCGGCCCTGCAGGGCTCCCACCATCTCGGACACGTCCGAAGATCTGGCCAGGGAGGAGAGGCGATCGGCCACAGCGGAAATTTGGTTCAGGATCTCGGCCACTGTGGCCGTCCTGGTGCGGGCGCTTAAGGAAAGATTCTGGATTTCCATGGCGATCACGCCCAGGGTGCGCCCCTGCTCCCCGGTGTGAGCGGCCTTGACCCGGGCATTCAATGCGATGAGTTCAATTTCGGACCCGATATCCTCGATGCCGCGCACAAACGTGCTGACCGTGGAAATGGTCTCGGCCATGTGCGACATGGTTTTGGATGTTTCCGAGATCTGCGTGCTCGTGGTCCGCATGGCGTTCATCACTTCGGCAATGTGGTGCCGGATGGCGTCAAGAATGGAGCCGCCACCTTTGGTGTCGGCGTAGGCCACGGCGGTGATCTTGCCGTGCAGGCCCGTGATGCCGTGGCCGATGGAGTCCAGGTTGCCGATCAATTCATCTACGGCTCCGGAGAACATCTCCTGGGCTTGACGCAGTTGGGGAGCCTGGAGCCTCAGCACGTCTCGCACCCAGGAAGCCAGCCCTGCATCGACGTTTTCCTTGTCCGCCTGGGAAAGCTCATGGGCGGCCTGATGCAGAATCTCCTCAACGTGTTCGACCTGTTGGCGGGTGATGTCGTGGAATTGCACCGAGGCGATAACCTGCCCCATGCTTTCGGTCACCTGCCGCGAGCCTAGGGCCAGATCCTGAACCAGGCCGGCCGACTCGGCGCGCATGGATTCAAGTTCGGAAATTCCGGCGAAAAGCTGGGTAAACATGTCTTCGACGATGCGCTTGCGGGATGCGGCCTGCATCTTGCCGCGTTCCCCGGCAACAGAGACCTGGGTCATGAGCTGGGTCGAATGCACGCGGATCTTCTCGGTGTGATCGTCGATGGTCGTGCCCAACGCCCTGACGTCATCGGCCAGGGTGGTGAACCCGGACCCGGCGCTGCCAAGACGCGCGCTCTCGATGCGCGTGGTGATCTCAAGCACCTTCAAGGTCTGCACCAGGGTGAAAAATTGGGCCATGGCCTGATCAAGGCCGCGGATCAGCCCCAGCACCTCGGCCATGCCTTCCAGTTGTTCGGTGGAAGAAACAGAAGAAAACACGGCCCTCGCTTCGTCGGCGCGGGCCTGCAGTTCGCCGATAGCCGCCTGCAGGGCGCCCTCGCCCACGGAAGAGGCCATGGCGGATGCCGTTGAGGAAAACGTGTTCGCTTGCGAGTTGATTCCGAAAATAGTGGCGCCGAGACCGAGAAAGTCATCCTCCCTGTCCTTGATGACGCTTGCAAGGCGAGGCAGCAGCACGGGCAGGTCGTTGGCGGATCCCTGCATCACGGATCCGAGTCCGGACAGAGGAGGCGCGGTGTCGTCTTGAGGCATGAGCCGGTCCTTATTCGTGATGCGGGCCGGGCCTTCTGACCTGGCCCGCATTGTTTCTAGTTTGCCGTTTCCAATTCTTCAGTGCTGCGCATGACCTGCAACTCCTCCGCGGAGAAGACCTTGCCGATGTCGAGGATCATGATGAACTCCTCGTTCTGCTTGCCCATGCCTCGGATGAAGTCCGCGCGGATGGACGTGCCCATGCGCGGCGGCGGGTTGATCTGGTCGCTGGTCATCTCGAAGACTTCGCGTACCGAGTCAACTATCGCGCCCATGTAGCAGTTTTCTCCTTCGACTTCCACATCAACTATGATGATGCAAGTATTTACCGTGTCGGCAACCTTGGGCATGTCGAATTTGATGCGCAGGTCGACCACGGGAACTGCGTGGCCGCGCAGGTTGATGACCCCGCGCATATACGGCGGAGTCTTGGGAATGCGGGTCACGGACACGAGTTCGATGACCTCGCGCACCGATCCCGTCTCCAGTGCGAATACCTCCTCGCCAAGGCCGAAGGTCAGGTACTGCAGGGTAGTGTTGTCACTCATGAGTCACCTCCTTGGTCCCCCGGTTAGAAGCGTTCGAATTCATCGTCTTCATCGTCCCGTCCCATGTCGAGAGCCAAGCCGCTGGAGGCACCTTTGGAGGCCAGGGCCTTGGGAGCCTTTTTGGCGGCCTGGGGCTTGCCTCGCCGAGATGTCGCCTGGCGCGTGACGCGTGCCGTCGTGGCGCCCAGATGGAAGAAGGCGATGGAGGACTGCAGCTGTTCGGCCTGACTGGACAGCTCTTCGGAGGTGGAAGCCATCTCCTCGGAGGCCGATGCGTTCTGCTGAATGACCTGGTCGAGCTGCTGCAGGGCCTTGTTGATCTGCTCTGCGCCCGCGTTCTGTTCGTTGGACGCGGCGGAGATCTCCTGCACCAATTCGGCTGTACGCTGAATGTCCGGAACCAGCTTGATCAGCATCTGCCCGGCCTGGTCGGCAACGGTCACCGTGGAGGAGGACAGTTCGCTGATCTCGGCTGCGGCCGTACCGCTGCGTTCGGCCAGCTTGCGCACTTCCGCCGCGACTACGGCAAAACCCTTGCCGTGTTCACCGGCGCGGGCGGCCTCAATGGCGGCGTTAAGCGCCAGCAGGTTGGTCTGGCGGGCGATCTCTTCGACGATGGAGATCTTTTCCGCGATGTTCTTCATGGCGCCCACGGCCTGAACCACGGCCTTGCCGCCAGCTTCGGCGTCCAGCGCGGCCTTGAGCGCGATTTTCTCGGTCTGGGTGGCGTTGTCGGCGTTCTGGCGGATGTTGGAACCCATCTCTTCCATGCTCGACGATACTTCTTCCACAGAGGCGGCCTGCTCGGTCGCACCCTGGGAGAGCTGTTCAGCAGAGGCGCTCAGCTCCTCAGAGCCCGAGGCCACGTTGTCCGAGGCCGACTGCACCTCGCCGACGATCTCACGCAATTTCGCGACCATGTCGCGCAGGGCTTGGACCAGGATGCCCACTTCGTCTTTCTGGTCCACATCGAGCTTGGCGGTCAGGTCGCCCTGGGCCAGCTTGCGGGCGAATTCCACACCCTTCTGCACCGGACCGGTTATGCCCTTGGTCAGGAAGATGGCGACGACGATGCCGATCAGCACGCCGATGGCGAGTCCGCCGATCATGACCCGTTCGGCCATGGCCAGGTTGGCCACCGCGACATCGGCGATCTTCTTGGTGCCGTCGAGCCCTGCCACCGCTGTGTCCTGAGCGGCCTCCAGGGCTTCTGTACCGACCTTAGCGCGTTGTACGTTGATGCCCTCAAGGGTGGACCAGTTCTTTTGCAGGCTGAGCATAGCAGCGCGATAGTCGGCGCCGGCTTTCTGGACCGCCTCCATCTGCCTGAGGTTGGCGGGGTTGCGGATCGTCGGAGTCAGCTGGGTGAAGACGGCGTCGATCTTGACGAAATTCTCCATAGCCTTGTCGATCTGGGCGAGTTCGCGTGTGGCTTGCGCACGCCAGACACTGATCCGGGTTTCATTGCCCAGATCAACGACTTCGTTCATGAGATTGATTTTCCAAACCCGCTCTTTGAGGGCCTCGGGCGCGGCGTTCTCTGAGATTTCCCTTTCCATGGCCTCGTTCATGCTTCCCAGAAAGGCTGCACAGTTTTCCATGAAGGAGGCTGCGGCACTGTTCAAGGCGTCGCGGTCGGCATTCATGGCGTTGACCAGGGTCTCTGTCTGTTCCGAGAGGGCTGCGTAGGCGTCGACCCGTTCCCTGGCTTCCTGTGCGTGTTCCTTGAGGGCAACAAGGGCCGGGTAGGTTTCGGCGTGCTTTTTAGCCTGATCCAGGGCCTGTAGGGTCGCGGCGAGCTGTTTCTTGCCTTCGACCAGGAAGGATTCCTGTTCGGTGAAG
>Ga0180017_100138_pt1 | contig 29457 bp, 27 predicted proteins | sample KR46_S_MetaG_FD_129674 | JGI IMG/M metagenome (GOLD analysis project Ga0180017, IMG submission 129674) | Groundwater microbial communities from the Olkiluoto Island deep subsurface site, Finland - KR46_S_MetaG | ecosystem: Environmental > Aquatic > Deep subsurface > Groundwater | place: Finland...
CAGCTTGTTTGTTTGTTTTTAGCAACTCAATTATAACAAATCTGGTGTTCTCATGCTATTTTTATGTTTGCAACATCGGATTTACGATGATTTTGCTCGATTATTATGTGCGAAGTTTGAGTTTATAATGGTTTCGGTATTTCGGCAATCACCAGTGGGACAGCTGGTTAATGAAACGGTCTACCAGCCGAGGATCAAACTGGCTGCCGGCCTGGTCCCGTAATTCCCGGATGGCCTCTTCATGGGAACGGGCGGGCTGGTAAACCTGATCATGGGTCATCACGTCATAGGCATCGACAACGGCCAGAATCCGACTGTTAAGCGGGATCTTTTCACCGCTGAGGCCGGCCGGATAGCCGCTGCCGTCCCATTTCTCATGATGATGGAGGATTTCCTCCGTCACCACATGGAGTTCCGGCACATTGGTGGCGATCCGATAGCCGATTTCCGAATGGGTTTGCATGATCTGCCATTCCTCTTCGGTGAGGCTCCCGGGCTTGCCGAGAATGTGATCGGGAATTCCCACCTTGCCGATATCGTGGAGCATGGTCAGCAGGATCAGGCGGTTCTTGGCTTCGACGTTGAGAGCCAACAGCTCGGCCAGCTTCATGACGTGATCGGACAAGCGCATGGTATGAGCCTTGGTTTCGGCCTTTTTTTCATCGAGGGCTGCCAGCAGGGCGTTAATGGTGGTGCCCCGCATGCTTTTGCTTTCTAACAGCTTGATCTGATACATCATTTCCTCGGCTTTTTTAAGGACTGCCCCGGGTTCATCATCACGGCTCTTTTTAAGCGCCATCCCAAAGGAAACGCTGGCTTCAATGGTGCCGTTAATGCAAATGTCCTTTAGCTGTTCCTTGATCCCTTTGACCAGCCTTTCGGCATCCTTGAGATCCGACCCCGGCATCACAATCATGAATTCATCGCCGCCCCAGCGGATCACCTGATTGCGGGCACCAGCCACAAGCTTGAGGGTTTTGGCAATCGACTGGAGCAGCAGATCCCCGATGGTATGGCCAAAAACGTCGTTGGTCATCTTCAGGCCGTTGATGTCGCCCATCACAAAAGCCATCGGATGGATCAGCTTGATCGCCTTCTGACTAAAATACTGCTCATAAAAGCGCCGATTGTAAAGGCCGGTCAGGGCATCGTGGTAGCTTAAGTATTCAATTCGGCGTTTCTTTTCCCGGGATAAGGTAATATCCCGAAAGACCATCACCACGCCGTCGATGCTGCCGTTTTTGGCACGGATCGGGGCGAGGCTGGTTTCGATCGGAATCATCAGGCCATCCTTGTTAAACAGCACCGTGGGTGCCGTGATTTGCTGGCCCTGGCCGTCCTCAAGAACCTGAGCCACCAGCCCGGTCAGGGGCTCCCGGGTATATTCATGACAGATCGGGAAAATCGCCTCAAAGGGTTTGCCCAGTACATCCAAAAGCTGCCAACCGCTGGCCAGCTCGGCCGCCGGATTGAGGTAGCTGATGTTAGCCGCGGCATCGGTGGCAATCACCCCATCTTGGATGGCATCCATGACGGTTTTCTGGAGCTCCTTTTGCCGATAAAGGGCGGCGGCATTTTGTTCCCGTTCGGTGGCATCGGTGATGACCGAAAAAAGATACTGCTGGTCGTCAATCTCCAGGAGGCTGGCGTGGACAGCGACCATCCGGATCGCGCCGCTTTTCAGCCGGTGGGGAAACAGCAAGGACGACTGCCGCTGATCATCAACCGCCGCCTCAGACAGGGTGCTGAGCTGGTCAATGGTCATGGTCTTGAGCTCCTCCAGGGAATAGCCATAAAAGGCCAGAGCCGCCGGGTTGGCATCGACAATGCGCCCCGACTTCGGTTCGAGCAACAGCATGGTGACGGTGTGGGTCTGAAACATCTGGTCAAAGCGGGTCGTGGCCAGCTGGTTTTTAGCCATCCAGTCCTTAAGCACTTTGGTGTTCAACTCGGTCACCACGATAAAGTCCTGCCCGTCATTTTCAACCGGAGTCATCCGACACATCCGCTCCCTGATTTGACCATTCCAGCAGGCCGTGCCCTTAAAAAGAATGGTTTCCCCACTTTCCCGGCAATAGTCGGCGTTTTTTTCGTAGATCGGATAATAGGCTTCCCCGAGCACCATTTTTAAATGCTGATTGCGAATCGCTTTCTGGCCGAAACCGGTCATTTTTTCGTGCTCCCAGTTGTTATAACAATAGACCCAGCCGCCTTCGGTTTTAACCAGCAGCGCCATCGCCTCGGAATTACACTCCACCATCATCTCCTGATAATCCGCTTCGCCCAGCCGTCTCCGCCAGGCTTTCTTGACTTTCGGGGCCATGGTCGCTTGCTGGCTTTCGGTGTTTTTCTTCTTGGCAATCCGTTTCCACAAAAAGTTCCGGTCATTCTGTTTCATATTTTTTCCTCTTTCTCCAACCGCTTTTGGATTCCGATGATTCTGATATGACACTATATACCCCGCTTTGCCGGTTTCTATCGTTTGGGGCCGGCACGGGTTCCTCATAATTAATATTTAGTTTGACAAAAACAGAAAATTGTAATATTATAATGATAATTAAATATTTGGCAAACTTATCGAAAGGTAGGGACGCAAAGCTAGAGGGTCTAAGTAATTTTTATATGACAGCCAGTTGCAAATCATAGCACCCGTTTATGGTGTTTTTGTGCAACGTGTCATGACGTTGTTTTTTTATTGCCAAATATTAATGCTGGATTAGGTTTTAAATAGGTCATTGCGAAAGTGCCCTGGGCTTTACATCGAGCTTCGCAAGCGCCTGTCATTTTAAAAAATAAAAGGAGATCAACACGATGAAAAAACGATTAGTCACGTTTGTTTTAAGCGGCTTGTTAGCATTTAGCACCACCGGGATGGTGTTTGCTGAAACGGAAGCTGTGGCGAACCCGGTTACGCCAGATCCACCGCTTGTTGCGGAAGAGCCCCAATCTGGCGTCCTCACCATTGGCGCAGCCATCGAAATTGCTTTAGCAGCGGTGCCCCAAGGTTCGGTAGTTTCCATTAAACTTGGCAAACAGCATGCTGTAAAAGTGTACCAGATTCAGGTTAAGACCGGCGCAGTGATGCATATGGTAAAAATTGATGCGCTGACCGGTGACGTGTTAAAACTCGAATCGGAAAACGAACCTGAGACAGCTGATCCAGTAACTGATCCAGTAACTGATCCAGCTACCGACCCAATAACCGATCCGACAACCGCAGAACCCGCGGTGGTTCTGCCAGCCATTTCATTTGAAAACGCCGTACAGATTGCCCTGGATTCGGTAAGTAACGGCGCATTTGTTTCGATCCGATTGGGGGCAGACAACGATGTGATGGTTTACAAGGTTATTATTCAAACCGGTAAAAAAGCGAATCCGATAAAAATTGATGCGACCACCGGCGACATTTTAAAAGCAGCCAATGACAAGCATGCTAAAAAGCCGGTCATTGAAAAAACAAAAGATAAAACCATTGACCAAAGCAATCAAGCACCAGCAAAACCTAAAGGAAACAGCAAAAAATAAGACCGGATGACTTGGTTTAGAACCACGCCGCCGTTCTTGATGATCAGCAACAACAGGTAGGCCGGTCAGTGCCCCCGTGGCTACTGGCCGATCGCCTGTTTTTTTGTCCCCTATTTTGATTTGCAGCGGCTTGGCGACTTCCAAAAAGGTCAAGATTCGGTACACCGTCCCCGCTCCCTTGTGGCCTTGACAGGTTCTGTCAGGCACGGTTTCCTTCTGTTAAGACATGACACCGCTAGCAAAAGACCAACATACTTTATAAGAGCTTGACTGGTTTGTTAATTCCATGCTAAAATTTTTTCATAATAACTTAGGGGAAATAACAAACGCATCGTAAATACCATCGATAAAATAACAATCGTTTAAAAAATATATCGATTAAGGAGAAAAACATGCCAAGATTATTAGATGCTAACACAATTGGAGAGATTCATAAGTATATCAGAGACATTCTCGAAAATATTGGGATCGCTTTTGGTACTGAAAAGGCGTTAGACCTATTTAAAAAGCACGGTGCAAAAGTAGAGGGAGACCGCGTTTTTATTTCTAACGAACTCTTGGAAAAAGCGCTGAGTAGCTTGCCAAAATATGAGTATACTGATCTTACCCCACAACGAATTACTGCAACCAGCCCGTTTGGTAACGTCCCAATAATTTATAATAATGAGTCAAAAAAATACCAAAAAGGAACGATTGACGATGTTATCAAAATGTATCAACTGACCCAAACTTCAGATTTGTACGAGTGTGCTAATCCCAGTGTGGTCGAACCAGAAGGAAATGATACGGAGGATCAGTATATTGGACAAATTGCCATGCTCCTAAATACAGTGATAAATGGATTTCCAATGCAATGAGGGCGACCGCTGGCAACTCAAAAAATGGCGATATCTATCAAAGCATGAGAGCTGCCTTCCAATTGGTCAAGAAATTCCATGATAAATGGGATGAGCCGATCATGACACAAGGACTTTGTCCCATGTCCCCATTAGCCTATGATCATGAATGCTTAGAAAATTTAGATGCAACAATTGAAGAAAAACAGAATATCGTCATCTTCCCCTGTACCTTAACAAACTTAACTGGACCACCTAGTTTGCTTGGCCTTGCCATTCATGACCTTGCCCTTTCTTTTGCCGGGATTGTGTATGCCCAGCTTCTCTCTCCCGGCATTGATGTGACGCTCTGTCCATGTTCTGCCTCAACCGATATGAGAAGTGTCCAGCCAGCCTACGGAACAGCTGAAACCGTTTACATCTCGACGATTTTTTATGAGTTTTGCATAGAATTAAAGATCGGCTGTACAATGGTTGGCAGTTTAGCGGATTCGGCCAAGGTCGATTATCAGGCCGGTGTTGAAAGTTTACTGACCACCATACTCCCCTACTATATTACCGATATTGATACCGTTTGGTGTTATCCCGGTCATATGTCGGCATGGTATTGTGGTAGCTTTGAAAAGTTAATTCTAGATGAAGAAATGATGCGAAATGTTAATCGCTCCTTGCAAGGCGTTAACTTAAAGGTCGACTCAAAATATATGCAAAACCTGAAAACTGCACAAGAAAAAAATACCTTCTTGAGCGGTCGAACGCCTAAGAATTATCGAGATGAACATTACTTAAGTGAAATTTTTAGTAAGTATGGCGTTTCTGATGATATGAGTCCCGAGAAGACCGATGTTGACCTGATCGTTAAAAACGAATTAGCCAACCGCATTGAACGTTATCAATTACCTGATCTTACCGCTACCCAGAAAAACATCCTTCAACCTTATTTGCCTAGTAAATGTAAATTTTAATTGATAACGTGTAAGTGCCTCAAAAGATGACGTATCGCATGCTTGATCCAAACCTGCTATGCTGATCACATCATTTTGAGGCACTTTTGAATATCAAGGGGACGGTTCTTTTAACTCCAGTACCCCAAACCTTCCGGGCCCGCCAGGTTTATCTTGACCCGGATGGGCTGTCGCGAGTTTAGTCATCATCATCCCGGCCTTCGGTGCAGAGTTCGTCCAGGTAGCCGTCATCGATGGCGGAATCCCGATTTTTATAAGGAACCGACCGGCTCCGACCCATTTTATAATACCGACAGGATTTGGGACCGTAACAATAGGTTTCAAAGCGATATTTCTTAATATCACGATCAAAGTCCCATTGGATTTCAACATTGGCCATGGCTGCCCAGTAGCAGGTCAAACACTTCCCCTGCCAGGCGCTTTTGCTGAGCATCCGGGCGCCCCGTTCTTCGTAGGTTTGCAGCTCCGGCAGCGCTCCCGTCCAGGGTGCTGCAGTCTGTTTTAAATCACGTTCGCAGTCGATTATTTTCAAGGAACCCGCCCGATAATAGTCGGCAAATTCCCGTTGTGGATATTTTTTCGTCCAACCACTGCCAGCGATGGTATCACCAATTTGAAATCCGGATTTTTGCTGCTGCTTTTCCGAAATGGCCACCCAAAACTCAGTTTTCCCGTCATCGCTGCTACCGTTTATTAGCAGATTGTAGCCAATATGATAATGGGTCCGGTTATCGGTTACATAACGCCATACCCGGGTTCGCGGTTGGATGGTCAGGATTTTCCCATGCCATTTTATCTTTTGTGAACGATTTTCTTCATTACCTCTCATCCTTACCTCGCTATTGTTTTTTTATTGGTGCTTGCGGTTTGACCGCCCTTATCACCTGCAATGGTGTTTCTTAAGTTTATAAATTGATGTCAAGTGTTAGAGCTACCCCACAATTTAGCTTTGGCGTATTGCCCTTTTATTAACGATTTCTTTTATTTCTGTGGCGATATCTTTAGCTTTTTGATCCTTAATGCCAATTTTCCTGGCCACTTCCAGAATATCTCTGAGCCCCGGATTCTTTCCGTTGCCATTAATACAGGTGGCATGCTCGCCACCAAAAGAAACACTATCCGTTAAATCATAAGCGGGTGAAAGCAGCCACCGCTGCTTTATTTCATCATAAAGAAAAGTGAAGTTCTTTGAATGGTCATCCCGATTATGGGCAAAAACATTAAAACACATCAGCCGGTACATCTTTTCAACCTCAGAAAAATCTTTTGTTAATTCCAAGGTCAGCTTCATCAGAATGTTATAATCCAAATTGGGGATACGATGGGAAGTTTCCAGCATTCCACTTACCGAAAGCATATGAATCCGTTTTTCATTACCCTGTTCGTCCCGTTTTCGGTCAAATCTTCGGGTACCAAAATAGCCCGGACCGGTATTTGATGGAAAGAGTTTTGTTTCTTCCATCGCAATACTACATTCCCGGGCACATAAAGAATACCGATACTCCTGCTCACCGATGTTTTTAATATCTTCTGATGATGGAAATTTAATAATCCAATCGATCCCATCAATTGTTGTCAGGATCTTCGGTCTGGCTCCGCCTGAAGCCCCCCCAAGTCTGAACAAGTCATCCAGATTATCTGAATAATCCGTCCGGAGCATTTTGGCACACTCCGCCGCAATTTCATCAAGATCAACGGCCTGATTCGATAAATCAAAATGATGAACCGGTTCATAGGTCAACGCACCCATGCCAGATGAACCAACAATGGCCAATCGGTCCAGACTGCTGATCTCAAACGGGTTGATGTGATTCTTTAATAACAGCCGATCAACCAGTAATCGCCCCCATCCATCTGGAAGACTATCTGCAAATACGCCGAACAAGCCCTCAAAGGGATCAGCCTTGGGTATAAAGACACGCTGCGTTAGTGGCAGTGAGAAGGGGCTGACCGAAAAGCCATCGGCCAACCATTCCTTGCTGTATTCAAAAGCTGCCTGTCGCTGTTTATACAGGGCCAGTGTCCCCACCAGCCTACCATGAAACCGAACCGACAACTTTTTAATTTTGTTCATCGATTACCTCCTGGATGGATAAAAAGGGTTGCTCCGCAAATAAGTGAGACAGTTCCTCTTCGCAGTTAAGGGCGATGGCAATTTTAGTCAGTGAAATCAAGGAGATGTCCCCGCTGCGCTCAAACCGTTTCACCGAACCCAGGCTGACACCTGATTTCTCACTGAGTTTTTCCTGTGACAGCTTCTGCCTTTTGCGGATGCTGCGAATTCGCGCAGCGATGATGGCATTAATCTCCCGGGGTGTTTTTTGTGTTAATAAATTCATATTCATAGTTAATATATTAGCTGATAAAAGTATTTTTGTCAATGATTGGCTATTATATTAGCTGTCTATTTTTTCTGAGCCTACCAGGGGTTTAGTCATCATCATCCCGGCCTTCCCGCCATACCCGGGTGCGTGGTTGGATGGTTAGGATTTTCCCCTGCCATTTTATCTTTTGCGATCGATTTTCTTCAATACCGCTCATCCTTAGCTCACTCGTGTTTTTCTATTGGTGCTCGCGGTCTGACCGCCCTTAGCTCTTGCAATGATGTTTCTTATGTTTATAAATTGATGTCAATGCACCGTCATGTCAAAATATCATAAATAGCCGCGATAGTCAATAGCCGGTCTTACCTGCGCTATCAGGGATCTCAAAGCGACTACCTCCGGGATGGATAAAAAGGGTTGATCCGCGAATAGGTGAATAACTCGTCTTCAGGTAGCTACCCAAAATCATCTTGACTTTTATGCACTTTATAATTATAATTGTATGCATACATGTCAATAACACGAAACGATTCCTGATAAGACCGAGGTGAGTACAAATGAATTATGCCGAACAAATCTTAGCCATCGCAAATGATAACAACGGTGTGGTGACAACTACACAGGTTACAAAAGCTGATATACCCCGTGAATATTTAAGAATTCTTGTGGCTAAGGGGCTGCTTGAGCATTCCGCTCGGGGGGTCTATATTATTCCGTCAATTTTTGATGATGAAATGCTTAATTTACAGGTGCGATTTAAACGGGGAATCTTTTCACATGAAACAGCGCTGTTTCTGCTGGACTTAACTGATCGCACCCCGATTCATTATTCCATGACCTTTCCGCTTGGATATAATACCACAACCGTAGGATTAGAAAACATCAAATATTACCGTGTCAAGAAAGAACTCTACGAACTTGGTGTCATAATAGCCAAAACTCCCAGTGGTAATGCTGTTCGCCTGTACAATGCCGAACGAACGCTGTGTGATATTTTAAAGGGACGTAGCGATACTGAAATCCAAATTGTGACGGATGCATTTAAACGTTATACGCATCTCGATCAAAAGAATATCCCCTTACTGTCAAATTACGCAAAACGATTAAGCGTTGAAAATAAGCTTCGCTCTTACCTGGAGGTTTTACTATGAACAATGCCATGCAATTAAAGGCGATTATGAAAAACATGTCCAAAGACAAACATATCTCAGCTCAACTTATTTTACAAAATTACATGCTTGAACGACTGCTTGAGCGTATTTCGATGTCTCCTTATCAATCCCATTTTATCCTTAAGGGTGGTTTTCTTATTGCGTCCATCGTCGGTCTGGATACAAGAGCAACCATGGATATGGATGTAACCCTTCGTGGATTTCCAGCCAATGTCGAATCGATCACCAAAATGTTTGAAGAAATCTGCCAAATACCATTGAGTGATGCCATCACTTTCACACTCAGGCACGTTGAGAGCATCCGTGAGAGTGCCGATTATTCCGGTCTAAGGATCGCTCTTGAAGCGAATTACCCGCCAATGAAAGTTCCTTTAAAAATTGATCTTACCACCGGTGATAAAATTACACCGCGGGAGATTGTCTATGAATACAAGCTGTTGCTTGAACCACGCTGTATTAAAATATTGGCATATAACCTGGAGACGATTCTTGCCGAAAAGCTCGAAACCATCATTACCCGTGGTGATCAAAATACCCGCCCCCGAGACTATTACGATGTTTTTATTATTCGCCAGCTGCAGTGGCAAAATGTCAATGCCGATGGGATTTACGACGCACTAGTAGCTACAGCCCAAAACCGCAATACCCTAGCTTTGATGGAACAATACCCAGAAAACCTCCAAACAATTAAGAATAGTCCGGCAATGCATCGGCATTGGATTAATTATCAGAACCAATTTGATTATGCCAAAGATATCGAATTTAATGATATTTGCACGGTGATCCTGGATATTCTAAACAACATGGATTGGCCTCAAAGGAAGAAGTGATAGCAGTAAAGCTCCTTGTGTCTTGATCTCACCGATGGCCTGAAAGGGGTTTAATAAACTTCACCGAAATGGGGGATGTCATAAGTTTATAAGTTAATGTCAAGCACCGTTCCCTTTTGATCTTACCTAACCGCAGATTATTTTTGACCGTTTCCCAATATAGTTCCACTTTATCCGGTTCAATATCCAAGTCGTCTGACAGGCTGCTATTTTGTCCATCATATAAATTGCGGATCGTTTCGATGGGCCAGTATTCCGTGGCATTGGCCGCATAATCGAGCATTTGTGCCACGACTTCTCTGCGGATTCGGGTATCGGTGCTTCTTTTAACCTCAATGAATGTGGGGATGCTTTCATGATCGATAAAGAGATGATCTAAAAACCATTGATTGCCACCATCCATTTGTGCCGGCACCCCCATTTCTCGGAAGATGAAAATCCATTTGCGGGGATCGTTGGGTGTTATTTGATCACCGGCGAGGATATTTGGATATTTTTCAATTAAGACCTGAAAGTCTAATTCATTTTCAAATGTCGCCTCTTTTAATTCAATAACTTGATCTTCTTTAATCACAAAAATGCTACCTGCCATAATGCCATACCTCCAAGGGAATTTATCATTGCACTTGAAAACTTAAGGTTCCATTTACCACGGGGCAATCATTGCTGGGGTTGGGGGGCAACATGGGCTGTCCTCCTTTGGGAAACTTCTATTTACGTTCATAATTGAAGCAATCCTGATAAGGATAACAGGCAAGGCTCCGCCAGAACTAACGCTTTCTTGCCTTGATCAGCGCTTCCACTTTCTGTTGCAGAGCCGGGTTTGACAGCCAGATGGTTGTATCAAAGACGTCAGGAAATTCAAAACTTCTAGCGGTCATGGGAAAATTTATGATGATTTCCTGGCGGCTGACGCTTCTGACGGTGCCTTTTCCAAAGCTTTGATGGGTTATTTTTTCGCCGATCAGTTGTGAGGGCGACCAGCTCTGAGTTTGTTTCCCCAGGGCAACAGCGGTCGTCCCGGATTTGAGCACGGCCAGAATGCCGGGGCCATACTTTTCAGCCTTAACCGGACCAAAGCCGGAGATCAGCCGCAATGCTTCGATCGTTTGGGGTTTCTGGCTAATCAAATCTGCCAATTGCCGATCATTAAAAACAACATAGGCCTGCACCTTTTCGGTGCGGCTGGTTTCCAGGCGATAGGCTTTTAGTTTGGCGACCAGATCCTTATCTGGAGCTGTTGCCACGGTATACGGTTTGGCGGCTGATTCCCGGATCACCGTTTTGTCTTTTGCAGTCGCGGCTGCTGTGGTGGGCTTGGGCGCCGCCGGGGATGCTGGCGTTAAGCCCGACAGGATGGTTTCATATTTTTGGGTGTAGTCGGTTTGATTGGGTTTGTGGAGGGCTAGAATTCTTTCAGCACATTCTCTCATCATCTTATCTGAACTTGCCAGTTCTTTTGATTGCTTATTCTGATTCTTGATATGGGTAATCAGCTGATCGGCGCGGATCACCTGTTCTTTTACTTCTTTTTTGGCGTATTTGGCATTGAGTATTGTCTTGGGATTGGCCAGTACCACAATGCTGCGATAAAAGTCATCAAACACCTTATCCGAAAAAACTTTTGACAGCGAATTTTTGCGACTCGCCCGATAAAGCTGTTTCATAATTTCAAAATGCCGCTGGTTCTGGGTGATCGGTGAATAGATCCCTTCCTTAACTGTTCGACCATTCCAGGCATAGCTTCTGACAAAATTACCCTGATTATCAATCTCAATATTACCGTAGAGATTTTTGCATTCGATTAAAAAGATCATCTTGCGGGTGACCACGACATAATCAATCTGTGCCGTCAGATTACCATGTTGCAGGTGGAGGTCGTGGATGACAACCATCGGGATGCCAGAGTTTTTCAGCTCAAAAGCAATATTTCGCTCCCCGACTTGACCATAGCTGGCCAGGGTGATTTCCCGGGCGATATCATCTTTGACCTTGCCGGTGGCTTTTTCCTTAAGTTCTGTCAGCCGGGCGATGTGCTGGCTGTTGTCGGAATCTTCTTTTAGGAAGATGGGGGTGGTGAGGGTGTTAAATAGGGACATGGGTGTGGCCTCCTTTTTTTCTATCCTCGAAACACCACAGCGTTATGGTATTCGATAAACCGGCTATCCGGTAAAAACTTATGGGGTGTTTCAATCTGCTTTGCTGCAAAACTGACGATCCAGTTTTTTGTTATGGTGTCTATTTGATCGTGTTTGAGTTGATGCGATACGATGATTTCGAAATTTTTGTTAATCGAAATAAGACCCTGATCAAAGGCTTTATCATGGAGGGCATTTAAGCACAAACCATTGGAGGGATTGGTGCGTTCGGTCTTTTCGTCGCTGTGTTTCCAAGGTTTAATGTGGCTGGCAACGAGTAAGGTGTCAATTGCGATACCGGTGATACAACAGCGGCTTTCGTAGGCATTTAAAACCGCTGACCTGAAAAAATTCTGACCAATTCGTTGTTTAACAACGCTAATTTTGTCCTTGCCCGGGGGTAGATTATCGAGGTCAATCTTTGCCACTGCGACGATGTCCTCATTTTCAATACCGGCAAGGATCGCTTTACTTTCATAGGCCAGTGCCTCCCAATCATTTTGGAATTCTTCCCAGATCAGGCTTTCAAGTTTACTACCGTTAGCTAAACCGCTAACCCCTCTTTTGCGTAGTTGTGGATCATAACTGGCGAGATTGCACATCTTCATCGAGACTGCAGCTGGGGTTCTCACAAGCAATTTAGACAATGCTATAATTTCAGTATTATGTGAATGGATTTTACCAAAAGGCGTTCTGCAATATAATTCAAAAGCTAGTATGGTTTCTTCTCTTGTCCAGTTATTTCTTGCCATTTTTCTACCTTTACCCTTAATCTTATTAGGTTATCACTATACCGGTGGCTTCTAACTTTTCGCCCCTATCACATTGAACCACTGCTCGCCAGCCGTGCTTCGGTCAGATTGGTAAAGTAGCGGCCTCTTACTCTTTCCGATTAACAATCATGATTGCCATCTGTGCGATGCTGATCCCACATTGAATAATTTTTTTCCTATTTTCTTGATCATCTAGATATGCCATTGCCATGTTAATGCCATCATCTAAAAACTTGCCGGCAAGATCTAGCCCGCAATTAATTGCGCGTTGTCCTGGTAGTACATAGTTTTCATCATTTGCCAGCGTATAGACATCATCGATCACTTCCTCGACAAATAATCCCTGGGTTCTGGCAATCTGCATCGCCCCTGCATCGTATAATACCAGGATCACGCGCTTTAGCTTATTTGTCGGCTGATAAGATTCAATGCTTTCTTTGGCAATTTCAAAAGCAATGTTTAGATCAAATCGATTATTACCAGAGGCTAACAGCGGAAAAGCGATTGATTCACAACTCATCACATCGGCCAGTCCTAACGCTGATAGGTATGCCGAACTAAGTAGCTCATACTCGTGATGCTTGCCGTCAACCCATTTTGGAACGATTGAATGAATAATAAATTTAGCCTCAAGGTTAAAGGCAAGCGTCGGAATAGCACCACCCCGATAGAGTTGACGATATTTTTTTAATGCCCTTTGCAGGCTTTCTCCAATTCTTTTCTGCCCGCTTTTTCAAAGACCGCTTTTGATGTGCCACTACCTTCTCTTAATCTTAAATTCGCTGGTAATACGATTGCATCCACGGCCATGTTTGTTATATCATTACACGTAATTTCAAATTGCATCTGAACCTCCATAAAACGAATCGGTTTCTTTATTATCTAGGTTGTAATTCTTAGACTTGACTTGACTTGACTTGACTTGACTTGTAAAAACACTTGAAAACTTGAAAGAACCCTCACTCACTACTGAAGCGCATGAATTTCATATGAATCCGGTTATTATGGCAAGACAGGCAGTAATCACTGCTGTCGGTGATATGAACAACAGCTTCGTTTTGTTGGCATTGTATATATTTCATAATAAGATTCCTTTCTTTTTCTGCAAATATAATAAGTTAATAAATTGACGTCAGGCACCGTCAGACTTATTGACCCCGATGGGCTGAGGCGGGTTTAGCCGCATTCATTTAGTGCTTGGTTCTTGCTATCAACACAACCACCGAAATGGTGCGTTTACATAAGTAAATAAATTAATGTCTTAAATAAAAACTAATTCAATCAATCTCTTTGCAATTTTTACCAATGTCATTCATAACTGACTGAACTTGTTGAATTAACTCTTCTTTATTTGGAATATAGTAAACATATTTCGATGCAAAAATCTGGTTCTCAAGCCCACCAAGTGCATATTCTGCAACAATCTCCGAAGTATCAGCACAAAGAATTATACCAATCGGTTTATCGTCACTATCATCATTCACCTCATTGGCATAATAATTAACATACATATTCATTTGACCAATATTTTCTGGTTTGAGGCTCCCCATCTTCAAATCTATCAAAACATATGCTTTTAGTATTTTATTGTAAAAAACCATATCCACATAATAATGAGTGTTTCCCAATGTAATTCGCTGCTGCGATCCTACAAACATAAATCCGCGACCCAGTTCAAGAAGGAACTTTTCAATTTTTACAATCAATGCCTTTTCTAAATCCTTTTCAAGCATTGGTTTATTTTCTGGTATGCCCAAGAACTCAAATACATAAGGATCTTTTAATATGTCGTTCGGTTTCGAATATTGCACACCTTGATTTGCCAATTCGAGCACTGTTTCCTTATTTCTATTCCCATTAGATAGCAAAAGTCTCTCGAACAAGGAGGTATCAATCTGTCTTTTTAATTCACGTACAGACCAATTAGAGTTAATCGATTCTTGTAGATAGAACGATCTAGCATGCTGATCCGATATATTTAAGAGTTCGCAATAATGTGACCAACTCAATTTAACAGACAGTGTCTGTTGATTTTCATATCCAAGGTAAAACCTTCTCATGTATTGTAGGTTTGAAACAGAGAAACCTTTGCCGAGCTCCCTTGTCAAGTCTTTAGACAATGACTTCAACAATTGCTTGCCATACTCAGCTTTTTCTGAACCTGCTTGTTCACTTTCAACAATTATTCTGCCGATATTCCAATAAGCTAATAAAAGCTCATTGTTTACGGTCCGCGCAACTTTTTCTCTTGCATCAGTTAAAATTTGTTTGATTTCGTGTATAACAGATTGATTTTGAAGCTCTAACATCTTAGTTCACATCCTTTCATAAGACCTTATAATAAATTGATATCAGGCACTGTATGTCACATGCCTTGCCAGCCTGCCAGCATCTGCTCAGCAAAATAGACGAGATTCCATAATGCTTATTAGCGTATTGATGACATCAGCATAGGCTACCTGGTCATATAATAACTGCGAAGTGATTTTTTCATAGTCTTTCTGATAAAAGTTTTCGTCAATAATCTGCTTAAGTATGCCATTCAGATCTTTATCGGCTGAATGGCAGCTGGGATTGTTGCGTCGTTCAATCCGGACTTCAGCGATCAGCGGTACAAGGGATTCAAGATCACCCAGTCGGTCAATGATCATCAATAAATCATAGAGATGTCGGGAATGTTCAGTAGGATTATTCTCAATATAATAATCACAGATGGCGAAGACCTTATCAATAAAGGTACGTCGAATATCCTGAGCATAAACATCGGATAGTATGAAAGATCAATATCTTCTGAAAATCGATTGATTGCTTTGTAACACTTGGATAAAGAGGTGCCGCCTTTAAAAATAAAATTTGGAAAATTTGTTTTCAGCGTTTTTAAAAAAAGCGTAACAAAATAATCCTTAACAATAATATTGGATGCAATCTTAAAATGTCCACTGGTTCTTAAAACACTCTCTCTGAAATTGACTTCGTCCTTATGCAAAATCATAAATCATTGCACTTTCAACTAATTCTTGATAAATGCGTTTCGGATAAGCGATGAGTACCTGATCAAGCAGCGTCCGGAAAAAGGTGCTTTGAAATATCGGAAATACTGCTCTGAATCACCGGAAAGGGTGCACTATCAGATTGGAATATTCAAAGGGGACGGTTCTTCTTTCTTAAGTTTATAAATTGATGTCAGGCACCGACAGCATTCGGATACAGCTGAGCCATGATGAATTGCGAAGCCGCCGTGCAATAATGTTCCTGGGCCACCGTAATCTGGCCGATTTGCCAGAGCCGGCCAATTTCATACTGGGTATTTTGAAACACCTGAAGATAAATTTCCTTGATTGGAATGCCGCTTTTGACCGCCGCCTGGATCATTTCATTGGCTTGGTGGCGGTCACCTGTCAGCAAGGCCGCCAGATAGCGTTTGGCCAGCTCGGTATGGGCAAGACCTGCTTTTAGAAAGGTTTCAGTGTGAACCTCTGTGATTTCAAGCTTTTGAAGTCCGTCGTTGATAATCGGGGCAATATCCTGTTCGTAGTCTGCGCCATAAAGACCCCTGAGGGTATCTGCCAGATAATGGATACTCATTTTGAGATCTTCCGGCGGGAGACCCAGGTTATCCAGGATTTCTTTTAGCCAAAGCAGGTAATTAGCAAATAAAACGGGGCTTTTTGCGGATACCGCTTCAATTAGAAACTGGATATGATAACGGATATCCTGCTGGGTTTTGTCCAGCTGGCGGGCTGAATAGCGCTTCATTAACTCGGGCATCTTGGCCATTTGCAGCTCAAATGTGTTTGTCGCGATCAGTTCGCGATCGGTCTTTATTTTTTGTGATAACAGTGTACGTTCCATCATGGACCTGCCTTTCATTAAATAAATTGTCATTGTGCGGGACTGTCGTTTGCCAACCTAGACCATCATTCTGCTACCGAATTTCCGGATCGCAAAAATTTGAATCAGGCTGATTAACAGGCCTTCACACAGCAACAGCAAACAGTAAGCGATTATATTGCCACCCAGCATCCGGATCAGCAAAGTATTTATCTGCGTCCCGAAGATAAAATCGGTCATCGTCAGTGCGATAAAGAAGCTGACGCTTATGGCCACCGTCAGTAGCGCAGCCGCTAAAAGCCAGCCATAACTTTTATTATTGAGCCATATTAACAGCAAAGCGATGCTGCAATAGGCCAAAACAAAGATGATTTGGACTTTGAAAAAAATAAAACAAAATAATATCGTAGCGATAGTGACCGCTATAAACTCCCGGCTGCTTAGCTGAAACAAGCCAAAATATAAAATAAGCGGGATAAATAAAGCATTAAGAATATTGGTGGTGCCTTTAAAAATCGAAAAGCAAATAAATATGAGTGTCAATGCCATTGCTGCCCGGGTGATTGTCTTTGTTTTCATCAGCTACACGCTCCCTCTCTTCGCCTCAAGCTTGCCGTGTTTCGGATTCAATCAGAGCCAACTAGAGTAATCGCTTGACACTTTGCTCCAGCCGTTCCAGCGAAATCGGTTTTTTGATAAAGTCATCATAGCCTAATTCCTTAAGTAGCTGCTCCTTTTCCCCTAAGCTTTTAACGCTGATCAGTATCACCTTGACATGATTTTCCGGCTCCATATGGCGGATTTGTTGGAGCACGGCGTCACCATTTACATCTGGTAGAATCATATCTAAAATTATTAAGTGAGGCTTAAAATCAGGAAAAATGGCCAGGGCCTCCTTGCCGGTTGCGACCACTTGCGTCTCCAGCCCGAAACGGTTGAGTCTGCTTTTGATGAGCTTACTAACCGTTGATGAATCATCGCAAATCAGGACGCGGTTCTTTTCAGAGTCGCTCTCAATCGCGTCGGTGATATAACTAGTACAAGCCCGGCCGCGTTCTTTGGCCCGATATAACTGACGATCGGCTTCTTCAAGAATATCTTCAAGGGTTTTGTCACCGTTATTAAATTCAGTAATGCCGGCACTAAAGGTTATATAAACCTTGTGTGACTTTATTGGCATAATAAAGGCCTTGCGTTGAAACTGCTGGCGGATTCGTTCAATCATCTTAAATTCCGCGGCGGCATCCGTTTCCGGCAAGAGCAATAAGAACTCATCGCCACCATAGCGGAAGATTTGATCGCTTGGCCTGAAGCTGGCCTTAAATTGGGCCACAAAACTTTGCAAGACAAGATCACCAAAGAGATGGCCATAGGTGTCATTAATCTCCTTGAAATGGTCCAAATCGATAAAAATGACTGAAAAAACGATGCCGTCACGCAAAAACTTGGCTTTTTCCTGGGCAAAGCGGTCAACAAAGAAACTTCTGGTATAAGCCGAAGTTAATCCATCTTTCAGATAAGCATTTTTATGTTTTTGTTCCTTTTTAATCAATTTTTCAACATTAGCAACTAAAACATCGGCTTCAAAGGGTTTCGTCAGAAAATTATCAATCCCTTCCTGGAGGGCTAAGATGTGATCAGCCTTATTCGCGGAAGCGGTCAGGACGATGGTCGGAATCACGATTTTTTCCTGTTTTAAATCCCGGTAAAACTCAAGCCCGCTTTTGCCGGGCATGAATAAATCAAGAATCAGCAGATCTGCTTCATGGGCCCGCAAGATCGCCAGGGCCTGGTCGGGATCATTGGTAATCCGGACCGCGTAACCACGATTACGCAAAACGCTTTCGATAATATTTAAGACTAGCATTTCATCATCAAGAACCAGGACCCGTCCTAAGGCCAGATTGCTGATTTGATAATCTTGCCCCATACTATCGCCTGACTCTGGCCGCCAAAGCCTGCAAACCTTTGTTTCCTCTCCCATGGCTTGATCGCTGGCAGCCGCCAGCAGACTACTCAGACATTGGGCCGTCTCACCAAATCTTTTAGTCAACTTGAGCAAGTAAGAGCCGTCATTAAAAAGTTCCTGATTATGCTGCTTGATAAATTCCTCGCTTTTCAGGCATAGGTATCCCAATTCACGGAAATGATGCTGCTGCGCTAACGCCTTGACATCAGCAAAAAAAGCAAGCATGATCGCTTTCTTGCTGTCCGTCGGTTCAATACTATTGATCACTAAATTTTGCAGCGCCTGATTCAGCTGAACTTCTATTTCAGCTAATACTTCCAACTTGCTTTGTTCTGTACTTTCCATCATTTGCTCCGCCTCTGTTATAATTGATAAACCCTTAAGCTCAGGTCAATCTGGTCACATACCAGTCTGGCCATAAAGCTATCGGTTCGCTTTTTAACCAGAATTTTGATGCTTTGGCCAACCAGCGTAAAAGGCACTGACAAAAGGAATTTGTAATTGCTGGCTTCTAAATGGGCCCGAGCCGAGCCACCCACCATGTTAATCAATTCGGTGATGCCATCATTTAACAATTCGGCATCTAAGGCCGCCGTTTCAATGCCGGTCATAAATGACACCAGCGGCGCGGCACTCTGCTGATTTGTTTCTAAGCACAGCAGCATCGCTTTCTCCCCTTGCAAGACCATCGCGCCGATGATTTCATGATCCGGTTCAGATTCGGAGTCATTTTTTACTTCCGTTAAAACAAAACCGCTCATCCGCTCAACTGTTTCCAATAAAGCGGCAACAAAAACCTGTCCCGGGATTACTTGATATTTTGTGTTCTCATTTTCAGCGATCATTGATTGACCTCCCCACCCAAACTCTCGATAATTTTTTTCATCAGTTCTTCAATTGAAAAGGGCTTGGTAATATATTGGGATACCCCCGCTTTAACTGCTTCAATAATACTCTCCGGCATGTTTTCAGTGGTTACCATGACGACCGGAATATGTTTGAACTGGTCATCCTTTTTAATTGTTTTTAAGAATTCCAGGCCATTCATGCCCGGCATATTCCAATCCAGAAAGATCAATTCAATTTTTTCCGAGTCCTCCAGCAGCTTAAGTCCATCCTGGGCCGACTCCGCTTCCAGGCATTCATGACCAAGCACCACCACCGCCGCTGCGATAATCCTTCTGACAACGGCTGAATCGTCAATTGTCAACATCTTCATTTGGCTGCCTCCTTCACCGTAAAATAAGTCCCGTCACTGGTTATTTTTTTTTCAAAATAGTCATCCATCGGATAATAAATCTCGGCCGCGCCGATGATCAGAAAAGCTTCCGGCTTTAAGACCTGGGCCGCTTTTTTAAAAATGTCGCGGCGCAGCGCTTCGGTAAAATAAATCAGCACATTCCGGCAAAAAACCAGATCAAACTTACCCAAAAACAAAAAACTGTTTTGCAGGTTAAATTGCTCAAAGCGGACCCGTTTGCGATAGTCATCCCGCAGGACCCAGGCGCCGCCCTCGTGATTGAAATAAGCCTCACGGAGCTCGGCGTTCAGGCCCCGCATAATGGTAATCGGATCATAATGACCGCGTCTGGCAATGGTCAGGACATTGCTAGAAATATCAGTTGCTAAAAAGTCAAAATCATCCAGCGAAAGGTCGGTAATCTGATTATTTTTGAGATACTCACTGATTAAGATGATCAGCGAATAGATTTCCTGGCCGGTTGAGGCCGCGGCACTCCAGACGCGAATTTTTTCGCCCGGGCGGGCTCTGATGGCAGCCAGCTGTTGGGGCAGCCAGATGTTTGTGACCACCTGCCAGGAACCCGGATCACGAAACCAATAGGTTTCATTGGTGGTAATGGCATCGATGACCCGGGTTTCAATGTTGGCGTCGGAATTGTTTTCCAGCAGCCAGTAAAGATCTGAAAAGCTCTCGCACTTTGCGTCAATCAGCAACTTGGCCAGCCGTGATTCAACCAGATAAGCCTTGCTGTCATCCAGGGCGATCCCGCATTTTTCGGCGATATAGCGCTGAAAAAGCTGATATTCGTGTTGTGACAAAGCAACCATGTGGGCCTCCTTTCGTGACCAGCCTTTAAAGCGGCCTGATGCTCACTTAAAATTTAAATTGCTGGACTGAATCCCCCAGCTCGAGAGACAGATCCACCAGCCGATTGGCCGCAATCGAGGTTTTTGAGGCTCCCTCGGCGATTTCTTCCGAGGCCTGGCTGATCTCCTGAATACTGCGGGAGATTTCGATAGCACCCCTGGCGGTTTCATCGGTGGCCCGGCTTAACTGGACCATACTGACGGATGCTCGTTCGGTGTTCACCGCGGCATCATCTGCAGCGCGGGCCAGTTCCGCCGTACTTCTGGCAATTTCAGCTACCGCCAGACCGGACTCTTGGGCCCCCCGTTGGACTTCGCCGGCTTTATGATCGATTTCTTTGATTTCGGCGGTGATCGTATCTAACCGGAGGGAGGCCCGGATCGCCGCGTCTGAAATCCCCTGGGTGGAGGCATTTTGTTGGGTAACGGCCGTGGCAATGACCGTCGTGATGGTCGTCACTTCTTCCACCACACTATTAATGCGCGCAACGGCCGAAACGGCCTGGTCCATATTTTCCTGCATCCCTTCAATCTGATCGGCGATTTCGTCAGTCGCTTCCGATGTTTGCTTGGCCAGCTCTTTGACCTCATTGGCAACCACGGCAAAACCCTTGCCGGCTTCCCCGGCCCCGGCTGCTTCAATGGCGGCATTGAGGGCCAGCATGTTGGTCTGGTCAGCAATATCATCAATAATCTTGATGATTTTATTGATTTTCTTGGATGACTGGTTGAGTTTGCCAATAATATCCTGGGTGTTTTTAGCTTCACTGTCAGCAACCCGGGTGACTGCCAATGATTTTTCACAACTTTTATTAATTTCATTGACTGACAGATTCACTTCTTTGACGGCATCCACAACCGTATTGACTTCGGCGTTGACATTTTCTGCGGAGGTCGATACTTCCCGGATGTTTTCATAAATCTGGGTCATCAGTAAAATGGCCTGATTCACGGTTGCCGCAGTTTGTTGCGAGGCGGCCGCCAGATTCCGGGTGGTACCACTGATTTCTTCAATTGCGGCGGCAATTTGATTGGTATTATCGACGGTTGTCAGGAGGGTCGCATTTGATTGTTCCATACTGGCTGAAATTTCTTCAACGGCCGCACTGACAAGGTTGATTTTTGAACTGGTTTCCTCAGAGCCGACCGCAATGTTGCTGGCGACTCGATCCATGGCATCGGCAGATTCGTTTAAGACCCCGGTAGCTTCGACAATCCCCTTTAATGAACCGCTGATTTTTACCATCAGGTTATTAAAATCGACACAGAGTTTGCCAATTTCATCGTCGCTGTCAAAGTCGCCGCGGACGGCCAGATTCCCTTGACCGGCTTCATCCATCAGGTTTGAGACGGTCTGAAGCGGTTTGGTAATCCGCTTGGATAAAACAAAAACTATGATCACACTGGCACCGATGGCCAGGATCAAAACAAGGAACACCATTATTTGCAAAGCTTTAACCGGAGCTAAGGCTTCGGCTTCGTCAACTTCAATAATCATACCCAGTCTGGTGGCCCCGATATCAATAAATGCCGCCGTTCCCAAGACTTGTTGGTTCCGATAATCGCGATAAATCCCGGTGTACATAAACTCGCTCTGGCTGCTGTTGAAATTCGGTTGGAGTTGTGAAACCGCTTCCGAGGTGATCGTCGTGGCGAAGGCAGTGGCCTCGGCTTCATTTCCTAAAATCGGGTTGGTATTGAGCAGCCCCGCCTGATCGACCAGATAAATATCGCCGGTGGCTCCGATGATACCAATCCCGTCACCAAGGACTGCTTCAATACTGTCCATTAAAATAAGGGCATTCACCGTACCAATGATGGCACCATTCTGGGAACTGTAAAAGGGTGCCGAAATGGTCACATAATATTCACTCAGGATATCTGAATATTGTACCGGAGTAATGCTGCTTTGTCCTTGCATTGAGGTATTAAAGTAATCCCGTGATGACAGACTGCTTCCTTCTAAAGTGGCCTTTAGTTGACCGGAAGCATAGATACAATTACCGGTCGCATCGGAAACGTAAATGCTTTCGAATTGATTGGCCGCCTGATGCTGAGTCAGGCCTGCTTCAAGGCGGGCATAATTGGCGTCCCATCTTTCGCCTTTGCCACCGCCAGGCTGAACTTCGTTAATCAGATTTTCGACAATGATCAGATTGGATAAGATGTTGCTGGTATAAAAGATTTTGCTGGAAAAATCTTCATTAAAGCGGGTTTGGGTGACCTTAGCATACAGCTCCATTTCCTGGAGTTTTATGTCGACCAGACTATTCCGGGCCTGATTGTAGGAAAGCCAGGAGATCATGGCGATCGGGATTAAGCCGCTGAGGATAAAAAAGATGATTAATTTAGTTCGCATTTTGGCATTATCAAAATATTTAAACATGTGACACCTCGCTTTATTTAAAATAATTTTTCTTTATCAATGATGATCAGCAATGCTTGCTCCAGTTTGGCAATGCATTGAATGGTCTTGCCATACTGGTTTTCTAAATATGGCGGGGGGACCTCGCAGATGGTTTCGTCAACATCGATGACATCGATCGCTTTTTGGACCAATAAAGCGATCAGGTCCGATTCGGCCGGTTCTTTTTTAAGGACGATACAATGATTTTTTTGCCCCGCTGTGGGACAGCCTAAAAGTTTTTCAAAGTCCAGCAAGGTGACGACTTGACCGCGCAAATTGATCATGCCGGCCACCGTTGGCGGCGCTAGGGGAATCTCGGTTATTTCGGGATTGCGATAGATTTCTTTGACATGGTGGGTCTCAATGCCATAAAGATTATTGGCTGCTTTAAAGCAGAGAATTTTTAACATCTCAGTCACCTCCCGGGCCGTCCCTGATGACCTCATTGAGGGTTCGCAAGAGACTTTCCCGATCTAATTTATACTCATAGCGATCAAAACCACTGGCTAAACCCTTGTCCCGATTAAGGGAACCGGTCAAAGCGCTGATCGCCACGACCGGGATGCCATCATAGGCCGTTTTTTGCCTGATTTTTTTTGAGCAACTCATAGCCGTTAAGTAGCGGCATCTGAATATCGGTCAAGACCACATCGATTTTTTCACTGGCCAGAATCTCCAGCGCTTCCAGACCATTGGCGGCCAGAGCAACCTGATAACCGCCACTGTTAAGATAACTTTGCTCGACCTTCTGAAAAAACGGCGAATCTTCAACTAAGAGAATTTTTTTGCCGTTTGCTTGTGGTGACGCAACAAAAGTAAAGGCTTCTGGCTCGATGGCTTCCAATAACTCATACAGATTAATGATCAGGATCAGTTTTTCCCGAAAAACAGCCGCACCAAAGATCCCCTTCATCTTAAACTGCTGGGAATTCAAAACTGGCTCAAAGTTAACATTTTCAATAATTTCGCGGGCTAAAATGCCAATCGGCTGAGGTACCAGCTTAGGTGTCAGGACATAATAGTCTTCCGTGTCGGATGGGCTGCCATTAATGGCTAAATAATCCTCCGGTTTGATCACCCGCAAGGTCTGGTTGCCCCGGGTAATGTAATAGCGGTCACCCACCTGCTCAATTTGCGTTTTTTTGATTTTGTCGATGCGTTTAATCAGGGCGATATTGACGGCCAGGATTTCAGTTCCGGAACCTCTAAACAAGACAAAATCCTCGCTGTCATCTGACGCCAGCGGTTTTCCCCCATGTTGATCCAGGCCGCTTGCTTGTTCCGTTTTGCTATCACTGATGATCGCCATTTTTCTGGCAATCCCGGCAATGTCAAGAATCGGGGCCACTTTGCCATCACCCATAATCGTCAGCCCGGAATAAATGTCGCATTCCTTGAGGACTGCGGGTAACGGTTTGATCAGGGTTTCTTCATTGCCCATTAATCCTTCGACCAGTAAACCAAAGCGGTGGTGACCAAGTTTGAGGACAACAATCTTATAATCACAGTCTTGTCGGGCTGACGGCTGACAATCCCATAAGTCCGACAGGTAGACAAGCGGGATCAGTTCATCTCGCAGACGATAGAAATATTTTTGATTGTTCTCCTCAATTTTTTCATGGCGGGACGCGTGTTTGATCTTGATCGTCTCCTGGACATCAGCTTGCGGAATCACCATCTTCAGCTGCCCTGACGCAACCACCAAGGATTGGATAATTGATACTGTTAAGGGCATCGTCAGGGTGATGCTGGTACCATAACCGGACTTGGTGGTAATGGCAATAGAACCACCCAATTTTTCCAGATTAGTCCTGACCACATCCATCCCGACACCGCGACCGGATACCTCACTTAACTGGTCCGCAGTCGAAAAGCCGGGGTCGAATAATACCTGGACCAGCTCTTTTTCTGACAGGTAGTGGAGTTCCTTCTCGCTATAAAGCTTTTTTTCGAGGGCGGTTTTAGAAATTTTGTTAAAATCCATACCACTGCCGTCATCACTAATTTCAATATTGACGACACTGCCTTCGTAACTTGCTTTGAGGCTAATGACCGCAATTTCACTCTTGCCTTTTTGTTTGCGGATCGCGGCACTTTCAATCCCATGGTCGGCCGCATTTCGGAGCAGATGGACCAGCGGATCACTTAACCCTTCCAGGATCGACTTATCCAGCTCAACCTCAGCCCCTTCGATGTGTAGTTCTATTTTCTTATTGAGCTTTTTGGACAAGTTCCGGATTAACCGCCGATAGCGATTAAAGAGGGTCCCCACCGGTTGCATCCGGGTCTGCATAATTTTTTCCTGGATGCTGCTCGTTAACTGATCAATATTTTGAAGTACTTGTGGTAGCCCGGCAATCGCCTTTTTTTCTGGTTCCAGCAGGGTCAGCAGGCGGTTTCGACCTAAGACCAGTTCGCTGGCCATGTTCATCAGATCATCCAGCAAACGGATATTGACACGGAGCGACTCGGCCCCTTCCGGCTGATCAGCCAGGCCCAAATCACTGCCCATGTCAGCCGGCGGTTCCGCCGCCCCAGGCTCAGCCAGGGCCAGCCCCGGGGCGGCCGTCAGGCTCTTTTGCCAGTCTGCCGACAAGACATGAAGACAGGTCGGCGGCAGGCCCAGCACCTGCCGCAGCAGGCTTTCTTCGAGGATACTGGAAGCCAGGATCAAGACCTTGGGGTGGTCCCCGGGCCCCTCTTTCAGATCATCAACAGTGAGCGGCTGCCGGTCCGCGCTGACCATGGCCAGCGGGGTGGCCACCGAATTGAGATCATCCCAGATGGCCCCGATCCCGCCCTTGTTGTGGAGGTATTCATCGCTGAGGACCATGTCAATGCCATAAATATGATGGCCGAATTTGCGCTGGGCGGCTATTTTTGCCTGGCAGTCCGGATCAAAATCAAAAACGGCGAAAAATTGATCGCCATCATCGGCGGCCAGGGTTTTGCTTGGAGTCCCCTGGTGATCAGGCCCATCAGCCTGGGCAACCTGCAACTTGGCAAGGATATCCTCGATGGGATAGGCTTCACTGTCCTTGACATCATTGACCAGGACCTTTAAACGATCTTTGGTTTCCAGCAGCAAGTCGACATCCGCTTCACTTAAAGAGGTCTTGTGACGATTAACGCCGTCTAAAATTGTTTCCATCGAATGGGCGATCAAGACAATTTTTTCCTGGCCAAAAAAGCCTGCCGTCCCCTTAATACTATGAACCGCCCGAAAGGCATCATTGATCTGGTCGGCACTGATATCGGCCAGATCATGCAAGAGTATGCGTTCGAAATTTTCGAGATGCTCGCGGGCTTCTTCAACAAATTCCTGGATAAAGTCTTCGTTTTTCAGCACAGTAATCCCCCCTTCTTAAAATGATTGTGGCCTCAGTTAGTGTCGTGTCCGCTTATTTTCAGCTGTTCAAACGGGCACCATCCTCCCGTAGCGACTGCTATGCTGAACTGAATGTGGTTATCATCACAGCCTACTAGAAAGACCCCTGGGAACCGATCTAACGTTCCGAGGGGTTACTGCTTGATTCATTATAGCAAACAATCGGGCAATCGACAATGGCCAATCGGCTCGGGGCCACATTAGGCGGGCCCTTTAGTCTGGCTGCTCTGTCAATTCAGGACGCCAGCATTATCGCGAACCCCGGGCAGCCGGGTTTCTTCCAGAATCTCCGGTTCAATAAAGCGCTCGGTGTCCCCTTCCAAGGCGACCATGTCGACCAGGGACAGGTGGGGATCATCACCCCAGTCATCATCGTCCCGCCAACACAGCCAGGCGGCGGCGTCATAATCCGGGGCCCCGATGGTCGGGTGCTGCTGCCGCATGGTGTCAATATAAGCCTGGATCGCGCCCCGGTCGGCTGGATCAAAGTAGAGCGTAATGGTATCCTTTTGGTTGCCTGAGACGATCAGGCTGCCGGCCCCGGCTTCTTTAATCCGGCTGATCTTATGCCAGAGAATGGCATTGCGATCCAGCGGCGCAGCCCGGTAATCGCCGCTGGGGATAGCCGCATATCCGATCCGAAAGCCGGTCAGGGCCGTCAGCCCGGCTTTTTTAGGCATCCGTTTTTCACGCTTAACAAAAACGCCCCGTTCATTGAGCAGATATTCGGCGACAATCTCCGGCTTGGCGCTCGCCGGGCTGGTTGGTCTGGACCAGGTTAGTATTTCCATGTTTTTCTCCTTTATTACCAGATTCCTCAGTCTGGCTTTAACACTATCCGCTTTACTCATAACAACGCCTCCACATAGGGTTTGATGCATTTTTTTACCCTGAGTTTTACCGCACAGTCGAACAGCAGCGAAAGATTCTTCTCTTTCCCGGCGATGTAGTTTTTGAGCACTTCCAATGCCGCACCGTTTCAACGCCCCCTGACCCAGATCATCACCAGTGGGACATCGGATTAATGAAGCGCTCCACCTAGCCGGGGATCAAACTGGCTGCCGGCCGCGGTATTTTTATTTTTGGCAATGCGTTTCCACAAAAAGTTCCGGTCATTCTGTTTCATATTTTTTCCTCTTTCTCCAACCGCTTTTGGATTCCGATGATTCTGATATGACACTATATACCCCGGTTTGCCGGTTTCTATCGTTTCGGGCCCGCACCGGCTGATGAACCGCTCAAAATGATCGTATCCGACATCCTTATCAATCGTCGAATGGACTGCTAAAACAGGCATGTCGATATTGTCTTAATCAAAGGCCACCTGTCTTTGGGGTTATTTATAATCTCAGAGGCGATTGCAATCACCAGATCCTGATCTGGAATGCAACAAATAACATTGCCACCAGCCCCTAAAGCAGAAAACGAGAATCGCTTGTTTTCATCCTTCAGCCACCATAAATAACCGTAATTATTGGGATTAATCCGCAGGGATTCGGCAATCCAGGTTTCTGAAATAACTTGTCTTTGTTCCCACTTCCCCTGATTCAAATAGAGCAGTCCAAACCGTGCCAGTCAGTATCAGTCCGAATCCCCTGCTGTGATGCCCTGGGGATCTTTTACCCAGCCCTTAATACCCTTTCCAAAAACAGTCTCAAGTCTAAAAGAGCTCATATCATAATCAGGGATTTCTCTCATTCACAGCGTTTCGAATAATGCTTGATTGGCAAACTCACGCATACTCTTGCCGGTTGCTTTGGTAATAATGGCAGAAAGCAAATGCGTACCGGCTGTACAATACTGAAATTGACCAAGCTGCCCCTTCTGAGCTCGACAGCTTTAGTAATCCCGATCGGGTGAAACGGGTTTAATAAACTTTACCGAAATGGGGGTTGTCATAAGTTTATAAATTAATGTCAGGCACGGATCCCTCAAAGATATAGCCTTTGGTATGATGGTTGCCAGTCGTGACGATCCGCAAATCAATATTCTTAAAGGCCAGCAGTCGTCTTAACGCTTTAGGTTGGGTAAATTCTAGATATCGCGAGGCAATGATCCGCCCTTGGATATTCTTCTTTTCTAATTCAATCAAGGTATTTAAAAGTGATACCACCCCACTCTCAGTAATAAAGGCCACTGAGAAAAAGAATTCATCGCACTGATTCAGCTCATTAATTAAGCTGGTTAAAACTTTTTGCCCCTTGGTGGCATCATTGATCAAGAGTCGCGGCCGGTATTGTTCTAAGGAGATACTGTTTTTATCAATTAAACCAGCATAAATACCGGCCTGAACTGCTTCATTGGGTTCCATTTTGCCACCTTTTCATGTCGTTTTAGTTAGCCATTAATCTTTCAACAATCGGGATATCCGCCGGTGCCCAATCGAGTTCCTTGAGCCGTGCGGCAATCAGCCAACAATGGTGATGATGTTCTAATCGCTCAAACGCTTGGTTGTCGACGGGAATGATATAGCTGTGCATTTCAATCGAAAAATCAGGGTAGTGGTGATTGATGGTCATAAAAAAGTTCTCTGGCTTCACCGTCACGGCCAGGGCCATTTCCTCTTGTAATTCGCGCGAAAGTGCCGCTTCGACGGTCTCGCCGGCTTCAATTTTGCCACCGGGAAACTCATATTTATAGGAAAGGTATGAATAGCTTGATTCAGAGCGTTGCATGCATAAGATTTTGTTTTGGTAGGTGATGATGGCTGCTGCTACTTGGTAGTGTTTCATGGGGGTCTCCTTTGTATAAAATTATCTAGTCTCATTATAACCGTCCTCAATAAAGGTCTCAACCACCTTAAAGCATACAACACATTTGACAGCTCATGGAGATACAAGTAAATAAAATGATTTCAGTAATTAAAACTTGTAACGATCTTTTCATAAGCCTGTGGTAAAGCATGCTTCACAATCTTATCAGAAAGCATAATATTTGATCCATCTTTCGAAAAATAATTTGGATTGATCATAGATGGTATTATTTTGACTACCTTAGTTTTTCCACCAAACTTAATGATTAAACCTTTATGAGTCTTTTCAACCTGAACATATGGATCATCAAGTAACAATATTTTTTTTATCGGTTCAAATAATTCTTCTTGTTCAGCGATCGTATACTCTTTTGGTAGAGTTGAATTTACTCCCCACAACAATAGCTCATATGCTTCATGCCTATTTAAATAGACATG
>Ga0180017_100139_pt1 | contig 29360 bp, 27 predicted proteins | sample KR46_S_MetaG_FD_129674 | JGI IMG/M metagenome (GOLD analysis project Ga0180017, IMG submission 129674) | Groundwater microbial communities from the Olkiluoto Island deep subsurface site, Finland - KR46_S_MetaG | ecosystem: Environmental > Aquatic > Deep subsurface > Groundwater | place: Finland...
CACCTTCTTGCCCGTGGACTTCTCGCGCTGCGGCAACTCGCAGACCTGCTGGGCCCGCTCCCAGTCCGCCGCGAAACGCTCCAGGTTGCCGATGGCCACGGGTTCGCCCTTGCGGCCGAGGATGCAGTTGCCCTCACACTGGATCTCCTGCGGGCAGACCCGTCCGCAGACTGCCGGCAGACTGTTGCGCTCCCATATCTTGCCGATGGCCTGGTCGAATTTTCCGTCGGCGATATGGTTGATAAAGGCCGGAATATCGACCCCGACCGGGCAGCCCTGCACACAGAGCGGGTTCTTGCACTGCAGGCAACGCCCCGCCTCGGCCACCGCCAACTCCGGGGTGTAGCCAAGCGGCACTTCCTCGAAATTCCGGGCCCGAACCTTGGGATCCTGTTCCGGCATGGCCTGCCGTGACTTCTTGCTACCGTCCCCCATCTAGCGTTCCCCCTCGCATTTACACATGTGACGGCTGAGCTTTTCCTGCTCCGTATAGGCCTGCAGGCGCAGCATCAGCTCGTCGAAATTGACCTGGTGCCCGTCAAATTCCGGGCCGTCCACGCACCCGAACTTGGTTTCCCCGCCCACGGTGACCCGGCAACCGCCGCACATGCCCGTGCCGTCGATCATGATCGGATTGAGGCTGACCAGGGTCGGGACGCCGAACTCCTTGGTCAGCAGGGAAACGAACTTCATCATCGGCACGGGGCCGATGGCCACCACCTGATCGATCCCGCCCTGCTGCAGGAGTTCCTTGAGCACTTCGGTCACGAAACCCTTACGGCCGTGGCTGCCGTCGTCGGTGCAGATGTGCAGTTCGTGGGAGGCCAGGCGCATCTTGTCTTCGAGAATGAGCAGGTCTTTGTTGCGGGCTCCGATGATGGTCGTCACCCGGCTACCGGCTTCCTTCATGCCCCGGGCGATGGGATGCAGCACCGCCACTCCGGTCCCACCGCCAACGCAGACCACATTCTTGCCGCTCTCGATGTGCGTGGGCTGACCCAGAGGGCCGATGACGTTCTGGAAAAAATCTCCGACCTGCAGGCGCGAAAAAAGCTCCGTACTCTTGCCGACCACCATATAAATGACCGTCACGGTCCCCTTGACCGGATCCGTCTCGGCCATGGTCAGCGGGATGCGCTCGCCATTCTCGTTGGCCTTCAGGATGAGAAACTGGCCCGGACGGGCCTTGGCGGCGATACGCGGCGCCTCGATTTCATTCAGGATGACCGTTCCGCCGGACATCTCCTCTCGCCTGACTATCTTGAACATAAGTGTCTCCCCCTTGCATGCATGACGATGCGGGACGGAACTCTAAACGTGCCGCTTGGCCCGCCAAAGAGTCCCGTGGCCTTGCGGCAGGCGGGCCAAGCCCTTGCCCGAACGCATCGGAGATGCACCCTATCCGTTTGCGCCCTGCATGAGAAGCCCAATTTGGCCATACCCAAACCGCCTGGAGCGATGGATGAACAGCGCCGCAGGCAAGAAAAAGCCCTCCGTCTCAAGAGAGAGGGAGGGCGTGCGGTGAACCCAAAAAACCGGACGGGCATGGTCTGAAGGCTTTGCGGGCCCGGCTTTAGCCCCCCAGGTAGGCCTGGATGACACGTTCGTCGTTCAGGAGTTCCTCGCCCGTGCCCTGCAGCACGATGACTCCCGTTTCGAGCACGTAGGCGTGATGGGCCACCTTGAGGGCCGCAAACGCGTTCTGCTCGACCAGGACCACGGTCTTGCCCTGGGCGTTGATGACTTTGATGATCTCGAACACGTCCCTGACCAGGAGCGGAGCCAATCCCAGGGACGGTTCGTCGAGCATGACCACGTCGGGGGCGCTCATCAGCGCCCGGGCCACGGCCAGCATCTGCTGCTCACCGCCGGACAGGGTGCCGCCCTTCTGGTTCTGGCGCTCGCGCATGCGCGGGAAGAGGTCGAAGACCCACTCCTTGTCGCGCTCGATGCCGTCCTTGTCGCTGCGGCTGAAAGCCCCCAGGTACAGGTTCTCGGTCACCGAGAGATGCGGGAAGATGCGCCGCCCCTCGGGAGACATGACAATGCCGCTCTTGACGATCTCCACCGGGTCGAGGGTGGTGATATCGCGGTCGTTGTAGACGATAGTTCCCTTCTTGTTCTTGATCAGCCCGGAGATGGCCCTGAGCGTACTGCTCTTGCCCGCCCCGTTGGCGCCGATGAGGGTCACGATCTGGCCCGTGGGCACATCGAGGGAAATCCCCTTCAAGGCGTGGATACCCCCGTAATAGACATGCAGGTCGCTGATCTTAAGCATAATTCACGTACTCCTCACCCAGATAGGCTTCAATGACCTTGGGATTGGACTGGATGGATTCAGGGCCGCCTTCGGCGATGGTCACTCCGTAGTCCAGAACCCACATGTGCTCGCACACGCCCATGACTACTTTCATGTCGTGCTCGATGAGCAGGATGGTCAGGTCGAAGCGGGTGCGAATGGTGCGGATGAAGTCCATCAGTTCCATGGACTCCTGGGGGTTCATGCCCGCCGCAGGCTCGTCGAGGAGCAGGAATCGCGGCCCCGTGGCCAGAGCGCGGGCGATTTCCAGACGCCGCTGGGCACCGTAGGGCAGGCTGTTGGCCTTTTCGTTCGCGATGGAGCCAAGGCCCACGACTTCGAGCAGTTCCATGGAACGCTTACGGATCTCAATATCCTCGCGCAGGGCCATGGGGGTCATGAGCACGGCCTGGAGCCAGCCCGTGCGCTGGCGCACGAAACTGCCGATCATGACGTTCTCAAGGGCGGTTTCATTGCCGAACAGACGGATGTTCTGAAAGGTGCGGGCGATGCCGGCCTGGCAGACCTGATGCGGGTTCTTGCCGGTCAGATCCTGGCCTTCGAAGAAGACCTGGCCTTCGGTGGGCCGATAAAAACCGGTGACCATGTTGAAGCAGGTCGTCTTGCCCGCGCCGTTGGGGCCGATGAGCCCGGTAATGCTGCCCTGGGGGACGCTGGCGCTAAAATCCGACACGGCGACCAGGCCACCGAAGCGCATGGTCAGATTTCTGGTTTCGAGAATCGTGCTCATGCCTTACCTCTCTTCATGAACCGGGCAATGCCGTCCCAGGTGATCTCACGCATGCCCATGATCCCCTCACGTCTGAAGAGAATGACCAGGATGAGTACCAGCGAAAAGACGACCATCCGCATACCGGGGATGCCATTCATGCTCCAGTCCCCGATGGTGATGGGGTTTTCCACGAACCGAAGCCATTCCAGCATCACGGTAATGCCTATGCCCGCCAGAATGGACCCGGTGATGGAGCCGAGTCCGCCGGTAACCACGATCATGAGGACGCTGAAGGTCAGGGTGAAGAGGAACATCTTGGGGTCGATGGTGGTCAACAGACTCGCCAGCAACGCCCCGCCCACCCCGGCGAAAAAAGCGCCAAAGGTGAAAGACAACAGCTTCATCTTAAAGACGTTGATGCCCATGGCCTTGGCCGCAGTCTCGTCGTCACGGATGGCCTTGAAGACGTTGCCCGTGTTGCTGTTCACGATGCGAATGACGAAATAGAGGGTCAGCAGGCACCAACCGAAGTTCCACCACAGGTTGGCGTGATCCGGGATGCCCTTGAAACCCAGAGCCCCGTTGGTCACGCGCGGGATGTTATTGCCGATGACGCGCACGATCTCAGCAAAACCGAGGGTCGCGATGCCCAGATAGTCGTCACCCAGGCGCAGGAGCGGCGCACCGATGACCATGCCGAAGAGGGCTGCCACGAGTCCCCCGGCGATCACAGCCACCAGAAAGGGGGCGTGGGCATTCTCCACCAGGGGAAAGGCTGCCTGCAGGATGAACAGCGTGGCCTTCTGGTCCGGCGTCATGATCAGTATTGAGCAGACATAGGCCCCGATGGCCATGAACCCCGCATGCCCCAGGCTGAACATGCCCGTGAATCCGTAGATGAGATTAAGGGACAGGGCCAGGATGATGTTCACGGCGATGAGGTTCAGAATCTGAATCTTGTAGCCGTCCAGGGACCGCTCGGCCCACCACAAAAATAGGCCCAGGCAGGCCACCAACACGAGGTTGAGAAGAATGATTGTGTTGCGGTTCATCAGACCTTGTCCTCCGTCTTGACGCCCATGATGCCGGTCGGCTTGATCAGCAGCACGCAGATGAGCAGGATGAAGGCGAACGCGTCACGGTAGCCTGCCAGATCCGGAAAAAACGCCACGGTCATGATTTCAATGAAACCCAGCAGCAGGCCGCCGATGACCGCGCCCTGAATGGACCCAATGCCGCCGACAACGGCCGCGATGAAGGCCTTGAAACCGGGAATGGCGCCCATGATGGGCTGTAATTGCGGATACCGAAGGGCCCACATGATGCCGCTCGCGGCAGCCAGGGCCGAGCCGATGCCAAAGGTCAGGGCGATGACCTTGTTCACGGGTACGCCCATGAGGTAGCTCGTCTCAATATCCTTGCTGATGGCCCGCATGCCGAGCCCGGCCTTGGTGTGATAGACAATGTAGACCAGAACCATCATCAGGCAAAACGACAGCAGCGGCACGAAAAGGGTCAGGGGCAAAACGCGCACGTCGCCCCACAGCATGGGCTGTTCCAGCCATTGCGGGCGGTACACCTGGCGCGGAATGGCCTGGAAGAACACGATGGCCACGTTCTGTAGAAAAAAGGAGACGCCGATGGCGCTGATCAGGGCCGAGATGCGTGGTGCGTCGCGCAATGGACGGTAGGCTACGCGATCGACCAGGATGCCGATGCCCGCGACGGAGATGATCGAGACGACCATGGCCGCGGCCCAGGGCAGGTGAAAAAGGGTAATGCCCCAGAACACGAAATAGGCCCCGAGCATGAAGATTTCGCTGTGTGCGAAGTTGATCAGCCTCAAAATACCGTAGACCATGGTGTAACCGATGGCGATGAGCGCGTAGAGGCTGCCCAAGGTCAGGCTGTTCAGGAAGTGTTGTATGAATGTTGCCAGAGTCATGGACGTTCCTTGTCTGAAAAGGCGGCAGGGGATTCCCCCTGCCGCCTTTGCCCCGAGAGGGACGTTTGGGTATTAGAGTTCGGGAGTGATGGCACCAACGTAGGTCTTCTTGCCATCAATGATCTTGACCAGACCGACGGGCTTTTCGGCGTCGTGGGTTTCGTTGATGGTGGTCATGCCCGTCACGCCGACAAAGTCCTTGGTGGCGGCCAGCGCGTCGCGGATGGCCTGGGGCTCGGCGGAGCCGGCGCGGGTGATAGCGTCCATGATGATCATGTACGCGTCATAGCCCAGCGCGGCATTGACGTTGGGATCCTTGTCGGGATTGATCTTGGTCCACTCGGCGGTGAACTTCTGGGCCACGGGATTCATGTCGGGCATGGAGGGATCGTAGGGGAAGGTGGTGTGAATGAAACCTTCCACGGCGGAACCGCCAATTGCGGTGATCTCGGGGTTGTCCATGGCGTCGCCGCCCATGATCTGGAACGTGGCGCCCAGCTCCTGAGCCTGCTTCATGATGATGGCGCCTTCAGCGAAGTAGGAGGGAATGAAGAGCACGTCAGGCTGCTTGCTCATGATTTCCTGCAACTGGGCAGTGAAATCCTGGTCGCCGGACTGGTAGTTCAGGGTGGACACGATCTCGCCGCCCAGCTTGGTGAAGGACTTGTTGAAGAAGCTGGCCAGACCCACGGAGTAGTCGTTGGCCACGTCGATCAACAGGGCGGCCTTCTTCAGACCCAGATCACGGAAAGCATAGGTGGCCGCACCGGCGCCCTGGAAGGGGTCGATGAAGCACACGCGGAAGATGTACTTCTTGCCCTGGGTGACCAGCGGGTTGGTGCAGCTGGTGCCGACCTGCGGGATGCCGGCCTTTTCGGACACTTCACCACCGGCCATGGCCAGGGAAGAACCGTAGGTGCCGATGATGGCCTGAACTTTTTCCTTTTCGATCAAGCGCTTGACCGCGTTGGCGGATTCAACCTTGTCGGACTTGTTGTCAACCACGAACAGCTCGACCTTCTTGCCGAGAACCTCGCCCATTTCCTTGTGGGCCATCTGCACGCCTTCCAGTTCAAGCTGCCCGCCAAAGGCGTTCTGGCCGGTCAGGGGCAGAAACACGCCGACGCGAACGGTGTCGGACGCCAGGGCCATGCCGGCAAAGCCGCAAACCATGGCCAAAACCATGCACAGTACTCCAAGTCGTTTCATCAAAAACTCCTCCAGGGTGAACGTTGAATTCCGGCGAGCACGCCGCGCCCTGCGCACCACGCACACCGGCAGCCGTTTGGCTTCGGACAGTGCCGAAAGCCTGCCATGAAGCCGGAAACCCAACGCCTCCGGCTTCCCTTTTTCCTCGTCCAAAATGGAACCCGCAAAGGTTCCGCTGCAATGATACTCCAAGATTTACCAGGATACCACTGCGGAAATTTTCTTCGCCAACTCCACCAGATAGCCCGCGAAACGCTGCTCGAATTCCTCCATGGAGAAGCGATCGGTGGAGGAATCAAAGCTCACCCCGCCCACAACCTTTCCCGTGCGCAGGCTGTAGAGCGGGGCGCCAATGGCGATGAGCCCCGGCACGAATTCCTCCCGGTTGCGGGCATAGCCGCGCTGCACGGACTGCCGCAGATCATCCAGCAGATCCGCCTCGGAAACGATGGTCTTGTCGGTCTTGGGAGTCAGATCCAGGCGCGAGACAAGGGCGCGGAGTTCCTCGTCGGCCATGTAGGCCATGGCCGCCTTGCCTGCGGCCAGGTAATAGGGCTCGGAACCGTAACTGAATGAACGGAACGCCTTGGTGTCCTGGGATTCGCGGCGGTAGATCAGGTAGATGGAGTCCCCTGACAAGAGGCCCACGTCGATATGCACCCCATGGCGTTCATGGGCCGCATCGACCTGAATCTTGACGGCCCGCTCCAGCTCGCTTTTTTCGAGCATGGCGTTGGCCAGGGCCAGCATGCGCACACCGAGCCGGTAGAGGCCGGTGCGATCGTCGCGCTTTAAAAAGCCGAGGTCGCAGAAGGTGTTGACGTACCTGTATATGGAAGTCTTGTTGATGCCCGTACGGCGGGAAATCTGGGCGAGCGTATAGCCGACGTCGTCATCGCCGAAAATATCCAGAATGAAGAGGCCTTTGGCCAATGTCTCGGAACTGTTGTCCTTGCCTGCCATGGATGATTCCGGTTGACGATGAAGATGCGCTGAACGACTGAAAATACTGCAATACCGAACAATCCGTTCCGCTGAGGGAACACATTCGATAAGCTGCGAAACGGCTATGCGAAAAGAGTGGAAGTTGTCAATATGCGGCGGAGCCCTTTCGGCCGCCCGGCCCTTGACTGGCCGCTAAACGTGGCGTTCGGATAATATGACGCTGGATTTGCGAACTCGACCCTGCTAGCATTCGATCTGGCGGATACGAATCACCATCGGGAGCACATTCATGGACCTTCAGTACTGGCATTGGCTTGTCTTCGGCATGATTCTCATCATCGCCGAGCTCTTCATCCCGAGCTTCACCATTTTCTGGTTCGGACTGGGCGCGCTGGCCGTGGGCGGTCTGCTCTGGTTTGCCCCGGACGTGAGCCTGACCATGCAATTGTTGCTCTGGGGCACATTCTCCGCACTTTTGACCACGTTCTGGTTTCTGGTCATGAAACCGCGCATGGTCGACAAGACCCGCGCCGGCATGTCCCGCGAGGCGCTCCTGGGCGAAACCGGCCAGGTCATCAGCACACCCGAGGGCGACCGGCGCGGCGTCGTGCGCTTCTCCAAACCTCTGCTCGGATCCGACGAGTGGTCCTTTATCTGTGACGAACCGGTACAACTGGGTGACCGGGTCCAGATTCGCGACGTGTCGGGCAACACACTTGTGGTCGCCCCGAAAAACACCAAACAATCCCTCTAGGAGATCATCATGTTCAGTCCAGGGCTAACCGTAGTCATTTTTCTGCTTCTCTTGGTCATCATCACCATCAGCATGGGCGTGCGCATCGTGCCCCAGGGCTTCAAGTTCGTGGTTCAGCGCCTGGGCAAGTACCACAGCACACTGGGCCCGGGTCTGAACATCATCATTCCGTACATGGACACCGTGGCCTACAAGGTGACGACAAAGGACATCGTCATGGACATCCCCTCCCAGGAGGTCATCACCCGCGACAACGCGGTCATCATCACCAACGCAGTGGCCTACATCAACATCGTGTCCCCGGAAAAAGCGGTGTACGGGGTGGAAGACTACCGCATGGCCATCCAGACCCTGGTGCAGACCTCGCTCAGATCCATTGTCGGCGAAATGGACCTCGACGATGCCCTGTCCTCCCGCGACAGGATCAAGGCCAGACTCAAAGAAACCATTTCCGATGACATCTCGGACTGGGGCATCACGCTCAAGACCGTGGAAATCCAGGACATCAACCCCTCCGACACCATGCAGCACGCCATGGAAGAACAGGCCGCGGCCGAGCGCGCCAGACGCGCCACGGTCACCAGGGCCGAGGGCGACAAATCGGCGGCCATCCTGCAGGCCGACGGCCGCCTGGAAGCATCCCGCCGCGATGCCGAGGCCAAGGTCGTGCTGGCCGAAGCGGACCGGGAGGCCATCGCCAAGGTTGCCGAGGCAACCAAGGGCGGCGAACTGCCGCTGGTCTTCCTGCTGGGCCAGCGCTACGTGGACGCCATGCGCAAGATGGCCGAGAACAACAACTCCAAGGTCATCGTTCTGCCCGCCGACCTGCCTGCGGCAGTGCGCGGCATCATGGGCACGCTCGGCAAATAACGCAGACGACCCCGCCTTACACCACTTCAAGGGGCGCGACCGACTCTTCGGCCGCGCCCCTTCAATCCGTTCATCCCGGCCCCCATCTCTTGCGTCATGTCCCCGGACAGGATTATTTCCGGCCAGAAAGCCGGAGCGGCCCACCCTTCCATCAACCTGAACCTTTGAAAAGACCATGACACTCCATGACCTCGGCTTCGACCCATGGTTTACGGCCCATGCCCCTGAATCACAGCCCGAGGGCTGTGCCATCGCCCGCGTCTGCGCGGTCGATCGCGGCTCGTACTGCCTCAGAAACGAATCGGGCGAAGTACCGGCGGAGCTATCCGGCAAGCTGTCGTACCAGAGCGACCGGACGACGGATCTGCCAAGCGTCGGGGACTGGGTCACGGCGCAATATTACGACAATGGCAGGGCCGCCATCATTCACCAGGTTTTTCCACGCAAGACCTACCTGCGGCGCAGAGCCGCAGGCGGCACAGTAGATCAGCAGATGATCGCCGCCAACGTCGACATCGCCTTCATTGTCCAGTCAGGCCATTTCGATTTCAATCCCAACCGGCTGGAGCGGTACCTGATCATGGCCGCGGACGGGCAAGTGGAACCGGTTATCCTTTTGACCAAAACGGACCTGCTGACCGAGGAGGAACTCAAACACAGGCTTGGGATCATCGCCTCCGTGACCACGGCCCGCATCATCGCCCTGAGCAGCGTAACCGGCACCGGACTTGGCGAACTCCGAGGCGCCCTTGCCCCGGGAAAAACCTGCTGTCTGCTCGGCTCCTCGGGCGTTGGCAAGACGACGCTGGTCAACCGCCTCGTGGGTCTGGACGCCTACGCAACCCGGACCGTCAGTGCCACGGGCGAAGGCACCCACACGACGACCCGCCGCCAGCTCATCCAGCTTGAATCCGGCGCCATGCTCATCGACACGCCCGGCATGCGGGAGCTTGGCGTCCTCGGGGCCGCAGACGGCATCGACATGGGTTTTGCAGAGATGACCGCCCTGGCCACTGCCTGCCGGTACGCCGACTGCACGCACCGGCACGAGCCCGGCTGCGCCGTCCGTGCCGCCATCCAGCGCGGAGAGCTGCAGGAAGAGCGCTACGCCAATTACGTCAAACTCAGGAAGGAATCGGAATATTTTGAGATGTCGTCGCTGGACAAACGAAAAAAAGACAAGTCCTTTGGGCGGCTCGTAAAGTCAGTGAAAAAAGGAATGAAGGACTGAGCTGCGGAAAAAAAGCTATCACCTATCTTCGTCCGCATCGGCCCCAAATTTTCTTGAAATGGGGTCTTACGGTTCATGCCAAGGCAGGGGCCGTTAATCTTTTCCCGGCAGCTTCAGGTGATCAAGCACCTTCTGATGGGCCAGCTTGGACTTTTCCGTTTCCAGGGCGGAGATTTCGTCGCGATCCACGTAGCGGATGGCCACGCAGGGGCACATTTCCACGCAGGCCGGACCCATACCGACCTGACGGCGCTGGGCGCACATGTCGCACTTGGCAACCATGACCCCGCGATCGGTCTCGAACATGGCGCTGTGCGGACAGGCCAGGATGCAGTTTTTGGTCTGGCAGCCCCGGCAAAACATGGATTGCAGGATGAGCGCGCCATCCTTGTCCCTCTTCAGCGCCCCGCGCGGACAGGCGTTGGCGCACTTGGGATTTTCGCAGTGCTGGCAATACAGCGGTACCATGACCCCGTCGATGGTGCGGGTCATGTGAATGCGCGAGGTGTCGTTGGTAAAGCGGCACACATATTCACAGGTTTCGCAGCCGATGCACAGGCTGTAGTCGATATAAAGTGTCTTCTGCCCGCTCATGTCAGCTCCTGAATCCCGCTTCGTTGGTCACAAGATCGTTATAATCGTAGGCATCGAGCCTGTCCGGGGCCTTCAAATCCAGCCAGTTGGCCAGGGAACGGGCCGCGCGCAGGCCGCTGTAGCCCGCCTTGCCGATCTTGCTCGGGCCGCTTAGGGCGTCGCCGGCCACGAACACGTTTTCGATGGCCGTCATGTGCAGCCAGCGCACTTCGCCTTTGCGCACGTTCTCAAGGCCCAGCTCCTTGGCGAACGGCGGGGTGGCCGTCTCGCCGATGGCGGTGACCACAAGATCCACGGGCAGGACCGAGACCTCCGCCTCATTCTGACCGGGCCTGGAAATCTCCAGGCCCTCGACCTTGCTGCCGCCCAGGACCTGAAGCGGCGTGGTGCGATCCAGCCACTCTACGCCCATCTGGCGCAGCTGCTCGATCTCGAAAGCTCCGCACGGCGCTTCACGACTCGTGCGCCGATAAATGAGATATACCTTGGCCGCGCCGAGATGAACCGCGCTGTGGGCCACGTCCACGGCCGAATGCCCCGCACCGATGACAGCCAAGGTCTTTCCCGCGACGTCGGGCAGCTTGACGTTGGGCGCGCTGTATTTGACGGCACGGATGGGAAAAAGAAATTCCAGGCCCGAAAAGACCCCGGACAGGTTCTCGCCGGGGATGCCCAGCTTGCGCGACCTCCACGAACCGGTGCAGATCATGATGGCGTCGTGCTTCTTGACCATGTCGCCAAAACCCAGAATCTCGCGGCAGAAATGATCACCCTCCTCGTCATGCAGGGGACCGCTGCAACAGATCTTGGTGTGGGTGTGAAAGATGACCCCGCCCTTGCGTTCCAGTTTGCGTGCGCCCAGGTCAATGCGCTCCTTGGGGATGCGATGCCCCGGAATGCCGAAAAGCATGAGCCCGCCCGGCTTGGGCAGCTTGTCGTAGACCTCCACCTGATAGCCGAGGCAAGACAGGTAACCCGTGGCGGCCAGCCCCGAGGGGCCCGCGCCGATGATCCCGACGCTGCGACCATTGGGCGCGGCCGGTTCGGAACACAGAAAATTGAAATTCATCGGGTCCATGGGCACTCCATTATCGTTACGAGCGTATGCGCATCGTCTGTTCCGGCTGCCCGTCTTTGTCAAGAAAGAGCAATCATTCACAAAGGCCGCGCCCGATGGCTCATGAAAACTCGTGTTTTTTGATCTGGATCAAAGCCCGCATTCGCGCCGAAGCATAAACCCCTTCTCAACGGAAACAACATCACCCCAACCATGGAGCCAACATGTTTTGCAACCAGTGTGAACAGACAGCCAAAGGAACCGGCTGCACCAAGATCGGCGTTTGCGGCAAGCAGCCCGACGTCGCGGCCCTGCAGGATCTTCTTATCTACGCTCTTCAGGGACTCTCCCAGATCACGACACAGGCCCGGGCCAAGGGCGTGTCCGACCCAGCCGTGAACCGCTTCATCAACGAAGGCGTCTTCTCGACCCTGACCAACGTGGACTTCGACCCGGCCAGATTTCAGACGCTCATCAATGACGCCGTGGGCCACCGCGAGGCTCTCAAAGTCCGGACCGGCGTCAGCGTGGACTCCCCCGCCGCCACCTTCACCCCGGCCGAGACCCTGGAAGGCCTGGTCGCCCAGGGCGAACAGCACGGCATCTCCGAGGCCCTGGAAGCTCACGAGGACCTGCGTTCCCTCAAGCAGATTCTCATCTATGGGCTCAAAGGCGTCGCCGCCTACGCCGATCACGCCGCCATTCTCGGCCATGAGGACGAGAGCGTGTACGAATTCGTGCAGCGCGCCCTGGTCAAGAGCCTCGAAAACCTCGGCGTGGACGAACTGGTCGCGCTGTGCATGGAGTGCGGGCAGATCAACCTCAAAGCCATGGAGCTCCTCGACGGCGGCAATACCGGCACCTATGGCCACCCCGTGCCCACGGAAGTTCCGCTCGGACCCAAGAAAGGCAAGGCCATCCTCGTTTCCGGCCACGACTTGAAAGACTTGGCCCTGCTGCTGGAGCAGACTGCGGGCAAGGGCATACACATCTACACCCACGGCGAGATGCTGCCCTGCCACGGCTATCCGGAGCTCAAAAAACACCCGCACTTCCACGGCCACTACGGCACGGCCTGGCAGAACCAGCAGGAGGAATTCGCCGAATTCCCCGGCGCGATCCTGATGACCACCAACTGCATCCAGAAGCCGGTCGAGTCCTACCATGGCAACATCTACACCACTGGCCTTGTCGGCTGGCCCGGCGTAACTCATGTGGGCAAGGATTTTTCCCAGGTCATCGCAAAGGCTCTTGAAATGCCCGGTTTTACGGCCGACGAGGACAAGGGTTCCGTGCTGACCGGGTTCGCCCGCAACGCTGTGCTTGGCGTTGCCGACAAGGTCATCGCGGCGGTCAAGAGCGGTGACATCCGTCACTTCTTCCTGGTCGCAGGTTGCGACGGAGCCAAGCCCGGCCGCAACTACTACACCGAATTCGTGGAGAAAGTTCCCACCGACTGCATCGTGCTGACCCTGGCCTGCGGCAAGTTCCGCTTCTTCGACAAGAAGCTGGGCGACATCGGCGGCATCCCGCGCCTGCTGGACATCGGGCAGTGCAACGACGCCTACTCCGCCATCCAGATCGCCTCGCCCTGGCCGGTGCCTTCAATTGCGGCGTGAACGACCTGCCCCTGTCCATGGTGCTGTCCTGGTACGAGCAAAAAGCCGTGGCCATCCTGCTGACGCTCCTGTCCCTCGGCATCAAGGGCATCCGCCTCGGGCCCACCCTGCCCGCCTTCATCACTCCGACGGTGCTGAATGTGCTGGTCGAAAACTTCGACATAAGGCCCCTGACCACCCCGGACGAAGACTTAAAAGCCATCCTCGGCTGATCTCAGCCCGACATCCGTCCATTACCAAGGCCTTGCCCCGCGCAAGGCCTTGGCTTTTTTTGGTGCAACGACGAAATCATCCCTTGTGCCCCCCCATTACGCGCTCCCCGGTTGACACCGCTGCCCGTTGTGGCCACAGGATTGGTATTAATCGCCAAACTGAAAACAAAACGGACGTGCACCCATGGAATACATCAACAAGCTCTTGGCCAGGGGCGAGGACTTCGTGTCGAGGTCCATCGTCCATGCCCGGCGCGAAAACACGCCCGCACCGTGGTTCGTGATCCGTCTGCTGCGGACCCTCATCTTCGCGGCCCGCGATTTTCATAACCGCCAGGGCTCTCTACAGGCATCCGCCCTGACCTTCTACACCCTCCTGTCTCTGGTGCCAGTCGCGGCCATGGCTTTTGGCGTCGCCAAGGGCTTCGGACTTGAACAGCTGCTCGAAAAAGAGCTGCTCCGCAATTTTGCCGCGCAACAGGAGGTGGTCCTGCAGGTCATCGCCTTCGCCCGCAACCTGCTTAACAACACCAAGGGCGGGCTCATCGCCGGCATCGGCGTCATTGTCCTGTTCTGGTCCGTGACCAGGGTTCTTGGCAGAATCGAACACAATTTCAATCGAATATGGGCTGTGCCCTCGCGCTCGATGTCGCGCAAGCTGAGCGACTACCTGGCCATCATGCTCATCGCGCCCATGCTCCTGATCTTGTCCGGCAGCGCCACGGTCTTCATCGCATCCCAGGTGCGAGCCATTTCCTCTCAAGTCGGCTTGCCCGGCGTGCTTGATCCGGCCGTCTCGCTGGGTTTGGGCTTCGCCCCCTACCTGCTGCTCTGGACCCTTTTCAGCCTGCTCTACCTGATCATGCCCAATACCCGTGTCCAGGTTGGAGGCGCGCTGCTGGCAGGCATCCTGGCCGGATCGGCGTACCAACTCCTGCAGGTCAGCTACATCGCTTTTCAGATCAACGTGGCCAGCTACAATGCCATTTACGGCAGCTTCGCGGCCCTGCCCCTCTTTTTGATCTGGCTGCAACTGAGTTGGCATATCGTTCTTTTCGGCGCTGAGATCGCCCACTTCTTTCCCCATTCAGACACCGTCGCGGCAGAGCCGAAATGGCGCGAGCGGAGCATGGCTCAAACCAGGCTCCTGGCGCTGGCCGTCTGCCATGAGATCGTGCAACGCTTTCATCGCGATGAACCGAGCATAAGCGAAGAAATCATTGCCTCGGAGTTTGACATGTCCCGCAGTGAAGCCTCCGAAATGATAGATATGCTGGTTAACGCGCACCTCCTGCTCCGGGTTCAGCCCGAAGGCGACGAAACGCCCCAGTTGCAGCCAGCCCGCGACAGCGCCAACATCACCGTCAGGTACGTGCTCGATGCCCTCGACAATGCTCATGCGAACCCGAGCTTTCCCCATGACCACCCCAAGCTTGCGGCCATGTCCGCTTGCCTGGAGACGCTCCGAAAGGCGTTCGACCCCACTACCGACACCAGATTGCTGCGCGATATCGAACCAGCGCAATGCCTGGGGGCTGGAACCGCGGATGTGTCGATAAAATAATTAATCAATTTTGTTAAATATACCCAAATAGGTTGCCAACAATTCGGAATGAAATTACAAAAAAGTAAATTAAAGCCGCGTACAGCTATCGATTCTGATGATTCCTTCCATGCAGCCCAATCTTCAAGGCACATCTTTTAAGTCTAACAGTCTGATACTAAATAATTTTATGTATCCTTCCGGCACCAAAGCATTGGGCATATCATAGCTTCGCTCCCGTTGACCATTGCGGCATCCTTGTTGCTTCATAGCCCCCATGAGCACCCCAACCTGTTCCACCGAATTGCGCGTCCTGCTGGCCATCAGCAAGGTCATCGATCAGGCCCTGGACCTCGAAAGCGCTCTGGAATCAATTCTGAAAATCCTGTCCGACACCATGAGCATGCGCAGGGCCACGGTCACTCTGTACGACCCTCTTTCGGGCCGTTTGGCCATCTCCACTTCCTATGGGCTCTCGGCCCTGGAAAAACAGCGCGGCGTCTATCGAATGGACGAAGGAATCACGGGGATCATTTTCCGCACGGCAAAGCCATATGTGGTTCCGGACATCTCCCTTGAACCCCTATTTCTCGACAAGACGGGAACCCGGCGCATCAGCAGCGAACGCATCTCCTTTGTCGGCGTGCCCATCCTGCTGCACAGTACTCCCATTGGAGTGATGAACGTGGACCGGGTCTTCACCGGCCAGGCGCAACTCGATGCCGACACGGAATTCCTGACCGTGGTGGCCACGCTCATCTCGCAGTTCCTCAGCCTGAACGAAAAAGTAAAAAAGAGGGAGGCGGCCCTCAAACAGGAAAACACGTCGCTCAAGTACCAGATCGCGCGCGAAAACCACGGCCCCTACATCGTGGGCAAGAGCCAAGCCATGCTCGAAGTGGAGCAATATGTGGCCAAAGTCGCCATAACCAAGGCCACCGTGCTGCTGCTGGGTGAATCGGGCACGGGCAAAACCCTGATCGGGCGCATCATCCACGAGCTTTCCGACCGCAAGACCCACCCCTTCATCAAGGTCAACTGCGCCGCCATCCCGGAAAACCTGCTTGAAGCCGAACTCTTCGGCTACGAAAAGGGGGCCTTCACCGGAGCCAACAGCGCCAAGCCGGGCCGCTTTGAAGACGCGCACCTGGGCACGATTTTCCTAGACGAAATCGGCGAACTGCCCCTTGCCCTGCAATCCAAGCTGCTCCGCGTGCTGCAGGAACGCGAATTCGAACGCATCGGCAGCAACAAGACCCGCAAGGTCGATGTGCGCATCATCAGCGCCACCAACCGCAATCTGGAAGTCTTCGTCGGTCAGGGTCTGTTTCGCGAGGATCTCTATTACCGACTGAACGTCTTCCCGGTGCACGTGCCGTCGGTACGGGAACGCAAGGAGGACATCCCGCGCCTCTTGAATCATTTTCAAAAGGAAATGGAACGCGAGTACGGACGCAGTCTGACCCTGACCGCCAGTACCCTAGATCTGCTGCTGGCCTACGACTGGCCCGGCAACGTGCGCGAACTGGAAAATCTGGTTGAGCGTCTGGTGATCCTGACCGAGGACAAGCCGGTGGAGCCCGAGCTTGTGCGCGGGTTCCTCACCCAGGAGGTGCATCGCCCCGCATCGGCGCGACCCGCTCCTGAACCCTCCGCCCAAGAAACCCGTTGCCAGTCGCTCAAGGAAACCGAGCGCCGGGAGGTCTTGGCCGCGCTAAAGCGCAACGCCTGGATCCAGTACAAGGCGGCGCGGGAACTCAACCTCACCCCGCGCCAGATGGGCTACCGGGTCCGCAAATTCAATCTCGAAGAACTTATCGCCAAAGGGCGGGTTGATCACCGCCGCGAGCAGTCCTGACCCCTCGGCCCGGCCGGAGCGGCCTCCCTCCGTCAAAAATTCGGTCGGGCCACTTTCTTCCCTCTTTTCCCTATCCTCGATAGAATCATAAGCCTGCTCGCCACGCGGAGTCCGCGCAGGCCGTGAACTCGCAGCGCCATTCTTTGCTCTTGACGAGCGGCATTGAAAAGCACAAGTGGAAATACCGAAAATGCCCGATCCCATTGGGGTGGCAACGCACACAGCAGGAGTCCAAGCATGTTCAGACGATATGGGTTGTACGGTCTTACGGCCGCGCTGATCCTTTTTCTTTCCGCGACCCTCGCCTCCGCCCAAGCGCCTTCTTTCGGCCTGCAAGATGTCGCGTCCATGGCGCGGGAACTGGCGACCAGGCCTTTCGAGGATAGCGCAGGCCAAGTGCCCGAGGTCTTGAAGTCGATCTCATACGATCAATGGCGCGACATCCGTTTTGTCCAGGACAAGAGCCTGTGGCGTGACGAGAAACTGCCTTTCGAGCTGCAATTTTTCCACCCCGGTCTCTTTTATGACCGCACGGTGGCCATCAACGTGCTGGAAAAGAACGTGCCGACCCGCCTGGCCTTTGACACCGAGTCCTTCATTTACGGGCAAAACAGTTTTGCGGCGCAGATTCCTGCCGACATGGGCTACGCCGGATTTCGCGTGCACACGGCCATCAACACCAAGAACTATCTTGACGAATTCCTGGTCTTTCTCGGAGCCAGCTATTTCAGGGCCGTGGGCAAGGGACAGAACTACGGACTGTCCGCCCGGGGCCTGGCCGTGGACACAGCGGAACCCTCCGGCGAAGAATTCCCCTTTTTCAAGGAGTTCTGGATCGTCAAGCCCGGCAAGAAAGACAAGACCATCGTCATCTACGCCCTGCTCGACTCCCGCCGCGTCACCGGAGCCTACCGCTTCGAAACCACGACGGGAGCGGAAACCGTGCTGGACGTGGAATCGATCCTCTTTTTGCGCGAACCGGTAGCCAAACTGGGCATCGCCCCCCTGACCAGCATGTACATCTTCGGGGAGAACTCCAACCCCCGCTACAGCGACGATTTCAGGTCCGAAGTCCATGATTCCGATGGACTCATGGCCACGTTCGAGAACGGCGAATGGATCTGGCGGCCGCTGCAGAACCCCAAGTCCCTGACCGTCAACGTCTTCGACGCGCCAAACATCCGGGGCATGGGCCTCATGCAGCGCGATACGGACTACGACAACTACCTTGATCTTGAAGCGAAGTACGAAGCCAGGCCCAGTGCGTGGGTCGAGCCCAAGGGCGACTGGGGCCCCGGAAAACTGCACCTGGTCCAAATCCCCTCACCAGAGGAAATTCACGACAACATCGTCACCTTCTGGACTCCGCAAAGCAATTTCGAACTCTTGCAACCCATAGTCTTTGACTACAAACTCCGCTGGGCTCCACCCAAGCGCGTGGCGTCGCCGGAAGGCCAGGTCGTGTTCACGCGCACGGGCAAAGGCAAAAAAATCAACTCCAGATTGTTCGTCCTGGAATTTCACGGCGGGAAACTTGAAGACCTGCCAGATGACGCGGCCCTGGACGCCAACGTCTGGGTCGGGATGGGCGGCAAGCTCCTGGAGAAAAGTGTCTACAAGAATCCTGTCAACGGTAACTGGCGATTGGTGTTCGAAATCGAGCACGATTTGGCCTCCGCCCTGTCGCGGGTCCTGCCCGACAAGAGGCCGTACATCGAGATGCGTGCGGTCCTGCAGCATGGCGTCACCCCGCTGACCGAGACTTGGACCTACGCCATCAGAATCTGATGAAGAGCAAACCCATGGATAAGACCTCGCCCTATGGCAGCGGCATTTCTGGCGTCTATCAGCCCCCTGTGGAAACCGCAGCCTCGGTCCTTGAGGCGCGGCTGGAGGCAGCGGGGCGGCGCATCGCGGCCTACCTGCGCCACCTGCCCCTGCCCGAACGGAGCCGCCACGAACTGGCACTGGCCACGCTGACCGAACTGGCAAACGACCCGGGCAACAACCCCGCCCAGGCCGAAGCGCGGGCCATGACCATCCTGAGGGCCCTCTTGGCCGAACAACCCATCCCTCTTTTCGTTGTGCCCGGGCCGCCGCTCACGCGCGTGCACATGAAACCCGAGGAGATGGACAGAAGGCCCTGGGTGAAAATTTATCTGCGTGCCTGGCGTCCACTGTGGAACATGTCGGCACATTTTTTCAACACATGCCTGATCGACTTCCTGCTGTACGTCCTGCTGCTTGGCGGACTGTACCTGCTTGGCTCATCCTCCGGATAATGCGCAGGGCAGGGAATGAAGGATAGAGGATCACCCGTCCGAGGCTTTTGCTCGGTTATCTTCACGCCAGGGGTACAGGTTCACGCCATGCCCAGGCCGATTCAGCACGAGATGCAATGAAACGCGAATTTTTGAACGAACCTTGGCGCAAGATCGCCAGCCGCCGCAGATTGCTGCTCCTCATTCTTGTCCTCACTCCGGCTCTGGTCGCCGCCAGCGTGATGGGTGCGCTGCTCCCACATCGCGGCACCACGATCCTGGAAGCGAGCATCATTTTCGTCTACTGCATACTCTTTATCTGGATTTCTCTGGGACTCTGGACCGCCCTGGCCGGGTTCTGGACCCTGCTAAAAAAAGATGACCGCTTTGCCGTGACCCGTTCGCGCGGAGAACTCGACGCGCCCATCCGCCCTCACGTCAAAACCGCCATCCTTTTTCCTGTCTGCAACGAAGACCCGGAAAGAATCATGGCCGGAATCCAGGCGGTGTGGCGATCCCTGGCCAGACTCGGGGCTGCAGACAGATTCGACATCCACATCCTGAGCGATTCAAGCGACCCCGACCGCTGGGTGCAGGAAGAGGCGGCCTGGAACAGCCTGTGCAACGAACTCTCCGCCCATGGCCATATTTTCTACCGCCGCAGACGCGTCAACTTGAAGCGCAAAAGCGGCAATGTCGCCGACTTCTGTCGGCGCTACGGTGCCCAATACACTTACATGATCGTCTTCGACGCCGACTCGGTCATGTCCGGAGAGACGCTCATCCGCATGGTGCGCATCATGGAGCGCAGGCGAAACGTGGGCATCCTGCAGACCGCCCCGGCCTGCACCGGACGCGAAACCCTCATCGCCCGCGCCCAGCAGTTCGCCAACAGGGCTTACGGTCCCATGTACGCGGCCGGACTGCACCACTGGTTCCTGGGTGACGCCCAGTTCTGGGGCCACAACGCCATCATCCGGGTCAAGCCGTTCATCAAGCACTGCGCACTGAGCCGTTTGCCGGGCAAGCCGCCCCTGGGAGGAGACATCCTTTCCCACGACTTCGTGGAATCGGCGCTCATGCGCCGCGCCGGGTATTCGGTCTGGCTGGCCTATGATCTGGAAGGCAGTTACGAAGAAGTGCCGCCCAACCTTTTGAACGAACTCAAACGTGACCGCCGCTGGTGCCAGGGCAACCTGCAGCACCTGCGTCTGGTGTTCACGAGCGGCATCTTTCCTGGCCACCGCGCCCTGTTCTTGAACGGCGTCATGGCCTATGGTTCGGCCCTGCTCTGGTTTTTGTTCCTGGCCCTGGCCACGGCGGCAGCTGTCTCCGAGGCCCTGATCCAGCCCGACTACTTCGCCCCCGCCAAGTCCCTCTTCCCCGTCTGGCCCGTCTGGGACCCAACGCCCGCCCTGCTACTCCTGGCGGGCACGGCCATGGTCCTCTTCCTGCCCAAGGTTTGCGCCCTGCTCCTCGCGCTCATCAAGGGACGCCGCAAACAGTTCGGCGGATTTTTCGCCCTGTGCGGGAGCATCATGACGGAGATCGTGCTGTCCACGCTGCTGGCACCGGTGCGCATGCTCTTCCACAGCAAATACGTATTCCTGACCCTCCTGGGCATGGGCATCGGCTGGGGCACCCAGCAGCGCGACGACGAAGGCACGCGCTTCTGGGACGCCCTGCGTTTCCATGGCGGCGGAACGCTGCTGGGCCTTATCTGGGGAGTGGCTATGTTTCAGATCAACCGGGTCTTTTTCTGGTGGAGTTCGCCTCTGGTCATTTCCCTGCTGCTCTCCATTCCGGTCTCCATGCTCACCAGCCGTGCCGAACTGGGCCGTTTGTACCGCAAAATGCGCATCTTCATGACTCCCGAGGAGGTCCGCCTGCCCCGCGAGTACGAGGATATAAACGCCTACCTGAACGCCACCGCCCAGGACAGGACCAGCTTCGGCCTGCCGCCCGAGGAAGGGTTCCTCCGGGCCGCCGTGATCCCGGCAGTGAACACCCTGCACCGCAGCCTGCTGCGCGGCCCGCGCACCCTGGCCCCGGTAATCGAGCAGCGCCGCGACGCGATCCTAAGCAAGGCCATGCAGCACGGCCCTCAGGCGCTGAACAAGAAGGAAAAAAAGGAACTGCTCTACGACGCCGAGCGCATGAAGACACTTCATGAATATATCTGGGAATTGCCGCAGGATGTGCTGGAAGAACGCTGGAAGGTCAGGCTTGATTGAGAGAATGGGACTTATAGGTCAATGGGGCCTATGGGTCTTATGGGACTTATGGGACTTATGAGTTAAGAATGCGCTCTCGGGTATTCGGTACATAGGCGCCATAGGTGTCGTATACGTCCTATTTGTCCTAATGGGGGCAATGGGACTTATGGGTCTTATAGGACTTATGAGTTAAGAATGAACTCTCGGGCATTCAGTACATAGGCGCCATAGGTGTCGTATAACGTCCTATTTGTCCTATACGTCCTATTCTTGCTATTCTTCCCATACGTCCCACCACGAAAAAAGCCCCGGCAGAACCGGGGCTTTAAAAAAAGGGGAGAATCTCCCGCTTTTTGAATCGTCAAAACTAGTTTGCGCTGGCCTTGAATTCGGCGCGTCTGTTCTTGGCCCAAGCTTCTTCGTTGGAACCCTGAACGGCCGGGTATTCTTCGCCGTAGCTGATGATCTGCAGCTTGGAGGCATCAATGCCGAGCAGAACCAGGAATTCGTAGGTAGCACGGGCTCTGCGTTCGCCCAGAGCCAAGTTGTACTCGTTGGTTCCACGCTCGTCGCAATGTCCTTCAACCAGCAGGGACAGAGCGGGATTGGCCTTCAGCAGTTCGGCCTTCTCCGTCAGAACCTGGCGAGATTCCTGAGTCAACTCATTGGAATCAAAAGCAAAATAAATCTTGTCTGCACCGATCTTCTCAATTGCCTGACGCTGAATTTCAGCAAGGCGCTGCGCTTCGAGCTGCTCTGCAGTCAAACCACCCTGAGCACCGGAACCGTCACCGGCACCAGCTGCTGTGGCACCTGCCGGGGTGGAGCTCACTTTTTTGGAGCAACCGCCAGCCATGGCCAAACAAAAAACCAAAACGATCAATCCAAAAACGCCTAACTTCTTCATAACTTCCTCCGTAAACGACAATAAAACACGCCTCTGCCATTATAATTTCCCCCAGGCTGGAGAAGACGCCTCCCCCGGTCCGGTTGGAATCAAAATTGGTTCGTCCCCATGCTTGGTGGTCAGGTAGATCTGGCTCGGGCCGGACCTGCTCGACGCAAATGCGATGAAATAACCATCAGGGGACCAAGTGGGATCTTCATCACTACCGGGCCCAAATGTCAACTGTCGTTCGCGACCGGATGGCAAATCTACCAGAAATAACTTGTGTTTTCCGTTCACCATCTGCGCGAAAACGACCTGGGTTCCGTCAGGACTGATGCTCGGGCCGGTGTTGTACTTTCCGGTCAGGGAAATGCGCTTTGTCTCGCCGGTCACCAAATTTTTCAGAAACACGTGCGGATTGCCCAATCTATTGGAGACAAAAACCATTTTCTCTACGGACCGGTCAAAGTCCGGACTGATGTCGATACCCCAGTTCTCTTCCAGGGTTCGCACTACCTTAAGTTCGGAATTAAGCTCGTAAATGTCCGGATTGCCACGCATGTCAAGGCTGATAGCCACATTGCCGGACTTGGTGAAGGACGGGGCGATGAGCGTGTTCCCGGGGAGTCTCTTCTTTTGCAAAGTCCTGGTCTGCCGGTCCCAGATGCCCAGATTGTGATAGCGTTTGTCCAGAAACACGAACGCCAGCTTCTGGCCATCGTGTGACCAGGCCGGGCTGACGGCGATGCCGTCCAGATTGGTGATCTTCTGCAGATTGAGCCCCTGGGCCGTGGCCATGTAAATCTGCTTGCGCTGGCCCTCTTTCTTGACGAAGGCGATATTGGAACGGAAGAAGTCTCCCTGGCCGGTCAGGGCCTCCATCAGATCCGCGCAAAAACGGGCAGCAACCTCGGGGATTTGCTGGCTGCTCGCCACGCCATACCCTTTGCCAACGATGAGGCGCTTCGTGTAGACCTCATAGGCGCGCAGTTCGACCTCTCCGACTCCGCCGGGGCGCGGGGCCCAGGCTGCGGTGACCAGCACGTCGTTGCGCGAGAGTTGGAACTTGTTGAAATCGATGCTCTGCGCCACATAACCGCCGGGGTTGGGGCCGCCGACGATGTCCTTGCCAGTGAGCATGTTGAAAAAAGGCAGGAAGGCGCAATTGGCATGGATGCGCTGTTGCAGTTCCGCCGGAGCATTGCCCGGAATGGCGCCAAGCGGGCCTGCGCCGTCCTTGGCCAGGGCCTCGGCCACGAAGAGGTTGACCCGGGACTGACCAGGGCCGTAGATATCGATATTGAGCACGCCTGCCGCCGAAACTGGGGCGGCGGTTGTGAGCATGAAAGCCAGTAGAAGGAGTATTTTCCTGATCAAGACGGTCTCCTATCCATTTTCCGTATTGTAAAAAGTTATGACCAGTGTTGCGTCCAGTGTCTCAGGCAAGGGAGGCAGCTTCTTGGTATCCTCGATGGCACGCATTACCGATGCGTCAAAGTCGGACCGTCCGGACCCGTTCATCATGCGCGCAGCCAGGATTTCCCCGGACTTGTTCACCCGTAGCTCCACCGTGGTTGCCAGGACTATATTCGAAAGTCTCGGAAATCTCCAATTCTGACGAATGGCCCGGATGACCTGGGTGGCGTAAAATTGATCAAGGCTGCCCGAAGACACGCCCTCGCCGTCTCCGTCCTCGGCCGTGCCGTCTCCGCGCGTGCCGCGCCCGGACACTTCGCGCCCCAAATCCGCCAACGCGTCGGCCAGGGCATCCTTGGAACCACCCGTGGCGCTGCCCTTGGCCGCCCCGTCCGTGCCTTCCTTCTTGGCGGTCTTGGTCGCCTCACCCAAGGCCTGGGCCAGGATTTCCTCTTTGGTCGGCTTCTTCTCGGCTTTGGGCTCTTCCTTTTTGGGTTCCTGCTTCTTGGGCTCTTCCTTTTTCGGCTCTTCCTTTTTCGGCTCTTCCTTCTTGGGCTCGGGCTTCTTGGGCTCGGGCTTCGCTTCGGCCACCTTGGTGGCGTTGGCTGTATCTAGAGGAATTGGCTTGGCCGTTTCACTGGGCGCAGCTTTTATCTCGGGCTTTTTCGGGTCCTGCGGGGCCTTCACTTCCGCCGCGTCCTTGGGAGCGGCCTTCTGCGGCGCCGTATCGCCGGGAGTCGCCTGCCTGGGCACGCTTTTGGCGCCCGGCTTGCCCTTGTTGGGAGGTCCGACCAGGTCGACCTCGTACATTCTCTTTTCCAGATTAAGTTTGATGTGGGTGCCCGTGGACACGTACGCGCCGCCAACCAGCACGAGCAGATGCAGCGCGATGGAGAAAACCCAACTGAAGTGACGCAGCGAATTGAACACTTCTACGCCTTATCCTAGTTCTCTTCCTCAGGTTCCGCCACGACTCCAAGCTTCTGCACGCCAGCAGCCCTGACCTCCGCCATCACCTTGACGACCACGCCATAGGCAACGTCCTTGTCGGCCTGCAGATAGAGCAGCTTTCCTGGTTGAAATTCCATACGCTTGAGATAATTACCCAATTCTTCAACCTTGACCTCGTACTTGTCCAGTTTGATGGTCCCATCCTTGAGCACCTGCAACACCACTGTGTCGCTGTCCTCGGGCAGGGTTTCCACTGCCCTGGTTTCGGGCAGATCCACTTCCACACCCTGGGTCAGCATGGGGGCCGTCACCATGAAAATGATGAGCAGCACCAACATGACATCCACAAAGGGCGTGACGTTGATCTCCGCCAGAAAACCTTTTCCCGAATTTACCTGCATGGTTTATTCACTCCGCTTGTTCATCCACGGAAGTTCAAGCTGGGCGCGATTCAAAAATTCGCTGGCAAAGCATTCCATCTCCGTCTGCACGGTGTGGATCATGCCCAGAAAGGTGTTGTAGGCGATGGTCGCCGGGATGGCCACGGCCAGGCCGATGGCCGTGGCCACCAGCGCTTCGGAGATGCCGGGCGCAACCGCAGCCAGCGCCGCCGTTTTCATCTGTCCGATGGCATGAAAGGAATTCATGATGCCCCAGACCGTGCCGAAAAGGCCGATGAACGGAGCCGCGTTGGCGCAGGTGGCCAGAAATGACAAGGACCTGGACATCTCCCCGAGCCCTTCGCTGACCCCCTGTTCGAGTACCCGGCGCAGGTTGTCCCCGGCGACGCGGAACTTCAGGTTGGGGTGGATGACGGACTGCTCCAGACGACGAAACTCCATCAAGCCCCTCTTGGCGATGGGATACAGAGCCGAATTGCCCTGTTCGCGCAGGGTCTGCACTCCGTCGGCCAGGTTCGTCGCGTTCTGGAACAGGGCTCTTTCATGAAGCGCCTTGCGCCGACCCAGATTGATCTGGATTATTTTATAGAAAATGATCGACCAGCTGATGAGCGACATGACTGCCAAAAGGAGCATGACTCCCTGCACAACCACAGTTGCGTTTACCATCATATCCCACAAGCCCATCTCCGACATACCGCCCAGTTGCGTGGCGGCACCGAGGGCTTGAGCCGGGTCGAGAGGCTGCGTAACATTCATCTGCTCAACAACACCTGTCTGAGCTACTGCGTCCATAACTGTCACCTTTTACACTACGAGATTAGAGAGGGCACAACAAATTTTCGGTTCACTACAGGGAAAGGAACCGGGACACAAGAGCCCAGGCATGGCCATCTGCCTGCCGGTATTCATCCAGAGTCATGCCGCAACCAAACGCAATCTTGCTGCGCAGATCCGCCCCGACCAGATCCCGGGGGGCATGGGCATCGTTGTTGACCACCATTTTCGCCCCGTGCCTGCGCGCCAGGGCCAGGACATGGCCGTTGGTGTAGGCATGTCCCGAGCGGGTGGTGATCTCAAGCAGCACGCCCTTTTCCGCCGCCAGGCGGACCTCCTCCGGCGTGATCAGCCCCGGATGCGCCAGCACGTCTGCCCCGGCCTCGATGGCCGCGAGATTGGTCCCCACGTCCACGGGCTCGACAATGGTTTCACCGTGGACCACGACTATCCCCGCGCCAAGATCACGGGCCCGGCGCACCTCCTGATCCAGGAGGGCGGGCGGTACATGGGTCAGCTCCACTCCGGGCACAATGATCAGGTCCATGTAGATGGAGTACTCCCGCGCCATGGCGGCCAATCGCGGCAGTACGAAACCCATGTTCGAGGCGTCGGCGTGGTCGGTGATGGCGATGGCACGGTATCCGGCCACCTTGGCCCGGCGGGCCAATTCGGCCGGGATGAGCTCCCCGTCGCTGAAGCTCGAATGGGTGTGCAAATCGATCACGCTTCGGTCACATCTTGTACTTGAGGTCGTCCAGGCTGTACTTGGAGAGGATATCCGTCCACTTCTCGCTGTCCTCGCCCGTAACAACCTCCTGAAACGCGCCTTTCTGCAGGGTCTTGTTCAAGGCGATGACCTCCGGCGACACACGGATGGGCACCTCGGCCCGCAGGGCCAGGGCGATGGAGTCCGAGGGCCTGCAATCGACGCGGCGCTCACCGGACTCGCCCTCAAGCACGAGTTCGGCATAATACGTGCCTTCGTGAATGGAGATGATCTCCACCGCCGTAAGTTTGGTCTCCATCTTTTCCAGTATGGTCAGGATCAGGTCATGGGTCATGGGTCTGGGTACAGCAACCTTGTTTAGCGCCATGGAAATGGACATGGCCTCCATGGCACCGATCCAGATGGGAAATATGATATCTTCCGACGTATCCTTGAGTATCAGGATCGGCATCTGCGAATCCTCGTCCAGGGCCAATCCGAAAACCATCATGTCTACCACGGCTCACCTCGAATCTCTCCCGTGAGGGAGTGTTTCTTCGCGTCCACGATGCGCACGCGAACCATTCTGCCCGTCAGGTCGGGCGCGGGGGAAGAAAAATTGACGATCCGTCCGCCCCCGTCGCGGCCTCTCCAAAAACATGCTCGCCGTCCTGCATCCTGCTCTGCCCCTCGACCAGAACGTCCGTCTCCGACCCCACCTGCGCGGCAAGGCTTTCCAAGGTCATCCGGTCCTGCAGCTCCTGCAGAATGGCCAAACGCCTGGCCTTCTCCTCTTCGGGCACCTTGAAGTCCATCTTCTCGGCCCGTACTCCCGGCCGATCCGAATACTTGAAGGAGAAGCTCGACTCGAAGCCGACCTCGCGCATGAGCTCCAGGGTATCCTCAAAATCCCGAACCGTCTCCCCCGGAAAACCCACGATGATGTCCGTGGTCAGGGCGATGTGCGGGCACGCCTGGCGCAAATCCCGCACGGTTTGCAGATAGCGGGCCCGCGTGTACTTGCGCCCCATGGCCTTCAGGACCGCGTCGGACCCGGACTGCACGGGCAGGTGCAGCTGCGGGCAGAGGCTGGGCAAGGCACCGAAAGCCGTCACGACCTCCGGAGCGATGTCTTTGGGATGCGATGTCGTAAACTTGAGACGCAGCAAACCCGGGATAGCGGCAATCCTGCCCAGCAGGTCAGCAAAAGATGTTCCGTCCCCGTGCTTGTCCTGGCCGTAACTGTTCACGTTCTGCCCCAAGAGGGTCAGTTCACGGGCTCCGCGCTGCATCAGGGCCTCGCATTCGGCCACCACGGCGCCTGCAGCGCGCGATTTCTGCCGCCCCCGGGTGAACGGCACTATGCAATAGGTACAAAAATTATCACAGCCCTGCATGATGTTCACAAAGGCCTGGGCCTGGACAGCCCCGCCCTCGGGCTGTTCCCGCTCCGGGTAATGGTCCAGGAAATCAAGCAGGCTGACCCGCAGGGCCGGATCGGCGACCAGTCGTTCCAGGGCCTGAGGCACCATGGCCGTGCCGTCGGTGCCGAAGACCAGCCGGACGAAAGGAAAACGGTTCCAGAATTCCTCGCCGATCTGCTGGGCGACGCAGCCGCCCACGGCCACGAACACGTCCGGGTCGCGGTCAACGTAAGCCTTCAGCCGGCCGAGCAGGGAATACACCTTCTGTTCGGGCTTCTCCCGCACGCTGCAGGTCGTGACCACGTAAACCTGGGCGTCGGACTCCGCCGTCTCGGTCCAGCCTCTGGAGACCAGAGACTGGGTCAGCCAGTCCCCGTCGGCCACGTTCATCTGGCAGCCAAAAGTCAGTATGTGAAACCTCACGGAAAAGGGTCGCCTCCTCTGCTTTGCGTTGCGCATTGCTATGAACGTTTTTTTCAGCCAGTCAACTGATTTTGGGGGTCATTGCCCCGAATGGGCGCGGGTCTGCTCCGCGATCCACCTCAAAAACGGCTCGTGGCCATGATCCAGGCTCACGGCCACCACGCAAGGTACTTCATAAGGATGCAGCCCGAGAACGCAAGCCTTGAGCGGCTCGAAAAGCTCCGCTACGGTCTTGGCCAGGACAATCACTTCGGTATCGCGCTGGATCGCCCCTTCCCACCAGTACATGGACCGCACCTGCGGCAGGATGTTCACGCAGGCGGCCAGACGCGCTTCGAGCAGGGCTTCACCGATTTGTTGCGCCGATTCCTGGCCAGGGGCCGTCATGTAGACCAGAATCTGTTCCATGTTTGCCTCCATGCAAAAAACTTGAGGTTGCCGAAAAAAACTGTCAGGCAAGGCTCGGCGTCTTCAGACCTGACCGCACATGGAGCACGACGTGAGCGTTTCATCCATCGCCGCCCGGGCCCGCAGCGTTCGCCAGCGGCTGGCCCGGCGCTATCCCAAGCCCCGGACCGAACTGACCTGGACCACTCCATGGGAATTGCTCGTGGCCACGATCCTGTCGGCCCAGTGCACGGACGTACGCGTCAACACTGTCACGCCGGAGCTTTTCGCGACCTGGAACTCTGTGGAGCAGATGGCCAGGGCCGAGCCTGCGCAGATCGAAAAGGTCATCCGCTCCACCGGGTTCTTCCGCAACAAGGCCAAGAATCTGCACGCCTCGGCGTCACGGATCGTCACGGAATTTCAGGGCCAGGTGCCGCGCACCATGGAAGAGATGCTGACCCTGCCCGGTGTGGCCCGCAAGACGGCCAACGTGGTCCTGTCCAACGCCTTCGGCGTGCAGGCGGGCATCGCGGTGGACACCCATGTCAAGCGGATCGCTTTTCGCCTCGGGTTGACCGCTGAGACCAACCCGGACAAGGTCGAGCGGAATCTGCTCAAACTTTTCCCGCAGCAA